>MDSY01149980.1_pt1 | contig 12664 bp, 8 predicted proteins | sample 811131 | NCBI WGS metagenome assembly MDSY01 (sample SAMN05326643, study PRJNA326480) | marine metagenome | isolation source: seawater | place: Atlantic Ocean: South West | collected 2010
CCTAATGTTTTCAAGCCGTCACTCATCATCGTCATACAGAATGGACAACCTACTGCTACACAGTCTGCACCGGTATTTACAGCTTCCTTTGCCCTTATTTCGTTCACTCTTTTGTCAGCATCTTCTTCCATCCAGATACGGGCACCTCCACCTCCGCAACAAAAAGATTTTTCTCTTGATCTTTCCATTTCAATAAGATCGCCACCAATAGCCTCTCTTGGTGCTTCAGTTTCTCCACCAATCCTCCCCAAATAACATGGATCATGAAATGTAACTTTATCTCCATAATCTTTTATTTTCAGTTTCTCTTTTTGCTTTAATTCATTAAGAATTTGGGAGTGATGGTATACTTCGTATTTACCGCCATATTTTTCATATTCTTTTCCGATTGTATGGAAACAATGTGGACAAGCAGTAATAACCTTCAACGTTCCCAGAGAATTCATATTATCAACATTCATTTCAGCCATCATTTGAAACATAAACTCATTACCAGCTCTTCTTGCAGGGTCCCCATTGCACATTTCCATTTCACCCATAATTGAGAAATCAACACCTGCTTCTTTCAGAAGTTTTGCAGTAGCTCTCGAAACATTCTTATTTCTTTCATCAAATGATCCTGCGCATCCAACATAGAATAAGTATTCTGCAGGTTCACCTATTTTCAAATCTAATCCTTCGGCCCAGTCAGCTCTTGTATGAGCTCCTAATCCCCAAGGGTTTGAATTTCTTTCTAGATTGTTAAATAGATTTTGTAATTCTTCAGGAAAATCAGAAGCTTCCATAACGAGGTGACGTCTTGTATCAGTCAATTTAGGTACATGTTCAATGTGTACTGGGCAAGCATTTACACACGCATAACAAGTTGTACACGCCCAAATTGCCTCAGGACTAAATCTGTCAACTATAGTTTCATCAGGCGCTTCTCCAGCTAAAAGCAAGTTTCCGTGTTCTTTTCCGTAATTTTTAACATCCATTATAATTTGCATCGGATTTAATTCTTTACCACTATTATATGCAGGACAAACGTCTTGACATCTCGCACAGGCAGTGCAAGCCCATCCATCAGATAATTGCCTCCAAGTAAAGTCTTCAAATTTGTTAACTCCTAAAGTTAGATTTTCAAAATCTAGATCATCGGTTTTAACAGCCAAGTCCTCATCATCAACCTGTAGTGGAAGCATTGTTCCCATTTTTTCATGGTCCTGAAACATTACATTAGGTATTGTTCCAATTAAGTGTGAATGTTTTGTTTGAGGGATTTCAATTAAAAATCCACCGATCAAAATCATATGCAACCAATAGCTTACATCAACAATTGTCTGTAAGGTACTAGCATCTATGTCTTGCATTAATTTAGCGAATAATACGCCTACAGGTTCCCAATAATTATAGTGACTTTCTTCACCGAGCATGTAACCTGCTTCTACTATAAAGGCAGTAATTACAATTCCTAGAATGGCGAATAGAATCATAACGCCTTCTATGCTAGAGTCTTTCAGTTTTTCAGGTCTAATTACTAATCTTCGGTACAGAGCTACAAGCAGCCCTATCCCTGCCATCAGGTAACCGATATCAACTATTAAATTCCAAATATTTTCTAGATAAATAATTCCCAAAAATTCTGCGAATAATCCTCCAGTACTCAAGTCAATGACATCACTTACGAGCATCAAAAACCCCCAAAAAATTAATGCGTGGGCATAACCTGCAAGTTTATCCTCAACAACTTTTCTTTGACCAAGCCAGTCAGTAAGAAATTCTTTAATTCTTTGCTTCCACGAATTAAATCTATCGTCATCCTTACCTAGCCGAATTAATTTAATAATAAATCCTACTTGATATATATGGGAGCCTAAAGCTATTATTCCCCAAGCCAAGAGGAAATAATACCATTCTACTCCATAGTAGCTGTGGTATGCGTCCATGTGCGTGTTACTAACATTCGGTTTGACTATTTAATAATCGTAGCCCAAAATCAATATGTAATTTTATGATTAATTAGTTTTAGCTTGTCTTATTGAATATGGAGATGTTATTTCTAAAACATTTTTTGTAATAAGTTAGCTTTGGTGCTAAAATTCAAATGCAAATAGTAAGCTTGGATCTATAACAATCGCTACATTGTGCTATGATAAATAATGTTAGATTCGCACTATTATTTACTCAAACGCAGAGATTCCGGTTATCCATCTCCCCAGTATTAAACTGTGAATGTCATGAGTTCCTTGAAGAGACACGCTCTCCAAGTTCGCCATGTGTCTCATTACTGGATATTCATTCAGGATTCCGTTTGCCCCGTGAATGTCTCTAGCCATGCGAGCCACTCCCATGGCCATATCTACGTTATTCATTTTACCTAAGGAGATCATTTCAGGCGTCGCATTTTCAGAGTCTTTTGCTCTTGCAAGATGATAGGCAAGAAGCTGGGCTTTAGTTATTTCACGTAGCATCCAAGCTAGTTTATTCTGTACTAATTGGAAACTAGCTATTGGTTTTTTGAACATAACTCTTGAACTAGCGTATTTAACTGATGCATCATAACAGCACATTGCAGATCCTATTGCTCCCCACACTATACCAAATCTGGCCTGAGATAAACATTCAAGAGGTCCCTTCATACCTTTAATATTTGGAAGCAGTCTGTCTACTGGGACTTTACAATCTTGAAATACTAATTCACTTGTTACAGATGACTTGAATGAGTGTTTTCCTTTCATTTCTGGTGCAGTGAATCCGCTATCATTTTTTTCGACAATAAAACCTCTAATTTCACCGTCTAGTTTTGCCCAAACTATAGCCATATCGGCTATAGTTCCGTTCGTAATCCACATTTTAGCGCCATTTATAACGAAAGAATCACCATCCCTAATTGCCTTTGTGGCCATATTTGTCGGATCAGAACCATGATCAGGTTCAGTTAAGCCAAAACAGCTTATCAATTCACCCTTAATCATTTTAGGTAAATATTTTTCTTTTTGCTTATCGTCACCAAATAAGAATATAGGTAGTATGGACAAAGAGCCCTGAATGGAAAGGCAACTTCTTAGGGCAGAATCAGCTCTTTCGAGTTCCTGGCAAATTAAACCGTACGCAGTGTGGCTCATTCCAGAACCTCCATACTCATCTAAGTAGCATCCGAAGAGCCCCATTTTTCCCATTTCACTAATTATTTTAATTGGAAAAATACCACTTTCATTGTAATCTTCGATATTTGGAATTATAGTTTCATCGACCCATGACCTGACTAGGTCTCTAACCATTATTTCTTCATCGCTGAAGTATTGCTCTATGTTGTAAAAGTCGAGAGGCTTGTACTTATCCATAGTCCAACTTATGTGACGGGTATAAAATAGTTTTTAGGGTGCCCTAAATTTATATCAATTAGTTTAAAGTCAGATTATCACAGGGTGGTAAGTATCGTTACACGCTTCTAAAAATCGTGCCAGATTTTTAACTATCACCCAAATCAACATTTATTCTAAATTTAGCACCATCTTCAGCATCTAAATTCTTTCTTAAAAATGTAGGTGATATAATTTCTACCACTCTTTTGTAATGGGTACGTTTAGGTGAAATAATTGCGCAATTTTTTACAATTTCTCCATCTTCAGTTTCCAAAGTACACTTAAAGATCCAAGCTTTACCAAAGGTTCGTCCCTCTTCTTCAAAACCTTCAATTAAAATTCCTTCGGCTGCTTTCATAGCCTCAATCTTCGGGACTTCGTCATCGTTTAACCTTAGATTGAAAGTTCCTTTGAATGGTTTCCAGTTCAATTTCTTATCAAATTGTTTCATGTACCCTTCCTTGGAAATGTAATAGCCTCCCTCGCCTAATCCGGTTTCTAAGGTTCCAACCATCTCTACATTTTTTTCAGTGCCAAATATTAAGCCATATTCTGTGAATTCCTTTCTTAAAGTAGCGAGCCCTTTATCGTTTATATTAACAATTTGTCCACCCTGAGCATACTTTTTTTGAATATATCCTTTTTTTTCAAGATTTATTATGTGTCTTGAAGCTGATTGTTGGCTAATTTCTAACTTTTTGGCTAACTCAGCTGAGGATATATGTACAGAGTGCCTAGTTCCTCCCTGTAATGCCAATATTTTTAACGTTTTCAATAGTATCGGGCGCATATTTTTTCCTTTAACTTAATTTTTACAAGTTACTAATTTATGAGTATTCATGTGGATATTAATAGGTATTTCATATGCTTTTCAATCGGGAACAGTTCATTTTTTCGTCAATTGTTGTATCAATTAGCTTTTAATACTACTCTACCTACGAAGTGGAAGGTGTAAATTGACATGAACACAAACAAACTACAAGTTTTTGTTTTTGCCATGCTCTTCGTTGTCGGTGCTTTCACTGGCTGTGTTGAGGATGACGATGACGAAAGCTCAACAACGACAACAACAACGACAGACGATGGGTCTGGAAACGAAACAGTAGTAACAACAACTACAATTAAGATTGGTTTCTTGAACCCTATAACAGGACCACTAGAGCCTGATGCAGCCGGTTTCAAATGGGGTGTAGATCAAGCTATTAGTGACCTAAATGCTCACTTTGCAAGTGAGAACACAGTATTCGAAGCTATAGAATTAGATTCAGGATGCAGTGGAGATGTAGCAGGACCTGCAGCACAAACACTAGTTGACTCTGGTGTGGTAGCAGTAGTCGGTGCAGCATGTTCCGGAGCTTCCATGGGTGCTAACGCTATTTTGTCTGCAGCAGGAATTCCAATGATTTCCTATGCTAGTACAAACCCAGGTCTAAGTGACGAAGCTGTATACCCACATTTCTATCGTGTAGTTCCAAGTGACGCTATTCAGGGTCCAGCAGGAGCTGCTATGATGGCAGATGCAGGTGTAGCTAACGAAAGTTTAGCTATTCTACACATGACCAACGACTATGGATCTGGATTAGCAGATTCTATCAAAGCAGCTTGGGAAGTAGATGGTAGCTTATGTTCAGCAGGAATGCAAGGATATGAAGAAACCACAACTAACTTTGATGCAATGGTAGCAAATATAACTGATGCATCAGACTGTAATGCAGTATATCTTTCCTCATACATCACAGATGGTGCAGGAATTTTGGAAGCATTGGCTCAAGCAGGATTCACTGGACATGTGTTCGGTGGTGACGGACCAGCCGGTATCGGTCTTTTCGAAAAATTGACTGACAATGCCACAGCAGTAAACTTCACTGTATCAGCACCTCGTGCAGGTACAACCTTTGGAGATTTCGAGGCTAGGTATGATGCTAACGCAACAGAAGTAGGAAGTATCAAAACATATGTTTTGACAGCTTACGATGCAACTATGATTATTGGAAAGGCAGCAATGGCTGACGGAACAATAGTCGAAGGTATCGAATCTGTCGGAACAGGATACGAAGGAGCATCCGGAGTAATCAATTTCCTCGCTAACGGAGATATTGGTGGAAACGGATACGATTTCTGTACCTACGGTGGAGATGATACAGCAGGAACATACACCTGCAGTAAATTCTGGACCGCAGAGAACGGAGTCGAGTCAGCATAGATAAGATCCAAACTTAGTTTGGAAAACGTAAGAGCGCTGCAGTGGGTCTTCGGACCTGCTGTGGTGTCACACACGTTCCCATGAAGATTTAATTTTTTTAAGTCGGCTTTTGTACTGGGAACGTGTTATTAGGTTTAAAATGATAAAAGCTGACTTAATCAATTTCTGGAACTCGCTTTCAATTGTAAGACAAAGAGTAATACTGGGGTTTATTTTTTTTTCAGATTCATATGTAGGCTTAACTTACGGAAAAGGTTCTCTTAATTTTGTAGATTTACTATTAGGTGGAAATTTACCATCTGATTTTGTTTGGTTACTCCAAACATTTCAGATGATTTGTGTTGGTTTCTACTTTGTTAAGATATTGTTTGAAAATGTTCCGCCGTCTAGGACACGCACAACTATGATGTGTATGTCTCCATTCTTACTCATTCTACATGTACTATTATCACTTAATATTTTACTATCTGGCCAAGGATTAGTGGCTAATTTATCATTTAATCTTGGTACAATAGGCATTTCAACATTAACTTGGTCATCAACATACCTTGCAATTGCAGTGGGATGCACTTTGACCTACAGTGTTCAAAGGTATGGTAATTTTGCTCAGAGTGAATTCTTCATGCTAGGAATGTATGTAGGAATTGCCTTTATGTGGACAGATTGGCTTTTCCCAATCAGTGAAGCTCCAGCAGATGATACGTTAGTGTGGTCTCTATTTGCATATGTTGTAGTGGGAGCTTTTATTTTAACAGGAATCGCAGGAATAATTATCGATCGTTTAGTTTTCAAGGGTTTCAGAGATAGCAAATCATCTCCAGATGTGATGATGATAGCCTCATTAGGAGTAGCTATGATTTTGCGTTCTCTTGTATATCTTCGATTTGGTTCTAATACAAAGCGTTTGGTTCCAGACAAGGATTGGATGTCTGGAGAACAGCGCTGGGAAATTCCTACCTATATTGTGAAATTAAATTTAGGTAACTTAAGTTGGCCAGTTATTGATTCAGGGACTACAAATTATCCCTACGATAATGCCTTTCTACCTATCATTATTTTCATCAGCGTATTCTTGTTAGTTTTACTTCTAAATTATACACGTTTGGGCCGTAGAATGAGAGCCGTTGCAGATAATCCTGAATTAGCAGCTAGTAGTGGAATTAATGTTGAACGAGTCCAAATGACTAGTGCTTTTTTATCAGCAGGAATTTCAGGTTTAGGCGGCGCAGTATTCGGTTTAACGGTATTATTCAGTCCTCAAACGGCATTTACTCTTCTTTTACCAGCTTTTGCAGTGATTGTTTTAGGTACAATAGGTTCAGTTCAGGGAGCTATTGTTGCTTCATTAATAATCGGATTTGTTAGGGCAATATCGGAACCTGTTCTTTCAGGAATTGGAAATCCTCTTGAGAGAACCAATTATTATGCACTCGCAGGTGTGACTCCCTACGCAATAATCATAGCAATTTTGCTAATTATGCCCGAGGGTATCGGTAAAGCATATCAAGAATGGAATATCGAAAGGATAAGGAAAAGAGCCTTAAACAAAGTTAAGAGAGATAGCAATAGGTCTTCTATTTTGGGCGTATTATTTGGTTGGGCCGGAGCTCACCATATAGATCAAGGAAGAAGTTCTAGAGGTGTCACGATGCTCGTTTTGAGTATCAGCTCATTCGCTCTAGGTAAATCACTTTCATTCATACGTGATAACTCCTTTGCAGGTAAAGGTGCAGTTCTTCCTCCCGAAGGCCTTAACTCGAGCATGCATGCTGATTGGATATCAGTAGTTGAAAGAGAACAAACTGTTATTGAGTTATTAGGTGTTTTTGGAGATATATTATGGCCTTGGGTTCCAATATTTATTTGGTTGTTTGCAATTTATGAATCATATTTAATTTATCATAATAAATATGTTGATTTGCTTCATAAACCAAAATCAATTACTATCGATTATCTAGATTCGATTAATTTACAGATGTCCAATTTTCTGGTTTCGCTTCAGAGTAAATTTACAGTTACTTCTGGAGGGACTAAATATGTAGATAAGATAAATGGTTTAGCGAGTAAATACAATTTAATTTTAAACGATAAAGTAGGTGAAGTTTCTTCAAACTTTTTTAATTACATTGGAGCAGAGCATGGCAGAGAATCTGAGAATGGCTCTAGAGTAATGTTTGCCGCTTTACTTTTATTTTTAATATACATAGTATACTGGCTCCCATCAATAACGGATTTTACCAAACTTCTCCAGGTATCTAATTTTTTAGTTACACTATCTATATTCTTGTTGCTCGCATTTTCACTAAATATTCATACTGGAATGACAGGATTGGTTAACTTTGGAGTTATTTTCTTTGTTGCTATTGGAGCCATTATTGTCGGAGTTTTAACTGCACCTAGCGATAACTTTGGGTATGACTGGGATATAGTTCCTGCAATAATTGTAGCAGTTATATTTGGTGCGATATTTGGTTGGCTTCTTGCTTATCCCACAGCTAGACTGAGAACAGATTACTTTGCGATTATTACGATTTCTCTAGGTGAAATAGTAAGAATTTTACTGATGGGTGAGCCTCTTCTCCGTACAGGAACAAATGTTTCTGCAGTAGGCGTTCAAAATTATCCATTGCCTCTTCAAAAATGGTGGTTCTGTGGAGATGAAGCTCCAGTATCCTCACAAGGAACTGAGTACTCGCCTTCAGCCTGTGCTTCAAATGCAGAACTTGTTCCAGATAGTCCAGCTAGAAAAGCGGTGGAATATTTTGAGATGATTGGATTAGACTTAGAGGGTAAAGCAGTTCCTTACATGTTTCTTTTATCTGTAATCACACTTACTTCAGCATTAATTGTTTGGTGGTTGCTAAATATTCTATTTAATTCTCCATGGGGTAGAATCTTAAGATCTATTCGTGAGGATGAAGAAGTTGCACAGCATCATGGACATGATATTTTTACTCACAAAGCTAGAAGTCTAGCATTAGGAGGTGCCATTGCGGCTCTTGCCGGAGCATTTTGGGCATGGAAATTGACTGGATTTCAACCTAGCTTTATGTCGCCTGCTAAGTCAACATTCCTTGTTTGGGCTGCTTTCATAATTGGGGGGGCGGGAAATAATAGAGGAATGCTAATCGGTGCTATGGTAATTACACTTACTGAATTTTTGTTTAATGTACTAGTGGCTGCACAAAGTAGTCCAGACCTTGCTCTTGGAGATACAGCTAAAGTAATAGATGAAAATTTTGTATGGATGATAGAGTCACCTTTGGAGATTTCATCTTACCTTTTAATTTTTTCAATTATATTATTTGTATTCAAGAGGTATGGAGCCTCTGAAACATTATTTTGGTTTTCATTCATATTTATGGCATGCCATTTTATGTTTGACCAACGTTCAATAGATTTAGTTTTCCCTGAAGTGCTAGGCGGAATTCAGGTTCAAATGACCTATGTGAAATTGATGCTGATAGGCTTACTAATTATGGTCTCACTGAAATATAATCCTAAAGGTTTACTTCCGGAGGTGCCTTACAGGCCAGAGCGACCTGTGGTCCCTGCAAGCTTCTCTAAAGATCAAGCCATTGCGGCAATTCCTGATTACGATGAATTAAATGATGAGGAGGTGAATACTGACGATGAATAAAGTTCTGAAAGTTGATAAACTAAGAAAAGAATTTGGAGGGCTTGTAGCTGTCAAAGATGTTTCCTTTGAAGTTAACAAAGGAGAATTTGTTGGTCTTATTGGGCCCAATGGATGTGGTAAATCAACTACATTTAATTGTATAAGTGGTTCGCTAAAGCAAACCTCGGGAAAAGTAGATTTTTTCGGTACTGATATATCTGACTTACGGCCAGATGAGATTCAGAAAATAGGTATGACTAGAACTTTTCAGCACACAAGGCTGTGGCGTGAAATGACTGTGATTGAAAATTTACTAGTACCTCCTAGAGATCAGTTTAAGCCAAGTATTTGGAAATCTATTTGGGAAGGAAAGAAGAATGAAAACGAAATTAATCGTCTTAATAGGGCTTATGAAGTTTTAGAACAGCTTGAAATTCCACATATGGCTAATAATCTTGCAAGTGAATTATCAGGTGGGCAAAGTAAACTTGTAGACATTGGTAGGTCTATGATGGGTGAACCAAAACTGTTACTTTTAGATGAGCCTGTTGCAGGTGTTGCTGGACCTTTAGCAATGAAAATTTTCTCAAATCTCAGAAACTTAGTTGATGAAACGGGAATATCAGTTTTGATTATTGAGCACAATATGGATTTTATTCTACGTCAAGGTGTTGATAGAATTGTAGTTATGAACGAGGGAGAAGTATTGATGGTTGGTTCGCCTTCTGAGGTTAAAGGCAGCAAAGAAGTAATTTCGGCATATCTTGGATCTTCTGAGGATTGGGAATGGGAAAAGTTGGCCCAGGAGGGAGAATAATGGCTAGATGGTTAGATGTAAAAAATGTCGAGGGCGGTTATGGTTCTGTTAAGATTATTCATGGAATAGATATGCACGTGGACGAAGGAGAATTTGTAACTATAATTGGACCAAATGGCTGTGGTAAATCTACTTTGATTAAGATTATTTTTGGAATCGCAACATACTACGGTGGAAAAGTTGAACACAAAGGCGAAGATGTTTCTGGATGGCGAACAGACAGGTTGGCAACTAGAGGTATAGCATATGTTCCCCAAGTTGACAATGTTTTCCCTTCGTTGTCTGTTGAAGAAAATTTACAAATGGGAGGCAACACACTTTCATCAAGCCTTCTAAATGAGAGAATAGGTCATGCTTTGGATATGTTTCCGGATTTGAAAGATAGAACACATGACTTGGCAGCCTCATTATCTGGAGGTGAAAGGCAAATGCTCGCAATTGGTAGAGCTTTAATTAACCAGCCTGATTTCTTACTTTTAGACGAACCCACGGCTGCCTTAAGCCCTCTTTACCAACAACAAATTATTGAAAGAATAGACGCTCTTAGGGAAGTAGGAATAACAGTGTTAATAGTCGAGCAAAATGCACGATTGTCTTTAGCGAGATCTGATAGAGGATATATATTATCAAATGGTAAAGTAGTTCATACAGGTAATGCTGAAGACATTCTTAATGATCCACATATCAATGAATATTTCTTAGGTACTAAAGGAGATTAGTTTTTTGAGTTCTCAGACACCAGCCTACAATTCTAGGTTCATTTACATCCTAATGTTCCTTGTTGCTTTTTTTTGGGGCTTGGCGTGGCCTGTAGGAAGAATTCTTGCTACAGATTTGCTATCTTATCCTTATTCAGTTATGTTTTTTAGATATTTGTTTGCTTTACCTGTTTTATTTGGATGGCTCTGGTTTAAAGAAGGAAATGTAGTTCCTTTGAAGAGGGATTATAGTTATTTGCTATTGCTCGCATTCACCTCAGTTTTCCTCTACCAATTTGGATATATGTTTGGAATGCAGAAGACGGCAGCATCGGATGCATCTTTGATAATAGGCTTTAATCCTGTATCAGTGTCGTTATTGTCTGTTTTTATCCTTTCACATAGCATTACAAGGAATGGAATGATTGGAATATTCTTAAGTTTTACAGGGGTTTTGTTAATTTTTCTAGCATCACCAAATGTAGATATCAATTTTTCAGATAGATTAATTGGGAATGCATACATTATGTTCGGAGCTTTTGCATACGCAATTTATGTAGTTGCCATGAGACGATATGTTTTATTTGTACGTGAAAATCCATTGAGTTCCCTGGCTACTATATCTTGGACTTCATTAATTGGGTGTTTGATGTTTATTCCGTTTGTTATCAATGAATCTCCTTGGAATAGAATTTGGGGAAATGAGGAGTGGGCTTTGATAGCATACCTAGGAGTATTATCTACTGCATTGTGTTATGTTTTCTTTGCTATGGGTGTTGAAACTATAGGGGCGAACAAAGCTGCCAGTTTCATTAATGTAGTCCCTATATTTGGAATCTTATCAAGTTGGCTTTGGATTGGTGAAGAGCTTGGACTAGTTCAGATTGTTAGTTTTATACTGATTTATTATGGCGTTAAATTAGTTAATCAACAACCATCTGAATCACTCAGTAGTAGATAATTTAGCCTAGGCTAAACTTTTTATTAGCCTAATCTAATAAATTGTGTGGATTCAATAGCTGTCGAGAACTATCTCAAGTCACTTTGGCAATTAGGGCCAGATAATGTAGCGACTCTAGACTTAGCGCAGCATTTGGATGTAACTCCAGCTTCAGTAACTAAAATGATCAAGCGTCTTACCGAGAAAGGACTAGTCGAGCACATCCCGTACAAAGGTGCCTCACTAACTAAAGATGGAGAATCTAAGGCTTTATCTGTTGTTCGCAGACATCGTTTACTCGAAACTTTCCTATCTCAGACACTTGAACTAGGCAGTGAACAACTCCATGACGAAGCAGAGCGTTTAGAACATGCTTTGTCTGATGAACTGGAAGAGGCTATTGCTAATTATCTTGGAAACCCTACAAGAGACCCTCACGGACATCCAATACCTGGAATAAATGGAGAGATTTTATCGGATCGTGATTTTCTACTTACAGAAGCTCCTTTCAGTACAGATCTGATAATTAAACAAGTTCCCGACAGAAATTCTGAAATGCTTGCATGGCTCAGAAAAGAAAAGATTCTGCCAGGTTGCAAAATTACACTAATTTCTAAAGATAAATTCGGGGACAGTGTAGTTATAAGTCTAAAGAATAATGAGAAAAGATTGGCTTTTTCAGTAGCTAATCAAATTCATGTTTCCCTAGAGGTCGATACTTGAGTTCGGTAAATTCGGATAGCCTCGTATCGAATTTTTCGAGAGAAAACCTAATTGACTTATGGAAAGTAAGGCATCGTCGTATTGGAGTACTTATCATATTATTGGTTTATTCTATATTTCCAGGTGATTTAGGAGAGGTTACTCGTGCTTCTCTTTTCGATGCATACATTCAGGTTACAGTATTTGTAGCAGCTACATTATTACTATTTTTCAGTCTCGAGCATTTTTATAAAATTGACATTGGCATATTGATGAAAAAAGGAGATACTTGGCAGGTGCCCATGGCTAGTCTTCTCGGAGCTCTACCTGGTTGCGGA
>MDSY01100547.1_pt1 | contig 12662 bp, 9 predicted proteins | sample 811131 | NCBI WGS metagenome assembly MDSY01 (sample SAMN05326643, study PRJNA326480) | marine metagenome | isolation source: seawater | place: Atlantic Ocean: South West | collected 2010
AAAGAAGACGCTCGACTTGACAGAATTCACAAATCCAATAGTATAGTTCCTGTTCGCGGGAATAGCTCAGTTGGTAGAGCATAACCTTGCCAAGGTTGGGGTCGCGAGTTCGAGTCTCGTTTCCCGCTCCAAATCCAAAAGACCTCGTCTTTGACGGGGTTTTTTTATTTTTAGGACTTGAGTACTCATAATCGGCGCAAATATAAGGAGTTGTCGCTTAAAAGGCCAAACGATGTATCGTCCGACACTAGTGATCATGGTAGTACTGAGTTTTTTAATAGCCTATCAGATTGTAAACCCATATCAAACGCAGGTTTGCCACTTCTGGGAGACCGGAGACCTATGTTGTTGGCTCTTGTGTCGTTAAGAGTGTACGGACCTTCCATGCCTTGTATCCTTGTTTACTCACTGATTTTTCTTAACAAATGAGTTTGCTGTGTCATATGCCTTAGAGATTGGTAACTTAAAAAAGACCTACGACAATGGCTTCGAAGCTTTAAAGGGTATCGATTTAATCGTTGAAAAGGGCGATTTCTTCGCCCTGTTAGGACCTAACGGTGCCGGTAAGAGTACCACCATTGGAATTCTTTGCTCGTTGGTGAACAAATCATCTGGATCAGTCAAAGTTATGGGTTATGACATTGATAGCGAGTTTGGAATGGCCAAGCGTCGGTTGGGTGTTGTGCCTCAGGAGTTTAATTTCAATCAATTCGAAAAGGCTCAGAATATTCTGATTAATACTGCCGGATATCATGGCATTCCGCGTCCTGAGGCAATATCTCGAATCGAACATTACTTGAGACGATTGGGTCTATGGGATAAGCGAGATGATCCGTCTCGCGCATTGTCTGGGGGCATGAAACGCAGACTTCTGATCGCACGGGCGTTGGTTCATCAGCCCGATTTATTGATTCTTGATGAGCCGACCGCTGGTGTCGATATCGAACTACGTCGTGGGATGTGGGACTTCCTTACAGAGATCAACGAACAAGGTACTACCATCATTTTGACGACGCATTACCTCGAGGAGGCCGAGGCTTTGTGTCGGAATGTATCGATTATCAATCACGGAGCGATTATCGCGAACTCGTCAACACGGGATCTGTTGGCGACACTCAATACGGTGACCTTTGTCTGTGACCTCGCGGAGTCTTTGTCAGTGGCACCGCTGATCGAGGGCTATGAGAGTGTCTTAGCTGATTCCAACACTCTAGAGGTCGAGGTCGACAGGGGTCAGTCATTGAACGAAGTGTTCTCGGCATTGTCGGCAAACGGCGTGTCTGTCACCTCGATGCGGACCAAGACCAATAGACTTGAGGAGTTATTTGTGTCGATGACTTCTGAAGGATCGACATGAGCTTGGCGAATTACGAGGAGAGGGCAAAAGATTTTGGTAACCCGAATTGGGTTGCTTATCAGACAATTGTGCGCACAGAAATACGCCGCTTTACGCGGATATGGGTGCAGACCATGATCCCACCAGCCATCACCATGACTCTTTATTTTATAATATTCGGGAGCTTGATTGGTCGCCGGATCGGTGAGATGGGCGGTTTTGACTACATGGCTTACATAGTGCCAGGGCTCATCATGATGAGTGTCATTACGAGCTCCTACATGAATGTTTCAAGCTCGTTCTTCGGGGCTAAGTTCGGCCGTTTTATTGAGGAGATGCTAGTGTCGCCGATCTCAAACCAGACCATTCTGCTTGGTTACGTGACGGGTGGTGTTACCCGAGCGATATTTGTCGGTGTGATAGTAACTACCCTATCGACGTTTTTCACACATTTATCGGTTCACAATATTTTCGCAGTAGTGTCCGTCGTAATTTTGACGTCAGTTCTGTTTTCGCTGTTGGGCTTCATCAACGGCGTGTACGCTAAACGTTTTGATGACGTGAGTCTCGTTCCGACCTTTGTTTTAACCCCTTTAACGTACTTGGGGGGAGTATTCTTCAGTATAGATTTGCTACCTGATTTTTGGGAAGGAGTGGCGAAGCTCAATCCAATTCTTTATGTAGTCAATGCTTTCCGATATGGAATATTGGGTGTGTCCGATATCTCTCTTGATTGGGCGTATGGAATTCTCTTATCAATGACAGTAATCACATACATGATAGCTGTTGGGTTGCTCGCTAATGGCGCAGGGGTCCGCTCTTAATGAATCCGACCGGTCTTGAAGGTATCCGGGGTCAACTTCCGCTAGGTCGGGACTCGAGGCAACCCGACTCTTATGATCCCTCGGTATTGGCGAGTGTCCCGCGTGCCCTTGCAAGAGGTGTCGAGGGTATTGATGCCTCCAAATTTGAGGGATACGATCTCTGGAATTGTTGGGAAGTTTCTTGGCTTGATCTCAAGGGTAAACCAATAATGCGAATTGGACAGCTTATTGTTCCAGCAGACAGTCCCAATCTTTGTGAATCAAAATCCCTGAAGCTTTATCTAAATGGCTTAGCTAACGAAAAGATTGAGAGTGAAGCGGCTGTAATTGCCCGGATTAGCGGCGATTTAGAGACAGTGTTGGGTGTAAGACCTACATTTGCCCTTTACGATGTTGACGATAAGCGATTCTTGATTGAAAGTGCTAAAGGTAAATGTGTGGATGGATTGCCGGTCGATTTGTCAGTCTACGAGCCTGACGTACTACTTCTACAAACTGACCCAAACCAGGTCGGTGCAGAGCGGTTACACAGTCACTTGTTTCGGTCGAACTGTCCGGTAACTGGTCAGCCTGATTGGGCCACAGTGGTCGTGGAGTACAAAGCTCAGGAACGTCTTTTTCCTGAATCGTTGCTAGCGTATCTGGTCTCTTATAGGAACCATACGGGCTTCCACGAGGCGTGCGTCGAGCGAATTTATGAAGATTTGCTTGGCTGTTTAAATCCAACTGAACTTATTGTTTGGGCGGGATTTGTTAGGCGCGGGGGCTTAGATATAAATCCAGTCAGGTCGATGACACCAATTAAATCCTTGCCACCGAGGCTCTCTCGGCACTAAGTTTAGCCAAAACGGTATGAGAGGTTAGAGAATGTCTCCGATAGAAGCTTTACTGTCGCGGGTATCCGTTCCGCGTGTTCTAGAACCGGGGGTGAGTCCGGACGAGCTTGACCTAATTTTACGCGCAGGACTGAGAGCCTGTGATCACGGCCGACTGAAACCTTATCGATTTATACTGCTTGAGGGAGAGGCTCGTGAGCACCTCGGCGAGGCAATGAGCGATTATCTTCATGGTGATTTGGTAGATTTGTCGGAAGAGGCGATTGAAGCGACCAAGAATAAAGCACTGCGTGCTCCAACGTTGTTATCGGTGATTTTTTGCCCGCGGGATCATGAGAAAATTCCCGATGTCGAGCAGCTGGTTACGGCAGGGTGTGCAGCGCAGCTGATCATCACAGCCGCACACATGCTTGGAATTGGCGCAATATGGCGTACTGGTAATGCGATATATTCCGGCGAAGTATCGAGTTTGCTGGGTCTTAAAGAAAACGAGCAAGTTGTCGCTATGATTTACTTGGGACGCCCGGCTGGGCAATTGCCTTCACCACCCGAAGTTAATCCAGAAGCTTTTCTGCAACGACTTTGATTATGGAAAAGGGTAGTTCCAGCCTGTATAGTGCGACGCCTTCGGAGAGGTGCCTGAGTGGTTGAAAGGGCTCGCCTGGAAAGCGAGTATACGGGCAACCGTATCGGGGGTTCGAATCCCCCTCTCTCCGCCAGATTTTTAGCTGTATTTCTTGCCAAACCGGCCACATCGCCATGACACTGCCCCAAACCATACTGAATTTGATTGCTGATATTGTCTCTTCATAGAGAGATTTCGGTTGTCGAGGGAGTTTGCACTGCTACTGATCGACTATGAACTTATCTCTGCCAAAAGCCTTGCGGAAGGGACCTCAATAGAACAGATTTTGATTTTTTGGTCGTCTGCCAGATAGCCGATTACCATTGCTCTGCTGTAAAACAATGATGTACCCTCTGCCACGCTGTTTGAATAGACCGAATATTGATCTAGGCAATAGGGAACATTTCGCTTGTCTCCTTCAATGGAGGCTATCCTCCGTAACCTAGCGAAAGCGTCTGAGATATCGATTAAATTTGTCGCTACTGACCGAGGAGCGAGCCAGTTTGGGAGATTTGGCCTCAGACCAACCCCGGGATGTGAAGGCGAGAACTGGTAGATAGTAAATGCCTTGACTGTCTGGGTGAGGCTCCTTGCGTAAGTGTCAAAGAAGAGGTTATTGCGAGCTATGTCAGTTGAGCGAATAAACGTCGATGCTTAGGAAACTGCTGTATCTGCTCACAGCGTCTGAGAGAAAGAGAGCTGGCTTACTTTTGGGTGTGATGTTGCTAATGGCATTGTTGGATGCGCTGGGAGTGGCATCTATCTTGCCATTCATGGGGGTACTTGCTAATCCAAAGTTGGTGCAGACGAACGAATTACTCAATGACGTATTTGTGATCGGTCAAGAATTTGGCATCGAAACCGTCGACCAGTTCTTGGTGGGCCTAGGTATATTAGTTTTTGTGCTTTTAATTGTCTCGTTAGTATTTAAAGCCCTAGCTACTTACGCACTAAATCGTTTTTCACTAATGCGCGAGTATAGTATCGGCAAGCGCTTGGTCGAGGGGTATCTTCATCAGCCCTATAGTTGGCTTCTAAACCGCCATAGCGCGGATTTGGGCAAGACCATTCTTTCAGAAGTTAATACCATCGTTAGTAATGGAATGATGCCGCTGATGAGACTTATAGCGCAGACTATGGTGGTGTTGGCATTGCTCGGCGTGCTGCTATTGGTGGACCCGTTTTTGGCACTGACGGTTGGCACAGTTCTGGGGGTTTCCTATGCCATTATCCTCGCCACGGTCAGCGCACTACTCAAACGCTTAGGCCAAGCACGTATAGAAGCCAATCAAGAACGTTTTACAGTTGTGAGTGAAGCCTTTGGTGCTGCTAAGGAAGTCAAGGTGGGTGGATTAGAGCAGGCATACATCCAACGCTTCAGCAAGCCCGCTGCGACATACGCTATGGGCCAAGGAACTATGAGTATCATAGCGACACTGCCACGATTTGCGCTCGAAGCAATCTCCTTCGGCGGAATGCTGTTGGTCATACTGCACCTCATGGTAAAGAGTGGCAACTTTGCAGAAGTTCTGCCAGTTCTTGCTCTATATGCTATGGCGGGCTATCGCCTTATGCCCGCACTACAACAAATTTACCAAGCATTCGCCCAGCTCCGATTTGTAGGTCCTGCGTTGGATGCCTTGTACAAAGATCTGAGCAGCTTAAATATTTCAACTATTCAGAATGGGCATACCACCCCCCTGCCGCTCAGAAAAGCCATCCAGCTCCAGCAGATAAGTTATTGTTATCCTAATGCCCCACATCCTGCTCTTAAGGACATCAATCTCACTATTCCTGCATACAGCAAGGTAGGTTTTGTTGGTATTACTGGCAGTGGAAAAACCACGGCGGTTGATATGATTTTGGCCTTGCTTGATCCGCAAGAAGGGGCCTTGATAATAGATGATCAAATCATCACCAGTTCAAACCGTAGACAGTGGCAATGCACGATCGGCTATGTGCCGCAGCATATTTATCTCGCGGATGACAGCGTTTCTGCCAATATTGCTTTTGGTGTGCATGAGAAAGATATCGATCAAAAATCAGTCGAACGCGCCGCTAAAATCGCTAATTTGCACGAATTTGTAATTAGTGATCTGCCTAAAGGTTACTCCACGACTGTGGGCGAGCGTGGGGTGCGTCTCTCAGGTGGGCAGCGCCAACGTATTGGGATAGCCCGCGCTCTATACCACCGTCCACAGGTTCTGGTTCTCGATGAAGCTACCAGCTCTCTTGATAAGCTAACCGAGCAAGCGGTTATGGAGGCGGTGAATAATCTCGGGAACGAGATAACCATCATTTTAATCGCGCATCGCCTTTCCACTGTGCGTCAATGTGATCAGATTTTTCTGTTGTCACGGGGAGAGTTGGAGGCTAGCGGTACCTATAGTGAACTTATTGCGAGCAACCATCAGTTTGCAGAGATGGCCAAACACGCGTGAGTATGTAATATCTTCGACAATTGCGAGATACGAATTGTAGGCTTCTTACACAAGGGAGTGCTTTATCTGTCCAATTCTCCATTCAGCTTCCCGAGTAACATATTCCACGGAAAAACTATTCAGGTGATCATTCCAGTTGTCTGATAACTCATCCGCGAATCTTTGCCGATGCTAGTCAATGCCGTCGACTATTGTAAGGATCCGATCAACATGCTTCTCCATCTCTGGAAGCAGGCTTTGGTATTCCGAGCAGTTATACCAGTTTTCCGCATCCCTCCTCGATGTGAACTCAATAATTATGACGCGATCGAAGGGGAAAGATTTTTCTAGATCAGATTTCTCACCACCCCTTACGAGAAATCTGCCGTTATATTTTTTTATTATCCCTGCCACATGTTGTTGGTAAGTTAATCGATAACCTTCGGAATCATTCACTTTAACATTAGCTAATACGTATGCTTTGGCCACTCTTCAACTTCCTGTTTCGCGTGAGTTCAATAATTTACAAATATATAATAATGGGATTACGGCATAGCGATAGCTCAATATCGAATGAAACTCAATATATTGTGAGGCTAGTCTCTAGATATTTCTTTGTTGTTTGTTTCAGAGTGATTAGCAAAGCCTATACGCATCCGCTAAAGCTCATTCCTCAAATAGAAATAAAATCTTGGCCACATATTTCATAGAATGCCAGATGTCCATCATACAGTTATCATGAGGACGAGATGAATTATAACGGGTGTGGGAAGTGCCTCTAAGCGCAATAAAATATTTATCTTCTATTGTTTTATTCGTGGTAATTACCGCGTGCAGTAATACCGAAGATGAGGCCAGCAAAGCCCTGCGTGCTTTGAGTGACCGATACGAAACAGTCAGTCTTTGGAATTTCGGATCACCAAGGCCTGGTTTGATGAATGAGGGTAACGTGGACGTTGCGCTGAACGCCATTCTTGAAATTCGCGCTGAACTTGACGCCCTTGTGGCGAAGTTTCCAGAGACTACCGCTGCTGAAGACATACTTTCAAAACACGGTGTGTACACTGACGTTTTAACGCTTCAAAAAATTGATGCTCAAGTTAAATATTTACAAAGTGAAAAGTCGTTGTTTCAGCATCGCTCAACGGTGCTCTCGGAGCAGGAAAATAAATCGGTTAGTAGAGCTTTTGGGTTTAGTTTTTTCGAAAACAGCGACACCACATGCCAAAAAAAATCAATTGACATGTATGGCATCAGGGACTTTATCCCGCGGTTACAGGATGGACAGCTCAGCCATTTCTTCATTAAGTTTGACAATATCATCGATCTTCTGATTTCTGTTGAGGAGTCAACAAATGATGCTTTTAATACACTGGATACGCGGGAACGAGATAAATTGGGAATCGAATTATGGAATTTGCGAGATAATAAATCCCAACTAATATACAACAATATGCTGCGGCTCTTCGTTAACGGATACGTGCCAGACTATCTTGAGAATCCAGACGGGGTCGAGGTGATTCCTGCAATGATCGGGTTAAGGAATCTGTCTAATAAAAGCATGGTTCGATGTTCATCAGAGGATAACGAAGATGAATTCAAAACGCGGGTAGGAAACTGGTTACCTCCGGGTAGAACTTATTATTTAGACGCGATTGGTAGTGAGAGAAATCAATTCCCCGTTTACGTGTTGCTTCATAGTTACGCTGGAAAGTCCGATAAAACGGAACTTACCGAACCAGTAGTTGCTGGTTTAAATAAGAAGTATGGCGATGCGATCGCGGAAGATTGGTCGATAGATCTCTTGCAAAAAAGCTGGATGACGGATGAAGGAGTCTTGGTCATCCTGAGATTCGAGGGGGATCGAGATCCTCTCAGCTATGCGGCTCGATTTAGCCTGACCTATATATACCTGCCCACATTCATAAAGCGCTATCATGAATTTTTGGAAGCATATTTGGTGTCATATAAACATGTCGTCGATTCGATGCGTGAGACTACCGAACAGGAGAATGACCAGCGAGCCAGCGAGATAAACACAAAACTTTGAAGGACTCTGTTGCAGAACTTTAATAGCTACGCCATTTTTAAAATTGTTTTTGCAGCGTCTCTAGTGGTTAATTTTGATTAATGCTATTCGAGGTAGTTCATTTAAAAATATTCATTTTGGTTGCGGTGCAAAACAGGCTTTATTCGCTTAAGCCAAAGGGGCCAAACACCATACTGGCTCCTATCCAAACGATGGTTAGCGCCAATGCCGCTGCAATCACATAGTAAATTTTGTCGTCATTCAAAGTTGGCCTCCTCTCAGGTGACCCCATGAAGAGTCTGGCAATAACTTACATGGAATATCAATAGGCTATCAATTTAGCTTTACAATTTTTTGGATAAATACTCCAGCATTACTCGATGCCAGAGTATTTATATGCCGTTGTTATGCGATCTCTGTTACGGGAATGTTAGCTTCCTTCGCTCCTGCCTTAAATTTGGCGATTTGGTGGAAATTCATGTAACGGTAGATTTTATCAGCCATGAAATTGATGTCTTGGGCAAATTCCATGTACTCAGCGACGGTTGGTAACTTGCCCATTATCGACGCCACCGCGGCCAACTCAGCACTTGCTAAGAAAACATTCGCGTCGTTACCAAGTCTGTTCGGGAAGTTGCGAGTTGATGTCGAAACAACAGTTGCGTTATCGGCGACCCTAGCTTGGTTGCCCATGCATAATGAGCAGCCGGGCATTTCGGTCCGAGCACCAGCTGCCCCAAAGATCGAGTAATAACCTTCTTCCATTAGCTGATGCTCATCCATGCGAGTCGGAGGAGCAATCCACAGTCGTGTTGGGATCGAGTTGACATTCTTCAGGAGCTCACCCGCGGCTCGATAGTGTCCAATATTAGTCATACATGAACCAATGAATACCTCGTCGATGTCAGTCCCTTGAACCTCAGATAAAGGCCTCACATCATCAGGATCGTTCGGACAGGCAAGCAACGGCTCCCTGATTTCATTGAGATCGATTTCAATGATTTCTGCGTATTCGGCGTCATCGTCTGCTTCCATTAATTCTGGATCAGCAAGCCATGATTCCATTGCTTTAATGCGGCGAGCGATAGTGCGTGCATCACCGTAGCCGTCAGCAATCATCCACTTCAGTAGCGTTGTATTGGATTCGAGATACTCTCGAATTGGCGCCTCATCAAGTTTGATCGTGCAGCCGCCGGCTGAACGCTCAGCAGATGCGTCTGATAACTCAAATGCCTGCTCAACGGTAAGGCTTGGAAGACCCTCGATTTCGAGTATACGGCCCGAGAAGCAGTTCTTCTTACCCTCTTTGCCTACGGTCAAAAGGCCACGTTGAAGTGCTGCATACGGAATCGCGTTCACAAGATCTCGCAACGTGATACCAGGTTGCATTTGTCCTCTAAAGCGAACCAAAACAGACTCCGGCATATCCAACGGCATGACACCTGTTGCCGCCGCAAACGCTACAAGTCCCGATCCTCCCGGGAATGAGATACCAATCGGGAAGCGAGTATGTGAGTCCGCTCCAGTACCAACAGTATCTGGGAGTAACATCCTATTCAGCCAAGAGTGGATTATGCCGTCACCGGGACGAAGGGAGACACCACCTCGATTTAAAATGAAGTCGGGTAGAGAGTGCTGTGTTTCTACATCGACAGGCTTTGGGTAGGCGGCAGTGTGACAAAATGACTGCATGGTTAGATCTGCTTGGAATCCTAAACAAGCAAGTTCTTTGAGCTCGTCGCGAGTCATTGGGCCTGTTGTATCCTGTGAGCCAACAGTTGTCATGCGGGGTTCACAGTAAGTGCCAGCCCGAACGCCTGCGACGCCACAGGCCATACCAACCATCTTCTGAGCAAGTGTGTAGCCTTTGTGTGATTCGACAGGTGCCTTTGGTTCTCTGAAAAATTCAGAAGCGCCAAGGCCAAGTACTTCTCGTGCACGAAGCGTGAGGCCTCGACCAACTATTAAAGGGATACGGCCACCGGCCCGGACCTCGTCGAGGATCACTTGGCTAGACAGCGTAAATTCGGTAACCGTCTTGCCCTTTTCATCTAAAATCAGACCATCGTATGGTTTGATTATGATCACGTCGCCGGTTTCCATTGTTGTGACATCGCATTCGATTGGTAGGGCGCCTGCATCTTCCATAGTGTTGAAGAAGATCGGGGCAATCTTACCCCCGATACATACGCCACCTGAACGTTTGTTAGGCACAAATGGAATGTCATCGCCCATATGCCAAAGTACTGAGTTAGTTGCCGACTTCCGTGAAGAACCAGTGCCAACGATGTCCCCAACGTAGGCGAGTGGGTTACCTTTCTTCTTGAGCTCTTCGATTGTATCGAGAGGGTTTTCCATCCGGGCCTTTAGCATCGCTTGGGCGTGCAGTGGAATATCCGGACGGCTCCACGCGTCTACGGCTGGGGACAGGTCGTCGGTGTTCGTCTCACCAGGAACTTTATATACCGTCACTTTGAGCTCGGCAGGAACTTCTGGCTTACTCAAGAACCATTCAGCTTTTGCCCATGATTCCATCACCTCTTGTGCCAATGTATTACCGGTTTGACGTTTTTCTTCCACGTCGTGGAATGCATCAAACATCAATAAAGTGCTTTTCAAGGCTGTGGCAGATGTCTGTCCGACTTCGCTATCATCCAGTAGCTCGACCAGTGGGGGGATGTTGTAGCCGCCAAGCATGGTACCAAGTAAACGTGTCGCCTCTGCGCGTGACACGAGATCACACTGTGTGTTTCCTTTAGCGATGTCGGTCAAAAAAGCGGCTTTGACGTAGGCGGCCTCGTCGACGCCTGCGGGCACGCGGTTGGTCAATAAATCAAGAAGGAAAGAATCCTCTCCGGTTGGAGGGTTTTTTAAAAGCTTTACTAGGCCAGCTACTTGGTCAGCGCTCAGCGGTTTTGGCGTGATGCCCTCAGTGGCACGCTCCTCAACATGTTTGCGGTATTCTTTGAGCACAATAATCGTCCCTGTTTAGATTGAATTGAACGCGGTGGGTGGGTCCTTTTGGGAACCGGATCACGGCGCGCTAGGAAGTAGCAGTCTAGCAAAAAAATACGATGCTCCTGTCCTTAAATTGGTATCGGGCTGGTTTTTCGATTAGTTCGCAATTGGGTATGCTGGAAGGGTCGCTTTGGTCATTTGGCGTAGGCATCGAATGACCTGGCAACTGTAGCCGTACTCGTTGTCATACCATACGTAAACGACGCAGCTGTTGTTGCCGGTCGCGATGGTTGCAAGCCCGTCGATTATGCCCGCAGCACGAGATCCAACGAAATCAGAACTGACCGCCTCTGGCGAGTTTGAATAGTCGATCTGTTTTTGTAGTTTGGAGTGGATGGCGACGTAGCGTAGGTAGTCGTTTAATTCATCCTTTTCCACTGTTTTGCCAAGATTGAGTTTGAGAATTGCCATGGACACGTTCGGTGTTGGTACGCGAATCGCATTACCCGTGAGTTTCCCTTTGAGTTGGGGTAAAGCCTTGGATACAGCCATCGCGGCACCGGTCTCAGTGATCACCATATTGAGTGCGGCAGCGCGACCGCGACGATCACCTGAATGGAAATTGTCGATTAGGTTTTGGTCATTTGTGTAGCTGTGGACTGTTTCAACGTGTCCGTTTTGTATACCGTATTTTTCGTCGATCGCAGCAAGCACAGGTGTAATCGCGTTGGTCGTGCAGCTTGCGGCCGAAATAATCGTATCGGTATCGTTGATTTCCGCGTGATTTACGCCGTGCACAATATTTTTTAGGTCGCCTTTACCCGGCGCCGTTAAGAGTACTCGGCTCGTGCCCGCAGATTTAAGGTGCACCGAGAGTCCCTCACGATCTCTCCATCTACCAGTATTATCGACAATCAGAGCATTGATGATGCCGTATGCCTTGTAGTCGACCTCGGTGGGGCTGGACGCATAGATGACTTGGATACGTTGACCATTGGCAATAATCGCGTTGCTATCATGGTCGATGGTAATCGTGCCATCGAAAGACCCATGCACAGAATCGCGTCTGAGGAGGCTCGCACGTTTAATGAGATCACTGTCGCCATTGTGACGGACAACGATAGCGCGCAGGCGGATGGCCTCTTTCGATCCTGATTTTGCAATGAGCTCGCGGGCGAGCAGTCGGCCAATCCGTCCAAAACCATACAGGACAATATCTGTTTTTTGACCCGATGCTGGTGCCGCACCAGTAGCGCCTTTCAGTTCGTCTGATACGTAGTCAGATAGGTCTCGTGTATCGCCAAGTCGGCGATAGTTGACCGCCAATTTACCGATATCTACGTGGCATGGATTGAGATCAAGTTTGGCTACTTCGAGTAATACTTCACGTGCCTCTTCGGCTGTTAGTTCCTCATCCTCCACCTGTCGAGCAAACCGACAACATTTCATAACATTGATGACGGTACGGTTATTCAAGAGGCGGCCAAAAATCGATGTTTCGATCGATTTTTCTCTGAACAGCCGCCCGATGATCGGCATCATCTCCTCGGCGGCCGAGATTCTGCTGTTCCAGTCCTCCATGGTCTCGTTGATAAGCTCCATCGACATCGAATGTTCTCCCTGAAATCGTGTAA
>MDSY01108087.1_pt1 | contig 12661 bp, 10 predicted proteins | sample 811131 | NCBI WGS metagenome assembly MDSY01 (sample SAMN05326643, study PRJNA326480) | marine metagenome | isolation source: seawater | place: Atlantic Ocean: South West | collected 2010
AGTGACCCAGGGAGGATTCGAACCCCCAACCCTCAGAGCCGAAATCTGATATTCTATCCAATTGAACTACTGGGCCATTTGTTTTATGATAATTTAGCCCGGACTATATTAGAAATAGTTTTTCCATCTGCCATTCCAGATAATTGTTTGGATGCCATTCCCATGATTTTACCCATGTCTTTCATTCCAGATGCCCCAGTTTTATTTATTAAATCTGATATAATTTTTTCAACCTCATCCACACTCATTTGTTTAGGCAGAAAACGTTCGATTATTTTATATTGATTAACCTCAACTTCAGCAAGCTCAGAACGATTTTGAGAGATGTAAATTTCTGCACTTTCTTTTCTTTGCTTAACTAATTTTTGCAAAATTTTAATTTCTTCTTCTGGCGAGACACCAGATAAGTTTCCTTTTTGAGTTTGAGCTAAAAGCAGTGCAGACTTAACAGCCCTTAAAGACTCTAATGAAACTGTATCCTTTTCTTTCATTGAAACCTTTATGGATTCTGATATTTTATCGATTAATGCCATCAAATATTTTTAACAAATTTAGTTTAAAAAAGACTAATCAACATTGTCATGTAAAAATGAATTATTTGTTCTGAGATTAATTTCTCCATTTGAATCTTCACTAACACTTGTTCTAGAAGCTTTTGTAGATTCAAATTCATCCAAATCCACTCCAGCACGTTTGAAAGCAGGTTCATTTTCCATTTCTGATATTCTTTTAGCTTTAGAAAAATTATAGTTATACTCTTTTAATTTTATTTTTCTAGCTTCAGTTCTTTTTGCCAAGCCTTCAGCTATTGAACTATTAATAGGATTAAAAACTCTTTTATTCTCATTTGTTTCAAAAGATTTAGATTGATCTTTTAATTTAACATAGTCGTCAATACCAGATTTTTTTATATCGAAACCATTTACTTCATTTACTGGAATAATATGAACCGGATCGTTTACAATTATATCATTTACATCCTCAATAAGCTCATGAACTATTTTATCTGAATACACATTATGTTTAACGACTGGCATATCAAAATCTAAAGCAACCTGGTCTGCAGGTTCAACTAATTCTGGTTCATTTACATTAAATGACATATCATTAATTTCTTCTTCTTCATTGGTATCCATATCAAAACTTATTTCTTCAAAAGAAACCTCCATTTTATTGATTTCATTTTTAGACATCATTTCAGATTCAACTACCTGATTATCAATATTAATTTTATTAGTTGAATCTAGTGATATATCTGTGTTTTTAAAATCAATTGAATGAGATGAAAAATCAAATTGAAGAGGAGTTTTATCTTCTAAATCATTATCATCATTAAATTTTTGTACTATCTCGTTATTATCATCCAAGCTGTGAATAATTTTTTTAGGATCTGTATGTAAGATTTCCTCTTGCTGATTAGGATCAAATCCAGTTGCTATCACAGTTACAGAAATAGAACTTTCTAATAAATCATCTTCTCCTACTCCCATAATTATATTAGCGCCGTGACCAGCTCTCTCTTGTATATAGTCATTTATTAAACCTATTTCATCTATTGTAATTTCTTCTTTTCCTGAAACAATTAAAAGCAATACGTTTTTAGCACCTGTTATCCTATTATCATTTAACAAAGGAGAGTCTAATGCAGAAGAAATAGCCTCAATTGATCTTTTTGAACCAGAAGCGACAGACGATCCCATAATTGCGTTTCCACTATTCTGTAAAACTGTTTTTGCATCTTTTAAATCAATATTTTGAGTATAATGATGGGTAATAACTTCTGCAATTCCTTTAGAAGCAGTTGCCAATACTTCATCTGCTTTAGCAAAACCTTCTTTGAAACCTAAATTTCCATATATCTCTCTTAGTTTATTGTTATTAATAACAATTAATGCATCTACTTGTTTTCTTAACTTATCTATTCCAATTTTAGCTTGTTCAGACCTTATTTTACCCTCAAATTGAAATGGCATTGTCACAATTCCTACCGTCAAAATATCCATTTCTTTAGCAAGTTTTGAAATGATTGGAGCAGCACCAGTACCAGTTCCTCCACCCATACCTGCAGTAATGAAAACCATTTTAGTATTGGTCTCAAACATTTTTCTTATATCGTCAAAACTCTCAACTGCTGCTTGTTCTCCGATTTTAGGATTTGCACCTGCACCTAAGCCCTCAGTAAGAGTTATTCCAAGTTGAATTTTATTTTCTACAGGACTATTTTCTAATGCTTGAGAATCTGTATTACAGACTACAAAATCTACTCCTTTTATTCCTTTTGAATGCATATAGTTAATAGCATTACTTCCTCCTCCTCCAACTCCTATTACCTTTATTACATTACTCTGATTTTTAGGTAAATCAAATGGGAGATTATTTATTTCTGGATTTAATTGCATAATTATTTTTTTATTCGGCGTTATCTAAAAAAGTTTTAAGTGACTCGGTGAATCTTTCAAAAATGGTTGTTCTTTCGTTTATTTCAACTTCACCATTATTTTCAATATTATTATTTAATTCATTATTATCTTCAATATTTTCATTATCCTTATTTGTTTTAACTTTAGTTGAATTCATAACAAGACCTACTGCTGTTGCATACATTGGACTTGAAATCTCAATTGAGTTATTACCAGCTAAATGTTCACTTGGATAACCAAGTCTTGTGTCCATTCCTGTAATATATTCGACTAATTGTTTGAGATGTTTAAGTTGACTTCCACCTCCTGTCAGAACAATTCCTCCTATTAACTTCTTTTTTTGTTCCTCGTGACCGTAGTTTTTAATTTCGATATAAACTTGTTCAATAATTTCAACAACTCTAGCATGTATTATTTTAGATAAGTTTTTAAGAGTAATTTCTTTTGGTTCTCTTCCTCTAAGACCTGGAATTGAAACAATTTCATTTTCTTTATTTTCCCCCGGCCAAGCTGAACCAAACTTAACTTTTAATAATTCAGCTTGTTTTTCAATAATAGAACACCCTTCTTTTATATCATCAGTAATAACATTTCCTCCAAAAGGAATTACAGATGTATGTCTAATTATTCCATCTTTAAAAATAGCCAAGTCTGTTGTTCCTCCTCCAATATCAATTAGAGCTACCCCGGCTTCTTTTTCTTCTTGACTTAGAACAGCATCAGATGAAGCTATAGGTTCGAGAGTAATTCCTTCGAAATCAATTCCAGCACTTTTTATACACCTAGCAATATTTTTTATAGAGGAAACCTGACCAACTACAACATGAAAATTCGCCTCTAATCTTCCGCCAAACATTCCAATAGGTTCTTTAATTTCTCCTTGTCCATCAACTTTATATTCCTGAGGAAGGACGTGAATAATTTCTTCTCCAGGAAGCATAACTAATTTATACACCTGGTTTATTAGACTTTCTAAATCATCCTGATCAATAACTTGATCAGAATTTGTTCTCGTTATGTAATCACTATGTTGTAAACTTCTTATATGCTGACCCGCAATACCTACAATTACTTTTTCAATTTTTTCAGATGAATCTGATTCGGCTTCTTGAATTGCACCTTGAATTGATTGAATGGTTTGTGTTATGTTATTAACTACACCACGATGAACTCCTAGACTTTTAGATTTTCCAATCCCAATAATTTTTAATTTATTATACTCATTCAATGATCCAATCATTGCTACTATTTTTGTAGTACCAATATCCAATCCTACAAATAAATTTTTTCCTTCCATATTATTTTTTTTGAACAATTACTTGATTTCTAAAATTCAAATTAATTGAACTTGCTTTAACTAAAATACTGTCATTTAATACAGATTTATAAAATGCTTTATAATTATTAAATCTGTTTTTGTATTCATTTAAATTTTTCATTTTTATTAAATAAGAAAAATTATTTACATGAAAAATAAATTCATTATTTATAATTTCTAAACCAATTATATGATCATTTAAAAAATTGTCATTTTTAAAATAACCCCCCAACATACCTAAACTTATCAACTTAGTAGAATCAACCTCTTTTAAAATCAAAGGAATCCTTTGTGAGTAATTTTTAGATAAAGGCATTTTATCTCCACTTGAATCAATGTAATATTTATCCTTTAAAACTCTAAAGACTGGTTCTTTTTCAATAATTTTAATACCTATTTGATTATCTAAACTCAACGAAACTTCAGCAGAATATATAAATGAATTCTCATTAATTATTCTTTCTAAACTACCCAAATTTAAATCTCTTTTCATAAGCTTTAAAGAACTGGAATCACTTTGTTTTAACAATTTATCAACCGATTCTACAGAAATAAACTTAAATTTAGAATCAAGGTAATTTATACTTTCAAAATCAATTGTTCTTTCTCCATTTCTAACTATACTAAAAGCTGCTAAAAAAATAACTAAAAAAAACATTGACAATAATTTTAGTATTCTTAAACTCATTTTAGTTTAGTATTGCATTTTTAATTTTTTCTACTTCTTTTGAAATATCACCTGCACCCATAACTAATATTACATCTGCTTCAGATTTTACGATATAATCTGTTAATTCATCCCTTTCAAGTAATATTTTTTTATTATTTACAATTCTCTTTAATAGTTCGTTTGAATCAATTCCAATAATAGGATTTTCTCTTGCTGGATAAATATTCATCAATACTATCTCATTAAACTTGGATAACTCAAATGCAAAATCATCCATAAAATCTTTAGTTCTTGAAAATAAATGAGGTTGAAAAACCGCCATTATTTTTTTTGTGGGATATAATGAATAAACAGAGTCACTTATTGCTTTGATTTCTTTAGGATGGTGAGCATAATCATCTATCAATATCTTAGGAGATTTTAACACATAACTAAATCTTCTTTTTACTCCTTCAAATGTTCCAAAAGATTTAACCAAATCATCATCTTTAATTTTTAAATTCTTACAAATTGCAAAAGCAGCTAAAGCATTACACACATTATGCTTACCAGGCATTTTAAACTTAATATTTTTACATAATGAATTTGGATATTTAACATCAAAATAAACACAGTCGTCTTTGATTCTATAGTTTTCAATAGAATAGTCCGCTTTAGAATTAAAACCATAACCAATTCCATTTATCGGCAAATCAAAACTTTTAAAAAGGACTCCATTTTTTTTTAAATTATCAGCAAATTCTTTAAATGTTTCCTGCAATTCTTTTGCTGAATTATAAACATCTAAATGATCGGGATCAATTGATGTTATACACGCTATATTAGGTTTTAAAGTTAGAAAAGACCTGTCAAATTCATCGGCCTCAACTAGCACTATTTCTTGTCCATTTTCAATCAAATTACTGTTGTAATTTTCTGAAATCCCACCAATAAACGACGTAAAACTTATATTATTTTCATAAAGCAGATGTGATAAAATAGTTGAAGTTGTTGTTTTTCCGTGTGTTCCAGCTATTGCTATACAAAATTTATTTTGAGAAATAAGTCCTAATATTTGTGATCTTTTTAAAACATGAAAACCATTTTTTACGAAATAATTTAATTGAATATTATCTTTTGAAATAGCTGGTGTATATACAATTAATGTGTTTGAACTGTCCCTGAAATTTGAGGGTATATTATTCAAATTTAAATTAAAGTTAATTTGCACTCCATTATTTATTAGATTCTGAGTTAAGTCTGTTTTTGTTTTATCATAACCTGCTACTAATTTTCCTCCATTTAAAAAATACAAAGCAATAGAAGACATTCCAATACCACCAATACCAATAAAATATACTTTACTATAATTTATTTCCATTTTTCAATCTTCTCTTAATTTGTTCAATTATTTTATTTGTTGCATCAGGTTTTGCTAATGACTTTATGGATTCAGAAAGCTCTTTACTATAACTTTCGTCATGAATTATTTTTTTAAATACACTAAAAAACATTTTATTTAAATCTTTTTCTTTAACCATAACTGCAGCGTTATTCTTAACAATATTCATTGCGTTTTTTGTCTGGTGGTCTTCAGCAAGATTAGGTGAGGGAATGAAAATAACAGGCTTTGCTACTATACAAAGCTCAGAAATCACACTAGCTCCAGCTCTAGAAATAATATAATCTGCAGAATTATAAGCTTTGTTCATGTCTTTTATGAACGGAAATAGTTTAACTTTTTGTGAATTATGTTTTTTATATGTATTGTAATACATATTTCCGCATTGCCAAATAATCTCAATTTTATTATTATTAAAAAACTCTAAATTTTTAGAAATAAATTCATTTATACATTTCGCACCTAAACTTCCTCCTAAGACTAATAAGACCTTGCTAGGTCTAGTAATATTGAAATAATTATCCGATTCTTTTTTATTGATTTTTGATTCATAAATTTCCTTACGAATAGGATTCCCAGTAAAAAATATTTTGCTAGAAGGAAAGTATTTACTCATATTATCGTAGGCAACACAAATTGTTTCAACAGAGTTTGATAAAATTTTATTGGTTAATCCTGCATAGGAATTTTGTTCCTGAATAAGTGTAGGTAACTTTAGTTTTGAGGCGGCATACAAAATTGGACCACTAGCAAATCCCCCTGTACCTATTACAAAATCAGGTTTAAATTTTTTAATAATTAAATAAGATTTGATTAAGCTGTGTAATATTTTAAAAGGGATTAATAAATTAGAAAAATGTATCTTTCGTTTGATTCCACTAATCCATAACCCTTTAATATTATAGCCATGTTCAGGGACCTTTTTCATCTCCATTCTATCAATAGAACCAACAAATAAAATTTCTGAAGAAATAAAACTTTTTGATAATTCATCTGCAATAGAAATTGCAGGGTATATATGTCCACCTGTTCCACCGCCAGAAATTAAAAATTTATATGTCTTCACTTAAAACTTTTAAAGGGTTACTATCATTTGTTTTTTCTGAGTCATTTTTATTTACACTAACACTTAAAACTATTCCAATAGCCATAAATGTCATCCAAATAGATGTTCCACCAGTACTTATTAAAGGCAGTGGTTGACCTGTTACGGGGAAAAGTTGCACTGCTACACCCATATTTATATATGCTTGGAAAATAATCGGCAATCCTACACCTAAAGCAAGTAATTGTCCAAAAACAGTTTCAGATTTATATGATACTACTATAATCCTAAACAAAAGCCACGTATATAACAATAAAATAGAAACCGCACCAATAGTGCCATATTCTTCAGTAATTATAGCATAAATAAAGTCAGAAGTACTTTGTGGTAATAAATTTTTCATAGAACTTTTTCCAGCTCCAACTCCAAAAACTGATCCGTTAGCAATAGCTGATTTAGCTCTAATAATTTGATAGTTTGCCTCATCACTTTCTGAGCCTAAATAATTTTCTATTCGCTTGGTCCAAGTATCTACTCTATTTGGCATCATTTCGGGATAACTTTTAGTTAAAAGAATAAAAAATGATAAAATAAAAATCCCTGAAAAAATTATTGCTATTAAATATTTAATTGGATATCGACCAATAAATATTAAAGTCAAAATCATTAAAAATATCATTGCAGCAGTAGAAAAATTTGATGGTAAAATCAACAAAATAACTATAGATATTGGCAACCAAAGTGGTAAAATTGATTTAGTAAACTTTATTTTTTGACTATAGTTTTTTGATAGGTAAAAAGCCGTATAAACCATCAATATTACAATTGCCATAGAGGAAGGTTGAAATGATAAGCCAACAACAGGCAATTTAATCCATCTACTTGCATTTGCACCATCAATAACATTTCCTTGTAAAGCAGTAAGCAATAATAAAATAATTATTACAGGCATTCCAATAACCGATAAGCCCTTGAAATATTTATAAGGAATTAAATGAGTGGCATACATAATTAAAATTCCAATAAAAATAATTGCCACATGTTTAATCATATTTGAAAAAATAAGGTCATTTCCAAAATTAGAGCTAGCACTATAAACGGGCAAAAATGAAAAAACAGCTAACAAAGACACAATTGTCCATATTATTTTATCACCTTTTATTTTTTCTAAAATTATTCCCATCAAAGTTTTCTAATGCATTCTTTAAATTGATTTCCTCGATCCTCAAAGTTTTCAAACAAATCAAAACTTGAACATGCTGGAGAGAGTAATACAACATCATTAGGTTTTGCAATTCTGTATGCAGAATTCACAGCCTGAGCCATACTTGTAGTTTCTATTATTAAATCTGAAATAGAAGAAAAAGTATCTATAATCTTTTTATTGTCTAGACCCAAACAAATTATAGCTTTTACTTTTTCTCTCACTAATGGCAATAGTTCATTATAATTATTTCCCTTATCTACTCCACCAACAATCCAAATAGTTGAACTTTTCATTGAATCTAAAGCATAATAAACAGCGTTTACATTAGTTGCTTTAGAATCATTTATATATTTAACTTTTTGAATAGTCAGTACATGTTCCATTCGATGATTTATAGACTGAAAATTGCTTAAAGATTCTTTTAAATCTTGATTTGTAATATTTAATAATTGAGCAACCGTTGCAGCTGCCATACTATTTTGAATATTATGCCTTCCTTTTAAGGATAAATTTTCTAATGATATCATAAATTTATTTTTATTTATTTTAGATTCTATATTATTATTTTCTGTGTAGGTTTGATTGCACATATTACCTTTTGAGTTAGAGAAAGGTATTTTAGAAGAGCTTATGTTTCTATAACTCAACTCTTCTTTAATTCTAACATCTTGACCATTATAAATGAGAAAATCTGAACTTGTTTGATTAGAAATTATTTTGAATTTAACATCAATATATTTTTTGAAACTAAACTCATATCTTTCTAAATGGTCTGGTGAAAGGTTAGTGATTACCGCTATAATTGGTTTAAATTTAGAAACTCCCTCCAATTGGAAACTACTTAACTCCAAAACAATGTAATCAAAATTGTTGTTTGCAATTAAAAAAGCAAAACTATTACCAATATTCCCTCCCACGCCAACATTTAGGCCTGAAGATTTAAGAATATGATAAATTAGGCTTGTAGTAGTAGTTTTTCCATTTGATCCAGTTACTCCAATTATTTTTGCATTTGTAAATCTACTTGCAAATTCAACTTCAGAAATTATTGGAATATTATTTTTTATAATATGATTTATTAAATTAGAATCACTAGGAATCCCAGGACTTTTAATAATTTCGCTTGCTTTTAAAACTTTATCTAAGCTGTGTATACCCTCCTCAAAGTCTATTCCATTATCAATCAATATTTTTTTATATTTTGATTTAATTAAATTTTTATCAGATAAAAAAACAGAAATTCCCTTCTGGCTGGCTAAATAAGCAGCTCCAACTCCACTTTCACCCCCTCCTAATACTATTAAATTATCTTTCACGCTATCTGATTTTTAATGTTATTAATGAGAGAATTGCCATTAGTATTCCAATAATCCAAAATCTAACTACTATTTTACTTTCATGATAACCAAGTTTTTGAAAGTGATGATGAATTGGAGACATTAAGAATATTCTTTTGCCAATTCCTGATCTTTTTTTTGTGTGCTTAAAGTAACTTACCTGAATTATAACGGATAGGGTTTCGATTAAAAAAATTCCACAAATTAAGGGAAGAAGTAGTTCTTTTCTAATAATTATTGCTATTACTGCTATTACTCCGCCTATAGTCAAACTTCCAGTATCTCCCATAAATATTTGAGCTGGAAAAGCATTGTACCACAAAAACCCAATTAAGCCGCCAATAAATGCAGAGATAAAAATAACTACCTCACTAACTCTTGGTATATACATGATGTTTAAATAGTCTGAAAAAATTATATTTCCTGAAATCCAGGCAAAAACACCAAGAGTAAGAGAAATAATGACAGATGAACCTGCGGCTAAACCATCTATTCCATCAGTCAGATTTGCTCCATTTGATACGGAGCTAATAATTAGTATTACAAAAAAAACAAATACTATTAAATTAAGATTATTTGATTTATATCCAGTCCAAGTTGTTAAATATGAATAATCGAATTCATTATCTTTTAAAAAAGGAAGAGTAGTTTTTGTTGATCTATGTTCAACTATTCTCTCAATACTACTAATTTTATTTTGATCTTTAATTGTAACATCTTGATGATAAAACAGAGTCAATCCTATTATAAATCCTAAAGAGATTTGTCCAATTATTTTAAATTTTCCTTTTAGACCACCTTTATTTTTTTTAAAAACCTTAATATAATCATCTAAAAACCCAATAAATCCTAACCAAATTGTGGTAAATATTAATATAATTATATAAATATTTTTAAAATTTGAAAACAATAAAACAGGTATTATTGTCGCAATAATTATTATCAAACCACCCATGGTTGGAGTTCCTGATTTTTCTTTTTGACCCGTGAGACCTAAATCTCTGACTGTTTCTCCTATTTGTTTTCTTTTAAGAAGGTTAATAATGTTCTTTCCATATTTGATTGAGAGCATTAATGATAAAATAAATGCTAATGCAGATCTAAATGATAAGTATTTAAACAAACCCGCACCTGGTAATTGATATTTTAATTCTAAGTATTCAAATAAAAAATATAACATATTATTTTTCGTTTTTTAAAAATTCCTGAAGCACTTTTTTGTCATCAAATTCAATTTTACTATTTCCTTTTATTTGAAATTTTTCATGACCTTTCCCTGCTACTAAAATCACATCATTTCTTCCATTAATTTCGCAAGCAAACTGAATAGCTTTTTTTCTATCTATAAAAGATGTAACCTTATGTAAGTCATTTTTATCTACACCAGATTTAATTTGTTCAATAATTATTTTTGGATCTTCAAACCTTGGATTATCTGAGGTAAAAACTACTTTATCACTCAAAGAAGCGGCAATTCCACCCATCAAAGGTCTTTTGTTTATGTCTCTATCTCCTCCACACCCAATTACGGTAATAATTGATTCATTATTTTTTTTTAACTCATTTAATGTTTGTAATATCTTTTGGATTGAATCTGGACTATGAGCATAATCAACTATTCCTATTTTATTTACTCCGTCACTTATGACTTTCTCGAACCTTCCCTCAACAGTGTTTAAAGCACTAATATTATTTAATAATTTATCTTCATTAAATCCAAGTATCTTAGCCAAACTGTAAGTAGCCAAAATATTATAAGCGTTAAACTCACCAATTAATTTTGTCCAAATTTCCGAACCATTTATAGACATCTTCATTCCATTAAAGTCTTTTTCAAAAATTTTTAAAGAAAAATCTGCTTTTGATTTTAATGCATATCTGTAGACTTTAGCTTTTGAATTTTGGATTATATAATTACCATTCTTGTCATCAGTATTTACAATAGCGAATGAACTATCATTTAAAGAATCAAAAAAAATCTTTTTGACATCTCTGTATTCGCTAAATGTCTTGTGGTAATCTAAATGGTCATGGGAAAGGTTTGTAAAAACTCCTACTTTGAAATATAACCCATAAATCCTTTTTTGTTGAATCGAATGAGAAGAAACTTCCATAAAACAAAATTGAATATTAGATTCTACCATTTGGAGTAAAACCTTATTTAGAGTTAACGGGTCAGGTGTTGTGAGTTTAGATTCTATTTTTTTATTACCTATTATAATTTTGTTTGTTGAAATTAAACCAACTTTAAAATCAAATAATCCAAACAACTGAAACATTAAGTTTGCTGTGGTTGTTTTTCCATTAGTCCCTGTTATTCCAACAAGTTTTAATTTTTTTGATGGATTACCATAGTAATTAGCACATATCAAAGAAAGTGATTCTCTGATGTCTTTAACTTTTACATAGGTAATATTCTTGATTATTATTTCTGGTAATATTTCACATAAAATAACTTTAGCACCTTTTTTAATAGCTTGTAAAATAAATTGATTACCGTCTAAAATATTTCCAGAAACAGCGACAAATAAATCATTTTTATGAATTTTTAAAGAATGAAATTCTATTTTATTTATACTTGTATCAGTAGATCCAATAACCGAATCAATGTTCACTTTATACAGTATATCTTTTAAAATTTTCATGACAGTTCTAATATGATTTTTTTATGATTTGAATTTTTAATGATATTGTATTTTTTCACTTTTAATCCATCCCCTTTATATTCGACATTAAAACCTGAGTTCTCTAGCATTGGCAAAATCTCATTAAAGTTTTTTCCTTTTATATTTTCAATACTCCCATTTTTAAAATCTATTTTCAATTGCTTGTTGTCTAATTTATTTTGATTGACATTACTCCAAGTGATTTTAGATTGAATTTGAGGAGTTATTGAATATAATTTTTCTGCTATTTTTTTAAATACTGGTGCTGCAACAGTTGAACCATAATATCCTTTATTTTTATTTGGTTTATGAATAACTACTATACATGAATACCTTGGTTTGTCTGCTGGAAAATAACCAACAAAAGTTGAAATATATTGAATATTATCTGTATTATAATCTACTTGACAAGTACCTGTTTTACCTGCAATTTTAAATTCATCTGATTTTATGTTATATGCAGTCCCACCCTCATCGTTTACCACACTTTCCATCATTAATTTCACTTTTGATAAAGTTTCTTCGGAACAAATAGAAGGGTTTAATACAATTCTATTAGAAACATTATTTATATGGTTAATAGAACTTAATTTATTTATAAAAACTGGTTTTAATAA
>MDSY01090966.1_pt1 | contig 12660 bp, 13 predicted proteins | sample 811131 | NCBI WGS metagenome assembly MDSY01 (sample SAMN05326643, study PRJNA326480) | marine metagenome | isolation source: seawater | place: Atlantic Ocean: South West | collected 2010
ATCGTCATCATCAAAGGGATGGCTGGAAACATTAAAGCTGCAACTGTGTAATCTATATCCATATCGAATCAAATTGATTATCTAGATAGTGTTTGATATTTACAAGTAATATTTCATGCAACATTTTAAGATATTCGTAGAATTAACAAGATTAAATAAACCAATTGGCTTTATGCTTTTGTTTTGGCCTTGTTCATGGGGGTTAGCTTACGCATATTCTATTAATCAAAATATAGATTTGTTTATTTATTATTTAATTTTATTTTTTCTTGGCTCAGTACTCATGAGAAGTGCTGGATGTATAGTTAATGATATAGTTGATAAAGACTTTGATAAAAAAGTTAAAAGAACTAAAACAAGGCCTATCGCTGCTGGCAAAATAACTATAAAGCGGTCTTTTCTCTATGTGTTAATTCTTTGTGGTTTAGCTTTTTTAATTTTAGTACAATTTAATCTCCTCACTATATTGCTAGGAATGGGATCAATGATTTTTGCTTTTACGTATCCGTTTATGAAAAGAATTACATACTGGCCTCAATTATTTTTAGGAATTACATTTAACTGGGGAGTAATAATGGCTTGGGTGGCAATAAACAATAATATTACACCAGAAATAATCACTCTTTATATATCAGCCATATTTTGGACATTGGGCTATGACACCATTTATGGAGCTCAAGATATGTCTGATGATGAAATTATTGGTTTAAAATCAACCTCAATAAAATTTAAAAATAATATTAAGTTATTTGTTTCATATTCTTACTTTATAGCTATTTTTATGATTTTATATTTGTTTAGGGAATTTATTAGCTTAAATATTTTTTCTTTTTTTTTAACTATTTTTATTTTAAGCCTTACTTATCAACTATTTAAATTTGAAAAGAACCAACCTAAAAAATATTTAAAAATATTTAAGTTTAATAATTATACAGGTTTATTTTTATTTTTAACCATCTGTTCAATAAATTTATAAAATGGAATTTCAAGAATTAAAGATAATTTTAAAAAGACTTTTTAAAGGATATGTAAAAAAACATATAAAAAAAATTTTAATTGCTCTTGTTCTATCTCTGATTGTTGCTACAAGTACATCGGGCATAGCCTGGTTGCTGGATCCTGCGGTGAAAAAAATATTTATTGAACAAGATAAAGTATTCACTTGGTCAATACCTTTATTAATTGTAATAGCTTTTACAAGTAAAGGGTGTTCTCTATACTTTGCAAGAATAAATATTATTCGTGTATCTGAGGAAGTCGCAGGTACTCTACAAAAAGAAGTTACTAATAATATCTTAACATCTGATATTCAAACATTAGATAACAGGCATTCTGGAAAATATATTTCAAATATATTATACGACTGTCATCATGTGCAGAATCTGGTTGGTACTGGGGTTTTAAATTTAATGAAAGATAGTTTTTCTGTCATAGCGCTTGTCTCATTAATGTTTTATCAAAATTGGAAGTTAGCTTTATTTGCAATATTAATGATGCCATTAGCTGGCGGTTTAGCAAAATCTTTAGGCAAAAGAATAGGAAAAGCTACAGCTAGTGCTGGAGAGTCAGCTGGAAACTTGACATCCTTTTTGTCCGAAATATTTAAAGGTTCTAAAATGATAAGAATTTATCAAAAAGAAAAGCAAGAAAATGAAAAAGCAGGTCAAGTAATAGATGATCTAGTAGAAAAGAATATTAAAATTGGCAGCATTCTGATTAGAGCTACACCGATTATGGAAACTTTAACAGGATTTATGATTGCTGGGTTTATAATTTTTGCAGGAAAGCTAATTGCATCAGGAGAAATAGGAATAAATAACTTTTTTTCTTTTTTAGCCGCTATGATGTTGGCTTACCAACCAATACGGTCTTTAGCGACCATTAACATGTCTGCATATCAAGGTGCATCTGCTTTCAAGAGAATAATAAATATTATTGATAAAGATATTCAAATAAAAGAAATAAAAGGAAATCCAAATTTAATATTAAAAAACTCTGATATAAAATTTAGTAATGTGGGATTTAAATATAACTCTACAGAAGAACAGGCTATTAAAAACATAAATTTGAGTATTAAGGGAAATACCATGTCAGCATTTGTTGGTCATAGTGGTGCTGGGAAAAGTACAATAATAAATTTATTACCTAGATTTTATGACCCACAAGAAGGCTCTATAGAAATAGATGATCAAAATATTAAAAACATATCCTTAAGATCATTAAGAAACAATCTATCTTTAGTAAGTCAGGATATTGTTTTATTTGATGACACTATAAAAAATAATATTGCCTATGCTAAACACAATGCCACTCATGAAGAAGTGCTTGGGGCATGCAAATTTGCTGCTGCTGATGAATTTGTTAAAAAACTTCCAAAAGGTTACGATACGATGATCGGTGAAAATGGCGTCAGACTTTCAGGCGGCCAAAAGCAAAGGATATCAATTGCTAGAGCAATTTTAAAAGGATCGCCAATTATTTTATTAGACGAAGCAACTTCTTCTTTAGATACTGAGTCTGAAGAAATTGTACAAAATGCAATTAATAATTTAACAAAAAATAAAACTACTCTAGTGATTGCTCATAGACTCACAACTATACATAATGCAAATAAAATTTTTGTAATGAAAAATGGAAAAATTGTTAATTCAGGAAATCATGATTTTTTAATTAATAATTGTGAAGAATATAAATTGCTATATAAAAAACAATTAAAATAAGATGATTCTTGCATATAGAATCTTAACTACTTTAATATATCCCTTATTATTATTTTTTGTATATTGTAGAAAAGTTTTAAAAAAGGAAGACTCAATTAGATTTAAAGAAAAAATCTTAATTTCACATTTCAATGCAAATAGAAAAAAAGACTCAAAATTAATTTGGTTTCATGCAGCAAGTATTGGTGAGTTAAAAAGTATTATACCAATAATTGAAAGCTTAAATAATAGTAAAGATAGCTTAGAATTTTTAATTACTACTACAACACTGAGTGCTGGCAATCTTGCAAAAATTGAATTAGAAAATATTAGCAACGCCTGTCATAGATATATTCCTTTTGATGTTGAATTTTTAATGAATAAATTTTTATTTTTATGGAAGCCAGATATAATTTTATTAGTGGACTCTGAAATTTGGCCAAATTTAATTTTAAGAGCAAGTAAATATAAAATTCCTTTGGCTCTTGTAAATGCGAGATTATCACCGAAAACATTTTATAAATGGGCTAAATTTCCTTATTCGGCGAAAAAAATTTTTAGTTTATTTGATTTATGCCTTACCTCAAATTTAGAGACAAAAAAATATCTTAAAGAATTGGGTGCTAAAAATATTTATTTTAATGGAAATATTAAACTCATAAATAAGATTGATGAAAATAAAATTACAAATCAGAATGAAAAACTTTTATTAAAGACTAGATTTTGGATTGCGGCCAGTACACATAAAGGTGAGGATATTTTTTGTTTAAAAACTCACTTAAAATTAAAAGAGAGGTATAAAGATATTATTACAATTATTGCTCCAAGACATATTGAAAGATCCCAAAAAATAAAATCTTTATCAGAGGCACTTAACCTTAATGTGCAGGTATTAAACGAAGATGAGATGATTTTAAATACAAAGGAAATAGTAATCATAAATTCTTTTGGCGTTTTACAAAATTACTTCAAATATTCAAAAAGTGTTTTTATTGGAAAATCTATGATTAAAAAATTAGAAAATGATAGCGGGCAAAATCCTATTGATGCAGCAAAGTTAAGATGTAAAATTTATCACGGGCCGTATGTTTATAACTTCAAAGATATATATGAAATTTTAGAAAAAAATAATATTTCAAAAGAGATTAAAACTCATGAAGAATTAAGTGTAAATTTAATCAAAGATTTAGAGTCTCCACTAAAAGAAGATGGTAAAATTTTTAATTCAATTAATGATTTGGGTCAAAAAACTTTAACTGATACAATGGAATATATTAATAGATTTTTAATTAATGAAATTAAATAAGCCAAACTTTTGGGATTTAAAAAATAGTATTTTTTCAATATTACTATTACCTTTTTCACTAATTGTTTTAATGTCTATTTTAATAAAAAAAAAAATTGACTAAAACTATTAGATTTAATATTCCAATTATATGCGTAGGAAATATCTATATTGGGGGAACTGGCAAAACTCCATCTTCAATTTTTTTAGCTAAAGAGCTTTTTGCGTTAGGAAAAAACCCTGTGATATTAAGAAAATATTATAAAAGTCACATTGATGAACACCGTTTAATCAAAAAAAAATTTCAAAATCTAATTCTATGTCAAAATAGGGAAGAAGGTATAAGAGAAGCAGAAAAATCAAATTTTGACACTGTAATACTTGATGATGGACTGCAAGATTATAGAATAAAAAAAAATTTAAACATAGTTTGTTTTAATCAAAACCAATTACTTGGAAATGGATTTGTTATTCCTGCGGGGCCGCTTCGGGAAAGTTTAAATGCATTGAAGAGTGCCCATTTAGTTTTAATTAACGGAAAAAAAGATCCTGAATTTGAAAAAAAAGTTTTAAATATAAATACAGATTTAGAGATTTTTTATTCTTATTTTGAACCAATTAATATTGAACAATTTAAAAATAAAAAATTATTAGCTATAGCTGGGATCGGAAATCCAGAAAATTTCTTTAAATTACTAAAGGAAAATGATTTAAAAATTGAAAAAAAATTATTTTTTCCTGACCACTATGAATTTACTAAAGCTGAAATCAAAAGTATTGTAGAGGATGCTAAAAATAAAAATCTTCAAATTATTATGACCGAAAAAGATTATTATAAAATTGAAAATTTTAATATTCATGAAATAGAATATCTCAAATTATCGTTAAAAATAATTAATAAAACAAGTTTTATTCAAACAATTAAAAGATTTTATGATTAAAAAATTTAATTATTTTCTTCAAGCATTTTTAGTCTATTTAATTTTTTTTATAGGCCGTATTTTAGGAATTAAAATAAGTAGAAAATTATTTTCTCATATATTTTGTTTAATTGGGCCTATTTTTAAATCAAAAAATATTATTATAAATAATATTAAAATTTTTTCAAAAAATATTACTGACTCAGAAAGTAAAGCCATTATTGATAACATGTGGAAAAATTATGGTATGACATTTATAGAATATATTTTTTTAGACTATTTTAGAAAAAATACTAACCATATGGAAATTATTGGTCTAAACAATATATCTAAACAAATTGAGAGTGAGAAACCAGTGATATTTGTATCTGGCCATTTTGCAAATTTTGAACTTATGTCAATGGAAATTACAAAAAAGAATATTAACTTAGCTACAATTTATAGGCCTCTAAATAATTTTTTTTTAAATCCACTGATGGAATTTTTAAGAAAAAAATATGTTTGTAAAAATCAAATTAAAAAAGGCATTAATGGAGTAAGAGAGTCGATTGAATTTATTAAAAAAAAACACAGTATTGCTCTGATGATTGATCAAAGAGTTAGTGAGGGAGAAAAAGTTAGTTTTTTCGGTAAATCTTCGTTCACAACGACTTTACCTGCTCAACTAGCTCTTAAATATGATTTAAAAATAATTCCAGTTTTTATAGAAAGAATTAAAAATGATCAATTTAAATTAGAATTTCAAAAAGAAATAAACCCTAATAACTTTAAAAATAAATTAGAACTTACAAAAGAACTAAATATAACTCTTGAAAAAATGATTGTTAAAAATCCCAATCAATGGATTTGGACTCACAATAGATGGAAATAATATTTATTTTTTTTTATTTTTAAATCTTTCGTTTACCTCTTTTGGTGAGAAATAAGCTTCTTGTAGGTCTACATTCCAATAATTCAAATTTTGTAATAGTATCTCTTTTCCAGAAATAGCACATAAGACATGGTCACCTTCTTCTATTATGTCGAAATAGTTGTGCTTAAAAATAAGTTTAGCTTTTTTTTTATTCATCGATAAATTATACAATATAACTATCATGAATATTGCACTAATTGGAAGTGGCGGAAGAGAGCATGCCTTATGCAAAAAATTCTATGAGTCCAAAATTACCAAAAAAATTGTTTGTTTTCCTGGCAATGCTGGCACTGCAAAACTAGGAACTAATATAAATGTTGATATTTTAGATTTTAAAAAAATTTTAGCTTTAATAAAATCTCATAAGATTGACTTAGTAGTAATTGGTCCTGAAGAACCACTGGTTAAAGGCTTAGTTGATTTTTTAAAGAAAAATAAAGTTATGGTTTTTGGGCCAAATAAATATGCAGCACAACTTGAAGGTTCCAAAGCATTTATGAAAAATATATGCGCACAAAATGACATTCCAACTGCTAAATTTAAAATTTGTAGCAGAAAAAGCCAAGTTGTTGAATTTCTTAAAAATTGTAAATTACCACTAGTTGTGAAGGCTGATGGTTTGGCCGCAGGTAAAGGAGTGACGATCTGTAAAACAAAGAAACAAGTTCTAGAGATTTCCAATGAAATATTTAAAGGAAAATTTAAGACATCTAAAAAATTAGTTTTAGAGGAATTTTTAGAGGGTGAAGAAGCAAGTTATTTTTTAATTGTAGATAGTAATAGTTACCAGTTTTTTGGTACAGCACAAGATCATAAACGAGTTAAGGAAAATGATAAAGGACCTAATACAGGTGGCATGGGTGCTTATTCACCTGCTCCAATTATCAACAAAGAACTTGAAAAAAAAATAATAGATAGAATAGTAAAACCAACTTTATTGGCATTAAAAAGAAAAAAAAATCCATACAGTGGATTTTTATATGTCGGTTTAATGATTAAAGATAATCAGCCCTATCTTATTGAATACAATATTAGAATGGGTGATCCAGAATGTCAGGTAATACTACCTAGATTAAAAACAGATTTAGTTAAAATCATAAAAAATAGTGTCACTAACAAGTTAAAGGAAACTAAAATTCAATGGAAAAAAGATAAAAGCATGACCATCGTTTTATGCTCTAAGGGTTATCCTGGAAATTACAAAAAGAATAAAAATATTAAAAATATAGATAAGCTTCATCTTTCCAAAAATGATTTTGTATATCATGCGGGTACTAAATTTAAAAATGGGAAATTATTTTCTAATGGCGGTAGAGTTTTAAATATTACTTCAATGGGTGATAGTTTTTTTAAAATAAGACTTAAAATTATAAAGATAATTAGAAAATTAAATTGGAAAGCAGGTTTTTACCGAAAAGATATTGGATGGAGAGTGATAAATAAATATGCGAATAATTAGTGGTTTATTAAAAGGTAAATCAATCAAATTTTTAAAAAACTCAACCACTAGGCCTCTTAAAGACGCTGTTAGAGAAAATGTTTTTAATATTCTCAAACACTCCAATTTGATTGATGTGGTGGTAGAAAATGCTAACATTTTAGATCTATACTCAGGTATTGGGTCATTTGGTTTAGAAAGTATTTCTAGAGGGGCAAAAAAAGTTACATTTATTGAACGTGATAAAGATGCGGCAAATATTTTAAAAGAAAATTTAATTAAATTAAATGTTGCTAATAAAGCCAATATAATTAACAGTAATGTAGAAGATGTTTTAAAAAAAAATAATTCTGAAAAATTTGATATTTTTTTTTTAGACCCACCTTTTGCAGATAAAGACTTTACTCAAATTCTTAATTCGATAAAAAGAAGTAAGATTTATAAAATCAAACATATTCTTATTATTCATAGAGAGCGAAAAACTGAAGATAATTTGGGAAGCTCTATAACAACTATATTGTCTAAACAATATGGCAGATCTAAAATAATAATTGGAGTTTTTAACTAAGTAATTTTTTAGTCTTAACTTTTACTTGTTCTACAGCGGGTTGATTATACGGGTTAATTTTTATTAATTTTCCTATAATGACAGTTTCTAAAATAAAATAAGCAAATAAATTACCAAGAATCTCCTCGTTGGTATCTTTAATTTTGAACTCTCTAAAAGGTATCTTATTTTTTTTGAAGGTATCAATCAAAGCATTCTTCTGTGCAATTTTTACAGTATTAATATTTTTTTTATTTAAAAACTTATTTGCTTTAATGGCTTTTGGAATATTGATTTTTTCTTTTGATTTTTCTTCAAAACTAAAAATATGAAATAATTTGTCTTTTGGACCATCTAAATAGAGCTGTAATAAACTATGATGATCTTTAGGTACGCTAGATATAATTGGAAGAAAACCTTTGTTATTTTTCCCAAGGCTTTCAGCGATTAGTTGCTGGCACCAGAAAAGAAATTTTTCTAATTCTGGCGAGTAGCAAAGAAAAATTAAATTATTAATTTTTTTTGAGTTAAGTAAGCACGCAAGTTTAATAGAGCTATCTTTTAGAAATAACATTTCTTTATTTCTCAAAAATTTTTGAATGCCAGATCTTAATTTTAAAATATTTACTCCCATCAGATATGCTGGAATAATTCCAACTTCAGAAAGAACAGAATACCTACCTCCGATATAACTTTTATGTTCTACATAAAATAAATTAAATTTTTGTGATAAAGAAAAAAGTTGATTATTTTTTTTTTCTGAAATTAAAATAATATTTTTTGCATTTTTTTTAATTATATTAAATGAAAATGTATTTGATAAAGTTTCAACTGTATTTCCAGACTTTGATATAATTAGAAATAATACTTTATTTAAATTTTCTGTTTTTTTAAAATTTTTTATTTTTTTTTCATTCAGATCATTAAAGAAACAAACTCTTTTTTTAATTTTTTTATTTAAAAAATTATATATAGCCTCTGTGCCTAGTATAGATCCACCCATACCTATTATAGCAATAGTTTTAAATTTTCTAAATTTTTTTATCTCGTTAATTTTAAAATTAAACTTAAATTTACTATTTAAAACATTCAAAGTTTTATTAGAGCTCTTGATCTCATTATTTATTGAGTCTTTAACTTTTTGAAAGTTTGCAAGAAATTTATTTAAAACATTATATTTTAAATATTTATTTTGAATATGATTTTTTAAAAATAAATTTTTTTTTGTCACTTACGTATTTTATTCAAAATTGATGTTTCAGTAGATGTGGGCTTACCCTTATTTAAAACTTCTATATTAGAGGGGTTAAGCAATTTCTTTATTTTATCTTTTTCATTTGTTTGTTTTTTTTTAATACTGCCTGGCTCTGGTATTTCGTTAAAATTTGGGGGTAAAACCAATGGTTGCCTTTTTTTTACTAAGAATGCATCAGTAGTTTTTATTTTTTCATTTCGTAAAACTTTTCCAGCGTCACTAACACCTGAGCATGAGGCAAGTAAAAATGAAATTAAAACTAAAAAAATTATTTTTTTCATTATTTATTCTTTACAAGAAACTCCTTAAAAATCATAGCCAATACCCCTAGAGTTATAAATATATCTGCCACGTTAAACGTAAACCAGTGAAAAGTTTTATAGTGCAAATCAATAAAATCTGGCACAGCATAGTATATTACTCTATCATAGAAATTTCCTAATGCCCCTCCAATAATTATAGAAAATATTAATTTATCAATATTGCGAGAAATAATAACTATATAAATTAAAATTATTAAGACCACTCCGATTAAGACTGTAATCAAATTATATATCAAAAGTGAGTCATAACTCAGTAAACCAAAACCTATTCCTATATTCCAAATTAAATCCAAATTAATAAAATCATTCAAGTAAAGAGTTTTTTCTATAAAATTATTTATAATTAGGTTTTTTGTTAATCTATCAAAAGTAAAAATAAGTGTGATTAGCAATAAAAAATATAAATTTGATTTTTTAAAAATTAACTTATTTAATCTGGATAAATTATTGATTACTTTCATTCAAATTTACTTGATACTATTTTTTCACATCTGGTGCATTTTTTTTCTAATATTTTCCAACATCTTGGACACTTGATTCCTTTAGTTTTTTTTACTTCAATTTTAATTTCATCTTTTTTTACTGATTCATGTTTTTCTGCCTTTGATGTAATAAAATATTCAGCTAAATCTAAATCCGCTAATAAATTGAAATTATTCACATCTGCTGTTATCTTTATTTCTGCTTCTAGACTAGAGCCGATCTCTTTATTTGATCTTTTTTCTTCTATGGCTATGTTTGCTTCTTGTTTAATTTTAAATAATTTCATCCACCTATCATTCAGAACATTATTCTTCCAATCATCTGGTATTTTTACAAAAAGATTTTCGTGAATGCTTTCTTTCTCTTTATTTATTAAGCTATAAATTTCTTCTGTTGTAAAAACTAAAATTGGAGCAAACCATTTTAACAAACTCTCTAAAATGATATTTAATACAACTACACAATCTTTACGTTTTTTTGAGTCTAAGCTATCACAATAAAGTACATCTTTTCTAATATCAAAATAGAATGAAGATAAATCTAACGCACAGAAATTTAATAATTCTCGCGTGAGTTTATGAAAATTATAGATTTTAAGATTGTCTTTTACAGATTTATTTATGACATAGAGTTTGTGAAGAATATATTGTTCTAATTCATCTAATTTTTTGAAATCTAGTTTATCAAAATCTTGTTTTTGGTAATTATCTTGAAGATTTCCCAATATAAATCTAAATGTATTTCTTATTTTTCTATAAGACTCAGAATGTTGCGTTAAAATACTTTTATCAATTCGAAGGTCTTCTGCGTAATCAGAGGATGCAACCCATACTCTAAGAATATCTGCTCCATAATTCTTTAATATATCATCTGGTGAAATAACATTGCCTAGTGATTTTGACATTTTAAGTCCTTTTCCATCAACCACAAAACCATGCGAAAGAATGCTTTCAAATGGAGCCTTCCCTCTTGTGCCGCAAGACTCTAATAATGAAGAATGAAACCAACCTCTATGTTGATCAGAGCCTTCTAAGTACATATCTGCTGGCCACTTTAAGTCTTTACGTTTTTCTAAAACAAAACTGTGTGTTGATCCGCTATCAAACCATACTTCAACGATATCGTTTAATTTTTCGTATTCATCAGGATTATAGTCATTGCCCAAAAAAACTTTTGGGTCATCTGTAAACCAACAGTCAGATCCTTGTTTTTCATAAATTGAAGCTATTCGTTCAATAACTTTTTGATCCCTTAAAGGTTCCTTTGTTTTTTTATTAATAAATATAGGAAGAGGAACTCCCCAAACTCTTTGCCTCGAAACACACCAATCAGGTCTTCCTTCAACCATTGACAATAATCTTTCTTTTCCTTTATCAGGATAAAAAATAGTGTCATTTATTGCCTTAATAGCTTTTTTTCTTAAGTCATTTTTTTCCATAGATATAAACCATTGCGGTGTAGCTCTATAAATTAATGGAGCCTTAGATCTCCAAGAATGCGGGTAACTGTGACTTAATTTATCATTTTTTAATAATTTATTTTGTTCCTTTAATTTTTCTATGACAATAGGATCTGCTTTAAAAATATGAGTATTAGTAAAATATGGAATCTCTTTAGTGTAAAGACCTGCGCTATCTACTGTATAAAGTGAAGGTATATTATTCTTTAAGCACAAATTGAAATCATCCGGGCCATGGCTAGGTGCACAATGAACAATTCCAGTTCCTTGTTCTAAATTAACAAATTGCGCATCTAACATAGGAACATCGTGTTCATAATTCATCTTAAGAAATGGATGAGAACAAATGGTGCCTGTAAGCTCTTTTCCTTTAAAGGTCTTTAAAATTTTGTAATGTTCTATTTCACAAGTTTTCGTAATCGATTCTATCAAATTGGTCGCAACGATAATTTTTTTTTCTTTAAAATGATCTAATTCACTTATTTCAATGACCGAGTATTCAATGCTGTTATTATATGCCAAAGCTTTATTTGCTGGAATTGTCCAAGGAGTCGTTGTCCAAATAACAACGCTAGCATCTTTCAAAAAATCTTGATTAGTTTTTTTTACTTTAAATGCAACGTAAATGGTATTGGATGTGTGATCCTTATACTCAACTTCTGCATCAGCAAGCGCAGTTTTTTCAACTGTAGACCAAAATACTGGTTTAAAACCTTGGTATAAGCTTCCATCTAAAAGAAATTTACCTAGTTCCCTAACTATTTGAGCTTCTGCTTCAAAACTCATTGTTGAATAATAGTTTTCAAAATCTCCTGTTACACCCAACCTTTTAAACTCTTTAATATGTACTTTGATCCAATTTTTTGCAAACTCTCTACATTCTTCCCTAAAATCTTTTATCGGAACTTCATCTTTGTTTTTTTTCTTTTTTTTATATTGCTCTTCAATTTTCCATTCAATTGGTAATCCGTGGCAATCCCATCCTGGAACATATATCGAGTCTTTTCCACTCATCTGATGAAAGCGGACGATTATATCTTTTAATATTTTATTAAGAGCTGTGCCCATATGGATGTGGCCGTTGGCATATGGAGGGCCATCGTGTAATATGAATTTTTCTTTGCCTTTTGATTTTTTTCTAAGTTTTTCAAAAACTTTATTTGTTTCCCACTTTTCTAAAATTTGTGGTTCTTTAATAGGCAGGCTAGCCTTCATTGAAAAGGCAGTTTTTGGAAGCTGTAAAGTATCTTTGGACATTATTATTTAGCTTTTTTTATATCAATTTTTATTTGTTTTTTTAAATGCTCAAGATCTTTAAATTTCTTCTCTGGTCTAATA
>MDSY01063431.1_pt1 | contig 12658 bp, 11 predicted proteins | sample 811131 | NCBI WGS metagenome assembly MDSY01 (sample SAMN05326643, study PRJNA326480) | marine metagenome | isolation source: seawater | place: Atlantic Ocean: South West | collected 2010
CATCAGGGTGTCCCCAGTTCAAGTCTGGGAGCGGGGACCACATTGGCAACGCATCTCTTTAGCGTAGTCCACGCTCTATCGAGAGGTTGATCGCCATTCAACAAATCTCCTACTTCTATAAGCGAGGTTTTTTCACTGCCGTAGGCGGGATTATATGTCTTGAATAATTGGGAGTTGTGTGTCTGATGCGAAACACGAATCTGGATTGGACACCATCGTGAACAGTCTCCCAAAGTTCATCGAAAGTCAAGCATCTCAGAGAAGAAATGGTGATGTTGTCTCTACTCAGTTGGTCAAATCAAGCAGTTTTGCATTTGATGTGTGTAATCAAATTAATTCTGCATTTAATAGAATTACCAATAAATTTGAACTAAATATGCTCAAATATGGTAATTCGAGTGATTTGGGAGTAATGCAAAATTTAAGACAAAAGATGGCCCAGGCAAATTGCGATATCGATAATACGAAATGGGAGGGCTTGTTGAAGAATACCGATGATCCTGGGCTAGCGTTAACATCAGTCATGCACCTTGGAAATAATACCATCCCTGTACAGGATTTTTTTGCTGAAAACAGATACGGATTCGAAAACTTCGTACAATGGATTACGGCAATTAGATGGTATGCCAATCATGCTCGTCACGAAACAGATGCGAATTACATGTTGAAACCAGAGTATGAATACTCTATCCTTGAATTTCTCAATCAGGATGACTTTTCAAGCATGTTAAAGTCAATCGCTGTTGTTGCATTTTGCTCATCTTATTACATGATTCCTGGCCACAATAAGTTATCAGTCGACCGTCTGACAGAAGAATTTGAATTAATTAAAAATCGAATCGAGTCTGCTTGTGAGAATGCTAAAGGTAGTTCTCTTGAGGTCTATGAACGAAGATTAAACAACCTCGTATGGGGGCCTAAGCAGTACCAAAGGGATCAAGACACAATTAAGATTGCCCACGCTGCTCTCGAAGATAACAAAATCGTTGCTTTCTTTGGGTTAGGAGGCGTTGGAAAAACGGCATTGGCTCAAAAGTTAATGTTCGATATTATCAACAATCGTGAACCTTATTCTCACATAGTGACCCACTCAAGCAAGGTTGGCAGCGATCAAAAAGAGATTAACACATTATCTCCTCATGAGCACGGAATATATTCTGAAACTGATCTGAAAGTATCGGTCATGGATTCTTCTCTAATAGATGACGACTCAGCAAGAGTAATCGGGGGACTTATCACTCTTCTTAAGAAAATTTACAAAGAAATCACCCTCAAATCAGCACCAGACATAGGAATTGGCCGCCTCAAAAAAAAGGTGTTTGAGTTACTGAAAAAACCAGAACACCAAGTTTTAATCGTCCTTGACAATTTCGAGGACATCGAGGACAACCTCGAAGATCAAGATGTGTTTACTATTCGCTCGGAAATGAAGAAATTTCTCACGGAATTTTCTGAGTTACAAGGAATGAAATCACGAATTATTATCACGACCAGATCGACACCACTCCCACAAGCGTATGGTATTGCAATTCACCATTTAACAAAGAACGAGGCGATGAAGCTCTTTCTAGAAAAAATTAGATTCCGAGGCCAAAGAGCATCACAAACTCACCAACAATTACAAAATACCCTTATTCAAACACACCAACTCATAACTACAAATCCAAGCCTAGAAGAGAAAGTCGTCAAGGCTTTTGATGTCTGGGATTCCGTTGATCATCACATAGCACACCCATTACTTGTTTTATTGGCAGCAGAAGAGGTCACTGAAAATGATATTTCACATATTGAAAGCGTAATTGGTTCTTGGTCATCGGGGCCGAAGGCAAAGAATGTCATCGAATATTGTGTTAGCAAAACTTTTGGTGCACTTGAACAAGTGGACTTAGATGTCTTGGAGGTCTTGGTGGTTCGGGGCACAGTTTCGATGGAAATTACCACATCTAAAGTTCGTAAATTCATTGAATCTAGTGATGGTTTAATTGATTCGATTGACGATAACAGGTTGAACGACCTTTTGTTGGGTCTGTCGGATCGTACGTTTATCCATTCGGCTCCATCGACGGCGTTAGGAAATCAAGTTTGCTATTTTTGGAACCGCATCGTGTTTGAGCATCTAAAGACTCGATTTGAACGAAATGAACAAACTCGTGTCTCCAAAAAGGAGATAGTGATTCGCGAAGAGCCTATCTCTCAAGCTTTGAACGATTCTCTCGAGGAGTTTCCGATTGAAGTCAAATTCCTTCGAGATTGGATTAAATCAGATGTTCTGTTGCCAATCAAAGTTTCCGATGTACTGGATCCTTTGCAAAAATCAATCGCCACAACACATAATCAGTTACTGAGCATCGCTTCATCGCAAAAAGCGCAATACACTGCGAAATCCCTCCTCGAGAACCTAGATTATCAATCATTTGCACTGGTACAGATGATCGATAAAATTGTCGATTTTAGAACATCATCTCCTGATTTGAAGGGTATTCAACCTGGTACTACAAGGCCTGTGGGAGATGTTATTGATACATTATTGAAATGCCTTGGAAGGCAATCCCGGTGTTGGAGGATTGCCTCTCTACTTGAGAATACACAAATCGAACCCATGATTTGCATGCGATGGTCGATTCATCTGTTGGAAAGGGTCCACCAATGGTCGAACTTGTTTCATACGGCAGGACTACTGGACCATGATAAATATGACAATTTGATCAGAAAAACAGGAACAGAATTGATTACAATTTCAAACAATGATGTCATACTGAACGAAACTCAACTCGAGCATCTTAAACTCGTTAAACTTGATTGGTTGGAGCACATGGCCTTGATCCGCAAACCACAAGATCGGAAATTGAGTGAAGGGCTACATTTCTCTGACCAAGAATACGAAGATTTCAAAATTTGGATTGAGGTATTCGAACAAATTGGTATAGTTGAGCCAAATAATCAAGTTGTTTTGGTCGAGGGGGATGCCTTTTGGATTCTTCTTCGCCTGTTCGCAACTGATGCAGACTATCCAAACGAAGGCCGTTCAACAACTCTTCTAGACAAGTTTTCGACTTATGGGCTGAGAATCAGAAATATACCCAACATTCATCAATATATACGTTCCGTTCAATCCACCTGTGATCAATACGTGGTTGATCCCACGGTGTATGTTGGGCAGGTGCTTATGTACCAATCTCAAGCAAGAAATGGAACTCTTTTCTTAACGAAATTACGCTATGATAGTCACCAGTCAAGATGGAGCATAAAAATCCCAAAACACAGTTTCACAATAATAGTCCAAGAAACTAACAAAGAGCATGATGCTGATTATTACGGCAAGGTCTTACTGAAACAGCAATCCTTCAATAGAACAGAGAAGCGAATAGTTGCCTCATTTTATCGAGATGAGAATGAGGATGTTATTGAATCGCTTCATGAGAATATGTTGCTAAAGGAAAAAGTAGAGGATGGCTGGCGTGAAGAAATCTTCCATTTAATTGTGTTAAATGAAACCGCCAACAGAAATACCATTTCTTTGACAGAGATAGCCAACATACTTACGCGACTCTCGGGGTACTTGACTTTGAATGACATAAAGAAATTTGTTTCTACAAATTTTGGTTTCATGAAACCAGTAGGTAACTACTATGTTATCGATCCAAAGAAAGCCCACACAAGGCCACCTTTTGAGTATGAAAATATCAATGGTTCAGATGATGCTTTTAGTGAAACTGGCGATCGTTCTCGGCTCCAACTGCCAAAAGATCCTGTTCAATTTGCAGGAATGCTACGCCATGTTATGAATGAAAAGAACTTAACAATGCAAAACTACGCAAAGGTTGCGAAGAAAAAGTTTGGGCATTATCACTGTAATGGGGCATTCTTCATCTTCCTCTCGATAAAAAGATTTGATGCTAATTGGCATGAACAGCCGATTGAAATTCCTCAAAATTGGAATCATTTAGTGAAAGGAGTAGAGAAGGCAATCGAAAATCATAGGTCTCGAAACCAAAATGAAATCGACCCAGAGATTGTCCGACTCTACTTCAAGGAAGTCCTTGAGCACGGCCCTGAATCAAACAATACGATGTTTTACGGTTCTCGGGAAGACAACGTATAAAGAAAGAGAATAATTAAAAATCTTAGTTTAGCAGTTTCATTTCTAAATTAGCGTTCTTCGCAAGTTCGAAAAGGATAGAGCGTAGATCGTTGAGACTCCCAGATTGCAGTTCAAGTCTGGGAGCGGGGACCACATTGGCAACGCATCTCTTTAACGTAGTCCACGCTTTATCGAGAGGTTGAGCGATCTTTGTTGTGTCCTCTCTCATAGGAGCGGGGACTACTTTCGCGGTTTTGTTCAGCTTTGTCCTATGTTCATGAGTCGTACAGGAATGGAAAACTAGCATGCTAAATTGAACAAATATAATTTGTACCGTAAAGGTATTTTTTGTATAATACAAACTTATATGCGTGATAGTCTACGGGTAGACATGGCCCTGACTCCAAACCAGATCGCTGAGTTGCTCAAATTACGTGCCCTTGGATGGAGTCAATCCGAGATTGCTGAGAAGTTGAATACATCTCAACAGGTCATCGGTTATCAACTGAAAAAACTCAAGGAACAATCCAAGAAAAAGGGGACTGACGAGGTGTTCAATGCGGCACTCATGGGAGGGCTCGCTGGAGCTGCCGCAGGAATTGGGATTGTAGCATTACTCGAGTTGTTGAAGGACACAAAAAAATGAAGGTGAGGAAATGACAGAAAAGAAAGTGTATGATTACATCATTGACGGTTCAAACGTTCTCCATGAAAGTGAGAAATGGGGGGATCAGAAGACTGAATTTGAAGGTAAAATGGTCGATGCCATAAACGTCGAACGCATTGGTTTGGCGTTGAAGTATTTCCAATCCAAGGGGTACAATGTTCTCATTTGTGTTGATTATTCTACTACTGTGAAGTACACTGATAAGAAGTTGCCAATAAAGCCTAGCCGCCGCGCTTTCAGCGAATTCTTTTCCGATAACAAAAGCATCATTGAGAAGATCCAATCTGATGCTGACATGGTGAAGCTGAAGCGGGAAAACCCTGGCTCCATTATCGTCACGAATGATTCGTTCAATAAGGAAATTAATGCAGAAGAAAATACCTCTGGCTTTACCAAAGAGCAATGGCAAAACGAGGCTAAGGTTACGCAAGAATTTGGATTCAAGGATGGCGCTTTTACCCTTGCGCGCAAGAATTACAAATTCACTGAAGGAAAAGAGTTGGCAAACAAGTCAATGGATAAGAAGAAAGTACAAATCAAAAAACCTGACGGTCCTAATTATCTCGATAATATACGCTCTCGATTACAGTCTTTAGATGATCGAACACAGAACCAGACAACTAAAATCAATAACATAAATTCTATCGTTCAGGATTTGACTACTTTGGTAGAGGATTTCACTGCATCGAGCACTCAATCAAATTCCTCTGCCCTCATACCATGTAAATTGGAAGACGAATTCGGACAGAGTCATCTCTGCCTTCTTGGTGAGAATTTACACATATGGCAAGATGGAAAATGGGTTGAGATAGCGCTTGGAGGGAACTGAATGATTTGGACTGAGCAAAAAACAAAATCATGCAAACAGTTGACTGAACTCCTCGTTTCAAACCGAGCAGTGGAGAGCAACCCCAGCGGACTCAAGGCAAATGCCACATTGGTTCAGCAGTTGTTCAGGCAGAATGGATGTACAATCCGAACGATTGAAAACCCAAGCGCCGAATACCGGCCAATTGTCATCGCACAGCGAGGAGAAGTGGCCAATCGACCCACAGTTGGGTTCTTTGGGCATTACGATGTTGAAGAAGCAGACGCTAAGCAGTGGTCTGTTGATCCGTGGGCGCTCAGTGGAAAAGATGGGAGATGGTACGGGCGTGGTGTCGCTGACAACATCGTCCCTCTTGCTCAGCGCATTCTGTTGATCAACGAGCTTGCTGAGCATTGCAATCTTGTTTTTGTTCTGCAAGGTGAAGAAGAAATTGGCAGTCCATTTGCAATGGAGATGTATCCGAAATTGACGTTGCCAAAGGTGGATGTTTGGGTCGAGGAAACGGGTTATTTCTACAAAAGTGGGAAGCATAGAATCATGGCAATGAATGTTGATGACGCCCTTGAGCGCGCCATAGATGCGGTCAAGATACTGAATGCTAATGATGGCCGCGACTCTGCTGTGCGTATTCGGCCAATGAACAAAGCATTTGGAAATCAAGGCTGCCCTTGCTTGGTCCACTTACTGAAAGATATACCATATATTGCCCTTGGCCCCAATGACGACAACTCGACGATCCATGGGATTGATGAGTCCATCGACCCGGGCCTTTTGGGAATCTCGGCGCGGCAATTATTGCGCTTCTGTGAGGTGCTTGCGAATGGTTGACTTTGAATTGGAGTTAACCGATAAAGACATGGCTCGTTTTTTGGAACAGATTCATGTTGAAAAAAGAAGCGCAGACAGTCAATTTTTGGAATCGATTGTGTCAGGGATTGTCGAGCATATCCCCTTTCAAAACATTACCATGTTGACGGCCCCCCGTCATCGTCCATCTTCAGAGTGGATCAAGCGAGAAATGCTAAGCGGTTTAGGTGGTTTGTGCACAGCGCGAAACCCCTTTCTGTACGCTTTTCTGAAAAAGTTGGGGTTTAATGTCCGTTTCGTATCATCGACCATTCTTGAAGCTGATTGTCACATTTCGTTGATTGTGGTACTCAATGATGGCGAGTGGTGGGTTGATGTCGGAAATGGCTACCCATATTTTTCACCGATAAGACTCGGGGATGAGTCGCCTCAGTCGAATTGGTTTTTCCGTTATCGTCTCGTACGAAAAGGTCCTCGATACGAAGTGCAGCATGCTTTTTCAGGAGAAGAATGGTCCACCAATCATCATTTCTCTCCAATCGGAGTGGATTTTTCAGTCTTTGATCATATGCACGAAATGCACTATCAAGAACCAGGCTGGGGCCCCTTTTTGACCGGTTTTCGTGTGAATCGATTTTGGTCTGATGGGGGGGCTATCCTGAAAGATCATCAGGCTACATCCCCCGATGGTATGGAGATTCTTAGCGAACCCGAACAAATTCAATCCTGGCTGGAGCAGTGGTTCGGACCCAAGTTTTGGAATCACATTGATGTGAACTTAGCGTTTAAACGCTGGAAAGAAACCGTAAAGGTGGTACTATGAAGCAAGAAGTAAACACGACGACATTTGAAAAGAACGATCCCAATTTTGTTGATTTTTTTGAAGAACACGGGTGGGTGGTTCTGAAAGGAAACCTCTCTTCAGAATCGATAGAGGGTGGGCTTGGTCAGTGGGCCAATCTCAAGAAACGCTATGCTAATGAGATGGGGCTGAGTTTGATTGAATATGAAAACGAAGTCAGCCAGTGGAGGAATCTATGGCACACAGAGAAAGGGCATTTTCGAGATTTAATTTTCACTCCCGTGCTCCACGAGTGTGCCTGGACAAGCATGAATTGGCAGGGTACCCGGCTTCTTCACGACCACATTATTTGCAAGCCGCATAAAGGCCATAACGACAAAATCCCTTGGCATCAAGATTCGATGTTTTGGCCGATTAATTCCCCTGGAGTCTCCACCTGGACGCCTTTTCTCGATGTAACACTTGAAGATGGGTGTTTAGAGGTGGTTGACAGAAGTCATCTTGGTGGCTGCTCATCGCCGGTTGACTTTATGGCAAAAGAAAAAGATGAGTTTCCCGAGGATTCCGTTCAAGTTTTTCTTCCCGTTTCCGCAGGAGATACGGTGATCCTTCACAGCCTCACTTGGCATCGCTCCTCACCGAATAAAGGGAACCATGACCGCCCGGTTCACATTGGATTGTGGATTCATTCGGACTCTAAATGGAGACCAGACCTCGTTGACTGGCATCCAGTCAATGAGCATGTGGAGGCAGAACCATTAGAACGTCTTGAAGGTGAACTCTTCCCTTCATTTGGTACACTCAACGAGCTTGTTGATTCTGGGAAAGACATTCACGGGGGGACAATTCGTCATAACTCCATTTCCATGTACGATGCAAGTAAAATTGTTGCACAACAAATGAAAACCATCACAGGCTCAGACGAAAGTTTACCCACGATATTGGGTTCAGAAAGGCAAGTTGAAACCATTGTTGAGGCCACAATACGGGAAGGGTTTTGCGAAGATCCAGAACTCGTCAAGGAGGCACTGAAGCGGTTAGAGATCAGTTTCTCGGCCTACGAGAAACATCGGGCAAGAAACGTCTACAACAGCGCTTACTCAAACTGGTGGGACGTTGCAGGGCATCGTTGGTACACCCATCTACAAACAACGGTAGGTGTTGTAGGGTTGGGCTCGGTTGGTGAAGCAGCATTTTCCACCTTTTCGGAGCACTTTCACACCGTTGGCTTTGATATTGATGGTCGCGGCGACTGGACTGAAATTCTCGCATCAAATGTCGCTATAGTTTGCGTGCCCACCAATGCAACAGATGATGCTAGGCTTGATGTATCTCACGTGATGAATGTTGCAGAAAAATTGGCTGCAGATGCTTTTTCTGGCCTCATGATTGTCAAGAGCACGCTCCAACCAGGTACGATGGACGCCATCAACGAGATGCATCCATCTCTACGAGTCGCATATGCCCCTGAGTTCTTGCGAGAAAAGGACGCACTTGAGTGGTTTCAGGCACCCGATCGTCTTGTGTATTCGTGTGCTTCTCAAGACGAGCAGATGCTGCTTGAATATTTTTCATGGATTGATGAATCAATACCAAGAATACGAATGAAGCACTTGGAGGCTGAACTCGGTAAACTGGCTCACAACGCGTACATTGCCACCAAGGTCACCTTCACGGTGGAAATTGAACGAATTGCTGACCTCTTTGGCGTCGACCCAGAACCGATAATGGAAACGGTCTGGCGAGATCGGCGTGTAATGAATCCAGCCCATCTGACTCCTCGTTTGGGAGGTTTTACAGGAAAATGCGTTCCTAAAGACACAGCCGCTTTGGCGAACTTCGATCCTGACAAAGAATCCCTCCTGCACATGCTGCCGAAACGGGGCAGCGATGAAGTGTATCGCAAGAGGATGAAGGAATCATGAACATTGAAATCGAGTGCGAAAGGCAGTACCGAAGTCTTGAGTTTGTAGGCGATCTGCCAGAGCCCTTGCGAGGCGTTCATCGACACTCACGCTCGTTCACATTTGCTGGAGCGTGGAACGCTGCTGTGGAACTCCTTGTGGCGAATCGTTTCGACCTTGACCTGCATCCAATCACAATTCAATTCTCTCCCTCGGAGCCCAAGGTTTGCTTGGACCTCTTCCTTCGGGCTGGAGGATTTGACGAATCTTTGGGATCACTTGAGGAAACCAAATCCGAATTTTCGCTGCGACTGTTTGAAATCTCAGGCGACACTGAACGATATGCGAAGCAAATGGCGCGCATTCTCTCTTCGACTATGTCACCAAGATTATCCATGAAAATGAACCTCAGGCAAGGGATACCTCCTGCAGATGATGAAGACAATTCAACCTCTGTTCACGAGAAGCAGCGTCCGCTTGAATCTGCTATCCAGACAACTGAACTGACCCTTTGTGTCACTTTTGGTGAAGTCTCTTTGGCAGAACAATTTTTCGAGTCATATACATCTCATGTTCCAAAAGACGTTGATGTTCATCTTGTAGCATGCTGCTTTCAAAGCACTCCAGAACAGATTCATGGACTTCTTGAACAGCATCAACTCCCTTTCCAAAGCGTCAAGATTTTACCGGAATCATGGGGTCATGAGCAAGGGGAAAGAGGAAACATCGGTCCTTGGTATCAGAGTGATGCACAACGCCATGGTGTCTCGTGGGGGCGTTCTGTTTTGCATCGAGCAGCTGCTTTGTTTTCACCAACTGATTCCATGTGGATTTTGGATGATGATGTTCTCTTTCAAGAAGACTCGTTCCTCACAGCCCTTCAGCAACTGGATGTCATGAAGGAAAAAGGATGTAAAGTTGGCATCGGGGCTATTCTTGGTGACGCACCCCTTCCTCCACCTTACTTGGTCCGCACACAAACAATCGATTTCTTTTACTCACGGTTTTTGAAACAAACAGGAACCTCCATATCTCCACCTTCAGATATGGTATTCCATGACATGCACCATGATCTCAGCACTCAGGAGACTTTTCATCTGGAATTCCCAATAGGGGTTGGGCGCGCTCTCGAGTACTCTGAATTCAATGCTGCTGTTCTTCAAGGTCAATCCTTGACGCGGAAGGTTCACACTGAGTGGGAAAACCAGAAGCTCATTCTTGCGCGTGGTGGAAACACCTTGGTGAATGGCAAGGAAGTTTTACTTCAATTCTCAAATATGGCGCCGAACCTTGGGGGGGTCATGTGTCGAAGAGGTGACACGTTGTGGTCGATGAGGGTTCATGCTGAACATCCCGAGTGGATTCAAAATGTTCAACTTGCATTGATACAACAGCGTCAAGAGGGATTTGATTTCGGAAACCTGGCCGCTGTTCGAGGTGACATTCTTGGGAGCATGCTGGTGAGGTATCACGGTCAGCCTGAAGGGGATGTAGGCGAAATATTGTTTGCTGCGTTCAACCGTGAGGCTCGCCTCATCTCAAATTTGAAACGAACCCTTGCACTGCTGGGTTTGATGGAAGTCAAGTCATCAGAACAGAAACATGTGGGGCGTTTGTTGGACAGTCTTGAACAAACACCTTGGCCGGAAAACCTTGCTGAACACCTCAAACTCTTCATCAACACTTATCCACTTGATGCCGAGAAATTCAAACAAGCCCAAGGAGAATGATGTCATGTATAAACCTCAAATCGCCATCATCGGTTCTCGCGAACTGTCGCCGTCTTCTCTTGACCTTCTGAAAGCCCTCGCACATGAATTGGTTTCACAGGGTTATCGAACGGTCACTGGAGGCCTTGGGTCGCTCCAACAGGCGGTTCATGAAGGCGCTAAGTCGAATGAGCAGCATACCGATTGCGATACCATTGTGCTCTTGCCAGGATTTGACCCTAAGCCAGCAATGGGGCATGCAGACGTCATCATTCCGACGGGGCTCGATGCATACAGAAATGCATTGGTCGCCAACGCCGAGGTGGTTGTGGCCATCGGGGGCGGGGCAGGAACTTTGTCTGAAATGGCGTTTGCTTGGCAGTTCAAGCGCCCCATCATCGCAATCGGAAAAGAGGGGTGGGCCGATCGTCTTGCAGGTGAGTCCCTCGACCATCGACACCAATCTTCAGTTGTCGACTGCACATCATCAAGTGTAGAGGAAATTGTGGCGCAAATTGCAGTCCAAATTGAGTTGGAGCACCCACGGCACCATGGCATTTCGTGAATTTCCCGTTTGGTCGATCTTGTTTCTTGATTCACACGTTGTCTTCCCGAGAGCCGCAAAACATCGCATTGAGCGAAGGCGATGAACCTCCCATCGAAGAGCAAAGAATCGACCATCGAGTCTGCTCGCCTCGGGTGTTCCCGTGTGTCATAACCCAAGGCATGGACTTATCGGCTATTAACTCCAAGGTTCTTCAAAGCCCTTAAAGAATTAAATATTTTTTTTAATCAAACTTTTTGGTTCTTTAACCTAGTAAGAGAATAACTAAAGTTCTTCAATCGGCCATTTTCATCCGAATGATCAACCTGCCTAGATCGGTGGACGTCAACTTTCGACCCCTCAACCCTTCAGCATGAATGAGGCCAAGTTTCTCCAACGTGAGGATTGCTTTGTCCACTGTTCTTTTTACAGTGCTCACTTTGTCTGATAGCAGTGTTGGAGTGATGTTTTCTTCTCCACTCTCTTCAAGTTCTATGAGCGCAATCAAATACTTCAGATTGTCCTTGTGACGTTTATTGGCTTGAATCCAACTTTTTACAACCGTGAAGTTGTTGAGGTTATCAATCTCCAGGACGAACTCATCGTAGTATGTTCTGCGGCCCCGAGTAAAGTATGTTTTCATGTCATGAAGGACAGCAGCAAAGGCCACACTGGGTGAGAGGAGGCCGGCTGCATCGCTCAGCCCTGCGAAGAATTCAGGCTCCACTCCGCCCGCACGATCGGTTGCGTCAGATTTGATCTCAGAAAACGCTTCAAAAACAGACATCATGGTGTTTTGGTTCCAAACATCTGGGATGGTAATAAGCTCAGCATGCTCAATATCCTTTGCTTGTTTACCAAACGTCCTTTCTTTCGGTTGCTTCAATTCCATTATAGCATAGTTGGGTTTCCCTTCTGCATGGTATTCTGCGCAGAGCAAGTACACGAAGTGGGGGCCATACTCTTCAACAGAATCAACGAGGTTGGTCATTGAATCTCGAATGCAATGAATCAGCACTCGCTTACGGTTTGCCATGAACCTACCAAAACATGAGGCTACTTTACCTTGTTCGCCTAAGGTTTCTTGTTTGATTGTTCCTCTAACATTTTGTTCAGGACGTAGTCGTTCATTCGTTTCTTGTATCCAGTCGGATCGTACCCTGGAACGATGGTTTCGATAAAGTATCGAACAGTCCACAAAATCGCAGTACCAGCAGCCCAAACGGCAAAGGAGAGAAGGCACAGGTCGTAAGCAAAGGAAAACACATCAAATTCCAAGAAATTTCCATTCACCATCTACCATCACACTCCTCAA
>MDSY01066161.1_pt1 | contig 12656 bp, 9 predicted proteins | sample 811131 | NCBI WGS metagenome assembly MDSY01 (sample SAMN05326643, study PRJNA326480) | marine metagenome | isolation source: seawater | place: Atlantic Ocean: South West | collected 2010
CCAGCCTTCCAAGCTGGTGGTGTGAGTTCGATTCTCATCACCCGATCGAAGTGCCTACGTAGCTCAGTGGTAGAGCACTTCCTTGGTAAGGAAGAGGTCGCCGGTTCAATCCCGGCCGTAGGCTCTCTTTCAAAAGTTTAATTTAATAATATTAATCACAGGAGGATTAATAAGAGATGTCAAAAGAGAAATTTGAACGAAGTAAACCTCATTTAAACATTGGTACAATTGGCCATGTTGATCATGGAAAAACCACATTAACTGCTGCAATCACTATGACGCAAGCTAATAAAGGATTAAGTGAGGTTCGTTCCTTTGATAGCATAGATAATGCGCCAGAAGAACGAGAGCGCGGGATTACCATTCAAACCGCTCACGTTGAATACGAAACACCAAATAGACATTATGCCCATGTTGACTGTCCAGGCCACGCTGATTATATCAAAAATATGATCACTGGTGCTGCCCAAATGGATGGTGCAATTCTTGTAGTATCTGCGGCTGATGGCCCTATGCCTCAAACTCGCGAACACGTTTTATTAGCTCGACAAGTTAATGTTCCTTCGATTGTAGTTTTTATGAATAAAACAGATCAAGTAGATGACGAGGAACTTATTGAGCTTGTTGAAATGGAACTTCGCGATCTTCTTAATGAATACGAATTTCCAGGTGATGACATTCCAATTGTCAAAGGATCAGCATTAAATGCCCTTAACAATGTCACAGATGATGCTGCTACAGCGTGTATTACTGAGCTAATGGAAGCTTGTGACAGTTTTATTCCAGAACCAGAACGTGATATTGATAAGCCGTTTTTGATGCCAGTCGAGGACGTTTTTTCAATTACTGGTAGAGGTACTGTTGGAACTGGTAGAGTTGAAAGCGGAATAATCAAAGTTGGTGATGAGATTGAAATGATTGGAATGGGAGCTGATAAAAAAACTACTGTTACTGGCGTTGAAATGTTTCGCAAATTACTTGATGAAGGCAGAGCAGGCGATAATGCCGGTCTTTTGTTGCGCGGAATTGACAAGGAGGATTTGACCAGGGGAATGGTTCTTGCTGCCCCTGGATCAATTACTCCTCACACAAAGTTTAAAGCTAGTGTTTATGTATTGAAGAAAGACGAAGGTGGCAGACATACTCCTTTCTTCAATGGCTATAGACCACAGTTTTATTTTAGAACTACAGACGTTACAGGCGTTGCTACTTTACCTAGTGGTACAGAAATGGTTATGCCTGGTGACAATGTTGAACTAGAAGTTGAATTAATTACACCTATTGCCATGGATAAAGAACTGCGTTTTGCGATTCGCGAAGGCGGTCATACTGTTGGCGCAGGTGTAGTAACAGAAATTGTTGAATAATTAGGTACCTCTTATATGGCTGGCAATAGTAAGCGTGATATTATCCAACTAGAAAGTACTGCTGGTACGGGATATCGTTACACTCTTACCAAAAGCAAACGGACTCATCCTGAGCGAGTAGAATATCGAAAATATGATCCGGTAGTCCGTAAGCACGTCATCTTTAAAGAGACAAAATAGCTTTCTATAAAGCTATAGTAATTATATAGGAGTGTAGCTCAATTGGTAGAGCACCGGTCTCCAAAACCGGGGGTTGCAGGTTCAAGTCCTGTCACTCCTGCAAATGATTAGGTGCCATAAATTGCTTTTTGTATGAATAGAATAAAAAAGTTTTTTTCTGAGGTTTCAGTCGAAATGAAAAAAGTCTCCTGGCCAAAGTGGGATGAATTAAAAGGTTCCACGTGGGTAGTTGTTTCTTTTTCTATTATAGTAAGCGCTTTCCTTTTTTTTATAGATAGAATACTTTCTAGTATCATGCAGGTGGTTTTATGAATTGGTATCCACTTCGAGTCATATCTGGCAAAGAAAGTAAGGTTAAAGACAATTTGTTATTCGAGCTAGACTACCAAAACCTAGCCGATCAAGTTAGCGACATACTTATTCCGTCTGAAAATATTGTTGAAATGAAGGATGGCAAGAAAAAAATTAAAAATAAAGTTTTTTTCCCCGGTTATGTTTTGGTACAAATGACCGATTCAAAAGAAGCACGCCATATCATTGAAAATATGGATGGTGTGATTAGTTTTGTTGGACCCAACGGCGCACCACAAGCTCTCAAGGAGGATGAAATTACCCGAATACTTGGAGAGGTACATGGAAGAGAAGGTAAAGAAGTGGTTGTGGCGCCCTACAAAGTTGGTGATTCTGTCAAAGTAATTGATGGACCATTTGCTGACTTCAATGGTTACGTCAATGAAGTAAACGAAGAAAAGCAAAAAGTAAAAGTATCTGTGAGTATATTTGGAAGATCAACACCAGTTGAGCTTGATTTTTTACAGGTTGAAATTGAAAAATAAATATGGCTGAGAAAAAAATATCAAGCTACATAAAATTGCAAATACCTGCTGGTCAAGCAAATCCCGCACCACCCGTTGGACCTGCCCTAGGTCAGCACGGCGTTAACATCATGGAATTTTGCAAAGCATTTAATGACGCGACGAAAGAGCAAACTGGTATGATCATCCCAGTCGTGATTACTGTTTTCGCTGATCGAAGTTTTTCTTTCATTACTAAAACTCCTCCAGCAGCTGTATTACTTAAGAAAAAAGCAGGAGTCCCCAAAGGATCTGGTGAGCCAAATAGAGAAAAGGTTGGTAAAGTTACCAATGCAGATTTAAAAGAAATTGCTGAACTTAAAATGAACGACTTAAACGCCAATTCGATTGAAATGGCAATTGAGATGATTAGGGGAACCGCCCGTAGTATGGGTTTAGAGGTAGAAAAATAATGAAACTCACCAAAAATAGAAAAAAAATCAACTCCGAATTAGATTTACATAAAGAGTACTCTGTTAGTGATGCCATACAGTCTTTAAAATCACAAAAATTTACAAAATTTGATGAATCAATTGATCTTGCAATTAATCTTGGAGTAGACCCAAGGCATGCTGATCAAAACATTAGATTGACAACATCCCTCCCACACGGGACCGGAAAAGATGTGAAGGTGTTAGTTGTTACACAAGGACCAAAAGAAAAAGAGGCAAAAGATGCTGGTGCTGACTATGTTGGAAAAGACTTCTTAGATAAATTAAAGTCTGGTTGGGATGATGTTGATAAAATTGTCGCTACACCAGACATGATGCCTGAATTAGGTAAGCTTGGAAAAGTTTTAGGTCCAAAAGGCTTAATGCCTAACCCTAAAAGCGGAACAGTCACTACTGATATTGAAAACGCTGTCAAGGATCTCAAAGCTGGAAAGATTGAGCTTCGTGTTGATAAGAATGGCATTGTTCATGCACAATGCGGTAAAAGCTCATTTGATGATAAGGCACTCGAGGAAAATGTTAAAACAGTCTTTGATACATTAATGAAAGCAAAGCCTTCCTCTGTCAAAGGTACATATTTTAAAAAGATGACCATTTCCTCTACGATGGGCCCTGGTTTGAAAATTGATCACGGAAACATATAAATGCCAAGTACAAAAAATATTACTCAAGTCGAAGACCTCACAGATAAGCTCAGCAAAGCAAAAGCAATCTATTTAACTGAGTATTTGGGACTAAATGTTGAAGACATTACAAAGCTCAGAAAAGCATTTCATTCAAACAATGTTGAATTTAAAGTTGCTAAAAATACACTTTTGAAGCTTGCTGCAGAAAAAAACAACCTCAAAGGTTTGGACAAATATTTAAGCAATTCAACGGCAATTGCACTTTCTTATGAGGATCCAACTACCCCGGCAAAAGTCATTAAAGATTTTACCAAAGATAATGACTTACCTCAAGTCAAAGGAATTGTTTTCGAGGGTGAAGTACTTGATGGAGGAGAATTTAAAAGATTTGCAAATGTTCCAACTAAAGAAGAATCGTTAGCAAAGTTGATAGCTCTACTGCAGTCACCTCTAACAAAATTAGTTTGGGCGTTAAAATCACCAATGTCTAATATGGGCAATGTTTTAAATAATTTAAAAGATAATAAAAGTAATTAAGGAGCTATAAAAATGGCTGATATAAAAAGAGCTGACGTGCTCACATACCTAGAAAATGCAAATATGATAGAGGTCTCAGAACTTATAACTGAAATTGAAGAAAAATTTGGAGTCACAGCCGCAGCACCTGTTGTTGGCGCTGCTCCGGCTGCTGGAGGCAGTGATGCAGCAAGTGAAGAGAAGGACGAATTTGATGTTGTTCTTACATCCGCTGGATCTTCAAAAATTAATGTTATAAAAGTTGTGAGAGGAATTACAAGCTTGGGTCTTAAAGAGGCTAAAGAGCTAGTTGATGGTGCCCCAAAATCCATTAAGGAAAGCGTAGCTAAAGCAGAAGCTGAAGATATGAAAAAACAGCTTGAAGAAGCTGGTGCATCTGTAGAGCTAAAGTAAAAGTTTTAATTCCTATTTCTTTTAACAATTATTTTTTTAATTTTTTAGTAATGGAGGCTTAATTGGCTACCACTTCCAACTCGTACGCAGAGCGCATCACATTTGAAAAAACTAAAGCTGAGGTTGAGTTTCCAGACCTTCTTGGTGTGCAAATTGATGCTTTTCAGTCTTTTATTCAAGAACACGCACCTGAAGATGAAAGATTAGATTTAGGTCTTGAAGAAGTCTTTAAGTCAGTTTTTCCTATAGAGGACTCTCATAAAAATTATGTACTTGAATATAAAAGTTACTTTCTAGGTCTGGCAAAATATACAGCTGAAGAGTGCATGGATAGAGGTTTAACATTTTCTGTTCCCTTAAAAGTTAGACTTGTTCTTCATATCACCAACGAAGATGACCGCAGTAAATACGATCAGTCGATAGAGCAGGAGGTATACTTTGGAAATATTCCTTACATGACAAACAAGGGCACATTTGTTATAAATGGTGCTGAAAGAGTAATCGTTTCCCAGCTACAGAGATCTCCTGGTGTGTTTTTTGATCAATCTATTCATCCCAATGGAACAAAACTTTTCCAGGCCAGAATTATACCCTTTCGAGGATCATGGGTTGATTTTACGACAGATATTAATGACTGTGTTTTCTGTATTATTGATAGAAGAAGAAAATTTCCTGTAACCATGTTACTACGCGCTCTTGGATATTCAACGAATGCCGATATTTTCAAGGCCTTTAACTGTATCGAAGAAGTTAAGCTTAGAAGTGCTAAAGTAGAATCTTACGTTGGGTCTACAGTTGTAGATGATGTTATTGATCAAGAAACAGGTGAGATTTTCCTTGAGGGGGGTGTCGAGCTCACGATTGAAAATTTAAATGAGCTCAAGGATGCAAAGGTAAAGTCCATCCAAGTAGTCAATCAAAATAAAGATTTTCATTCAATGATGCTTCTTAACACGATGATTAAAGATCCTAGTAAAAATACTGAAGAGGCACTAAATATTGTCTATCAATTACTACGATCTGGAGAGCCGCCAAATTTAGAGACTGCTCAAAAATTCATCGAAAGAATATTTTTTAATCCCAAAAAATATGATCTTGGTGAAGTCGGTAGATACAGATTAAATCAACAGTTCGCTCTTAAAGTACCTGTTGAAAGCACAGTGCTAACAATGGATGATATTATTCAAGTAATCAACTTTTTAGTTGATATGAGAAAGGGCGAAAGAGGATCTGATGATATAGATCATTTGGGAAATCGTAGAGTTAAGTCCATTGGAGAACAATTAACCAATCAATTTTCAGTTGCTCTTAGCAGAATGTTACGGACTATTTATGAACGAATGAATCTAAGAGAGCAAGAATCAATAACTCCACAGGATTTAATTAATTCTCGTGTAGTAACAACAGTTATTAATACATTTTTTGGAACCAGCCAGCTTTCTCAATTTGGAGACCAAACTAACCCATTAGCTGAAGTGACCCACAAAAGGCGCATATCATCGCTTGGTCCCGGAGGGCTTACACGTGAGCGTGCTGGTTTTGAAGTAAGAGACGTTCATTATACGCATTATGGTAGATTGTGCCCTATTGAGACACCAGAAGGACCTAATATTGGTCTAATATCCTCTTTAGCTTTGCTAGCAAAGGTAAATAAACATGGTTTTATTGAGGCGCCTTACAGACGCGTTATGCAAAAAAATAACAAAGCTTTTGCAACTCATAAAATTGAATATCTATCTGCTGACGACGAAGACAGAGTAATGATTGCCCAATCAAATGAGCCCCTTAAAGGTAAGGATGAGGAATTAATCAACACTAATATTCGCGCTCGAATTAAAGGTGATTTTCCTATAGTTACCCCAGATAAAGTAGAGTACATGGATGTTGCTCCAAATCAAATTTTATCTGTTGCTGCTTCTCTTATACCTTTCTTAGAGCACGACGATGCAAACAGAGCTTTGATGGGTTCAAATATGCAACGTCAAAGTGTGCCCTTAATGAACCCAGATGCTCCAATCGTAGGAACAGGAATGGAAGGAAAGGTTGCGGTTGATTCAAGATCAGCTGTGGTGTCTCCAGTTTCAGGAAGAGTAAATTATGTTGATGCCGAAAAAATTGTGATTAAAACATATGATGTTCCTGAAGATTTAACCTTAATTGAGGGAGAAAATTTAGTTTCTGTTCCTTTGAGAAAATTTAAAAGAACCAATCAAAACACAGCTCAAAATCAAAGACCAATAGTTTCTGAAGGCGACAAGGTTAAAGTTGGTGATCCTATTGCTGACGGAACTTCTACTCAAAATGGCGAGCTTGCTCTTGGAAAAAACGTAACAGTTGCTTTCATGCCTTGGAGAGGATATAATTTTGAGGATGCTATTGTATTAAGTGAAAAACTTGTCAAAGATGACCTCTTTACAAGCGTACATGTTAATGAAGTTGAGCTTGAGGTAAGGGATACCAAAAGAGGCCAAGAAGAACTAACTCCTGAAATTCCAAACGTTGGTGAAGATGCTACTAAAGAGTTAAATGAAGATGGAATTATTAGAGTTGGAGCAAAGGTTAAAGAGGGTGACATAATCATTGGTAAAGTTACGCCAAAAGGTGAAACAGACCCTTCACCTGAAGAAAAATTGCTTCGAGCCATCTTTGGTGAGAAAGCCGGTGAGGTAAAAGATGCTTCAAAAAGAGCAGATCCAGGTCTTAATGGGGTGGTAATTGGAACAAAGCTTTTCCAAAAAAGAAGTAAAAGCGCTCGAGCTGAAGAAAAGAAAAACATTGTTGAGCTTCAAAAAACAACCGCGGCAAAAAAGAAAGACTTAAAAGAGTCACGTGATGTTAAACTTCTTGATTTATTAAAGAACGAGGTTTCTAATGGAATTAGAGATATTTCTTCTGGGAGAACCCTTATCAAGAAAGGCACTAAGCTTACAGCAAAAAGGTTAAACAGTTACAATTTAGAACGGTTTAATCAAGATGAATCGTGGGTTGAAAATCCACAGACTTGGAAAAAACTTAAAGCTGTATGGAGATCATTTTGGAAAGAATGGAGAATTATCGAAGAAACACTCGAAAGAGAGGTTTTCAAATTAAGAATTGGCGATGAGCTGCAACCTGGCATTTTAAAGCTTGCTAAAGTTGATATTGCCAATAAACGTAAAATACAAGTTGGCGATAAAATGGCTGGAAGACATGGAAATAAGGGTATTGTGGCAACAGTTGTTCCAGAAGAAGATATGCCGTTCCTTGAAGACGGAACTCCTGTAGATGTGATCTTAAATCCTTTGGGCGTACCATCTAGGATGAACCTTGGTCAGTTATATGAAACAATGCTTGGGTGGGCTGGAGATGTTCTTGGCGTATCTTACTCAACACCAGTTTTTAATGGAGCTACACCTGAAGAAGTGGAAAATGAGCTCAAAAAGGCAAAACTGCCATTAACAGGAAAAACTCAACTTGTAGATGGAAGGACAGGTGAAAAGCTTGATAATCCTGTAACCGTTGGTAATATTTACATGATGAAGCTAAGTCACATGGTAGAAGACAAAATGCATGCCAGATCAACAGGTCCATATTCTTTAGTTACTCAACAACCATTGGGTGGAAAAGCTCAATTTGGTGGACAGAGATTTGGGGAGATGGAATGTTGGGCTCTTGAAGCGTATGGAGCAGCCCATACATTGCAAGAAATTTTGACTGTTAAATCAGATGATGTCGAAGGTAGGTCTAAAGTCTACAATGCAATTGTTAAGGGCGAGGATTTGCCGCCGTTTGGAGTACCTGAGTCTTTTAACGTTCTTATTAAAGAACTACAGGGGCTTGGTTTGGATATAGAACTAGATTAATGGAGATATAATTTTGACTTTCATACAAACAAATAAATTAGATACAAGCAAAGGCTTTTCATCAATCACTATTGGCCTTGCTTCCCCAGAAAGCATTCTCCAAAAGTCATATGGAGAAATAATTAAGCCTGAAACGATTAATTACAGATCTTATAAGCCTGAAAAAGATGGTTTGTTTTGTGAGAAAATCTTTGGCCCTGTTAAAGATTATGAGTGTCATTGTGGAAAATACAAAGGTATTCGATACAGAGGAATTATTTGTGATAGGTGTGGTGTCGAGGTTACAAGAAAAAAAGTACGAAGAGATAGAATGGGTCATATTACACTTGCTGTTCCTGTAGTCCACATTTGGTACTTAAGATCAATACCTTCAAAGCTTAGCTATCTTGCTGGAATATCTACAAAAGATCTTGAAAAGATTGTTTATTATGAACAATTCCTAGTTATTGAGCCCGGTAAAAGCGGAGCGGACCAATTTTCTATTATTGAAGAAGATGAATACATTGAATTTGAGCGCAACTATGGTTTTGATGCTGTCTCTGAGGAAGATAGAGACAATGACGACTTTTTCTACGCTGCAATGGGTGGAGAGGCGCTTAGAGAAATGCTTGCTAGGATGAACCTTGTTGAGCTTAGGCGCGAGCTTGAAGATGTTATTAAGAATTCTAAATCCAAACAAAAGAAAGAGGAGGCTCTTAAAAGGCTAAAAGTGGTTAAGTCTTTTCTTGTTGATATTTCTACAGTAAAAAAGATTAATAAACCTGAATGGATGGTTATATCAATCCTTCCTGTCATACCTCCTGAGTTAAGACCGTTAGTTCCGTTGGATGGAGGTAGGTTTGCAGCAAGTGATTTAAATGATTTATATCGAAGAATTATTATTAGAAACAATCGCTTAAAGCAGCTTATGGAGATAAAAGCACCTGATGTAATTTTAAGAAATGAAAAAAGAATGCTTCAAGAATCTGTTGATGCTCTTTTTGATAATAGTAGGCGTAAAACAGCAATTAGAAGCGGAACTCGCAGACCGTTGAAATCCATTTCAGATATGATTCGTGGAAAAACCGGCAGATTTCGACAAAACCTTCTTGGAAAACGTGTCGATTACTCTGGTAGATCTGTTATTGTAGTTGGCCCAGAACTAAACCTTCATGAATGCGGTCTTCCAAAAAATATGGGCCTTGAGCTTTTTAAGCCTCACATGATAAGTGAGCTTATGTCACGTGGATACGCTCAAACTCCTAGAAGCGCTAAATTAATGATTGAAGATAAAGATCCTATCGTTTATAAAGTACTTGAATATGTTGTCAGGGATCACCCCGTATTACTTAACCGCGCACCCACACTTCATCGTCTGGGTATTCAAGCTTTTCAGCCGGTTCTTGTTGATGGCAAGGCGATACGAATACATCCCTTGGTGTGTTCAGCTTTCAATGCGGATTTTGATGGGGATCAAATGGCGGTACACGTCCCTTTATCTTTAGCAGCTCAAATGGAAGCGCGAGTTTTAATGCTTTCTAGTCACAATATTTTGCACCCAGCAAACGGTAAGCCACTAGCTTTACCATCGCAAGATATGGTCTTAGGAACCTATTACCTCACAAGACCAAAAGAAGGATGTAGGGGTGAGGGCAAAACTTTTGGCTCATTTAATGAGGTTTTGCTGGCTTATGAAAGCAAAACTGTAGAAGTAAATGCAATTATCAATGTTCGTTTCAATGATAAATGGTACAAGAATACGTCTGTTGGTAGAGTCATTATTAATTCAATTATTCCTGATGAAATTGGCTACGTTGATGACACCATTGATAAAGGTAGGCTAAGTAAGTTGGTCAATGAAATTTATTTGTTAGCTGGAAACAAGAAAACTGTAATTTTTCTTGATAAACTAAAAACTCTAGGTTTTAATGCAGCTACTCAAGCTGGCCTTTCTATTGCTATTAGCGATATTATAATCCCTGGATCAAAAAATGAGATAATTAGTCAAGCTCAAAAGGAAATAGATGATATTAAATCAAAATATCAGCGTCACGTACTTACTGATGGTGAAAGATATAACAAGGTAATTGATGTGTGGACACACGCAACAAATCAAGTTGCCTCAACGATGATGGATGGAATGAAAACCAATGATCAGGGTTTTAACCCTGTTTACATGATGGCAGATTCAGGTGCACGGGGTTCACAGGACCAAATAAAACAGCTTGCTGGTATGAGAGGACTAATGGCAAAACCTCAAAAGTCAATGACGGGCGGAAAAGGAGAGATTATTGAATCGCCAATTACTTCAAATTTCAAAGAAGGATTATCTGTTCAAGAATATTTTATTTCAACACATGGAGCAAGAAAAGGTTTAGCTGATACGGCTCTTAAAACTGCTGATGCTGGATATCTTACAAGAAGATTAGTTGATGTTGCACAAGATGTCGTTATATCTGAAATTGATTGTGGTACTATCAATGGTATTGTAGCTGCAGATTTAAAAGAAGGAGAAGACATAATTGAACCACTTTCTGAGAGAATTCTTGGCAGAACCATACTTGAAGATTTCATTGAAGATGGAAAAGTCTTAATCAAAGCAGGTACCATGATTAGAGATGAGGAAGCAAAAATTGTTTTTGATAGCAATATTGAATCCTTGAGAATTAGATCAGTTTTAACCTGCGAGTCTTTGAGAGGTGTTTGTGCAAAGTGTTATGGTTGGAATCCTTCAAATCACAAGCTTGTAGATCTTGGTACATCTGTGGGTATTCAGGCTGCTCAAAGCATCGGCGAACCCGGTACGCAATTAACTCTTAGAACATTCCACATTGGTGGTACCGCTACAAGAATAATCGAGCAATCAGAAATGCAAACAAAGAGAGCTGGGGTAGTAAAATATTCTGAAAATTTAGAAGTAGCTGATGTTAAGGATTCAACAGGAATGACTGTTACAAGGTGTATGGTTAGACATGCAAAAATAACTATCACTTCAAATGATGGAAAAGTTTCAAGCGATTACAATGTTCCATATGGAGCCAATTTAAATGTTGGTGATGGAGCTAAGATTGAGGCAGGAACTATTTTATTTCAATGGGACCCCTATACTGATGTTATACTTGCAAGACAGACTGGTATTGTCGAATTAAAAGATTTCATTGAAAATGAAACTTATCAAGTTGAAGCTGTCGAGGGTGGAAAAAAACAAATGGTTATTGTTGAATCTAAAGATAGAAATCTAAGTCCCCATGTCGAAATCATCGACAAAGATGGTTCTATTTTGGCAGGAGGCACCATACTTCCAGTAACAGCAAACCTTACCGTTAGGCAAGGTGAAAAAGTAAAAAAAGGTCAAACCTTAGTAAAAATTCCAAGAGCCATTGGAAAAACAAGAGACATTACTGGAGGGTTGCCTCGCGTTACAGAACTTTTTGAATCAAGAAAGCCTGCAGACCCTGCTGTCGTTTCTGAGATAGATGGTACTGTCTCTTTTGGAGATACAAAAAGAGGAATTAGAAAAATTAATATTACCGGTGTTGATGACAGCGTAAAAACATATTCAATTCCTTACGGTAAGCATGTTGTCGTTCATGAAGGTGATAAGATTTCAGCTGGAACATCTCTTTGCGAAGGAAGTATCTCGCCTGTGGATATCCTCAGAATTTTAGGTCCAAATAAGGTTAGAGAGTATCTTGTAAATGAAATTCAGGAAGTCTACAGATTGCAAGGAGTAAAAATTGACGACAAACATATTGAAGTTATAGTTCGTCAGATGATGCAAAAAGTAAGCATTGATGAACCAGGCGACTCAAATTTTCTACCAAAAGATAGAATAAACAGGGCAGAATTTTTCGAAACTAACGAAAAATTATCAACAATGGTTGTGATTACTGATTCAGGAGACTCTGATTTTGAAGAAGATATGCTTGTCAATAAAAATGAATATCAGGAAAATAATAAGTCTCTCAAAGATGATGGTAAATTACCGGCTAAATCTCGAAAATCGAAACCCGCCACTTTTGAACCTTTGCTCATGGGTATTACTCAAGCATCTTTGAATACTGAAAGTTTTATTTCAGCTGCCTCTTTCCAAGAAACAACAAGAGTTCTTACGGATGCCTCTACTTCTGGAAAAACTGACTATTTACGCGGTCTCAAAGAAAATGTAGCAGTAGGTAGGTTAATCCCGGCTGGAACTGGCTCTCCTCATCTTAAGAATATCATTGTAGCTAATCCTGATGGTGATGCCGAATTAAATGAGGATGCTGATTTGGAAAAACTAGTCGTTGAGCCAACCAACATTCAACCAAATAGTTAATTTTATCACTATGCAATTTTCAATTACTATTTATATAAATAATTATTAATTTTATAGGCTTTATTGGAAATGAAATGCCGACGATAAATCAATTAATTAGACAAGGTA
>MDSY01102255.1_pt1 | contig 12656 bp, 17 predicted proteins | sample 811131 | NCBI WGS metagenome assembly MDSY01 (sample SAMN05326643, study PRJNA326480) | marine metagenome | isolation source: seawater | place: Atlantic Ocean: South West | collected 2010
GATACTGAGCTGGCTTTACACGGTGGGAAACCTGTAAAGGCAGGGGAGAAATGGATTTGTAATTTATGGATTAGGCGAGCTCATGTTTGACCTTCTCGCGGTTCGCCAGGTGCAGGGCCTCGACCTCGGATTTGTTTTGGGCCGCGTAGGGAACCGCGTAGAAGTTATCACACATCCACTTGTTGACGTTCGTCCAAACGTCGTCCTCGCAGACCCAGATCTCTGCGAGGACGCGTCCGAACTTTCCACGCGAATCTGCTTCGGGGCACCTGAGTTCCATCTCGATATCGTCCTTCTCGCTGGCGACCGCCTTCATGCACCATTCCTTGAGCTTCTTCTTAGAAAGGAGGCCGAACTTCTTCTCCTCCTTATCTTTGGTGCGGCTCTCGGGGGTATCGATACCCAGGAGTCGGACTCTCTGCTGGGTGGACACATCGAATCCCAGATCAATGTTCACATCGATCGTGTCGCCGTCGACAACCTTCGCGAGGGAAGCCACGCGGTACTTGAAGTTGCAGGGTTCGACGTCGTAAGAAGACATACTATATCACGAACGCTACTTGTCTTTAATAACATTTTCAGGCATCGAGCAGAGTGATCACCGGCGTTTCATCATCTTCGTATGCGTAGTACCTGATGCTAATACCGAAGATCCGGGTCAGTTGGGTGTTCAGATCATTGATAATTTCTTTCCACGTGTCGAGTTTTTGAGATTCGAAATACTCCAGACCCTCGTGGGGGGATAACATGGCTTGTAAATCCTCTCGAGTCCGAAATTTTTTCATCACCAATTCTACAGCTCGCGGAATGGCACAGTACCCCCCCTCCGCGGACCCTAAGACGCTTATCACGTAGTACCCGTGCGCGTCGCATATGATGTTAGACTGTATCAGAGGAAAGTTGTATATGAAAACCTCGAAATCATGCTTGCTCGGTAAAGTGCAGAAGACACCGTTGCAACGAGATGTACGCGGGTGAGTGTGAAAGCATATCGGTGAAGGCCAAAGTTTCATCACCGTGTTGTATTTAACTCGACTTCTGTTTTTTGAAGTTACAAAAATAGGATCTTCGAATTTAAATTTATCCCTGACCACGATTCTTCCCGCATATTCCCAGCGTCTTTTTCCCGAGAGGTTGGAAATGTGTTTCAATTTATCGATCACTCTCGGTGGAATCTGAACGTCGTATTTCTTCAACGAACTCATCCTTTATTTAACCCTAGGGAAACGAGTCACCGATACTAATTCATCACAAAAAAAATGGCGGCTCGACTCGACGTAGACGCCATGGCGGCGGACATATACGGCGAATTGGGTGCCGGCTACTCCGAGCGTGTGTACCACAACGCGGCTGAAGTCTACTTACGAGACGAGGGTCTTCGATACGAGACGGAGCGACACATCAACGTCCCATACAGGGAGCACGTGGTCGGCGACCTTCGCGCTGATATTATAGTCGAGCGGGAGATGATTCTGGAATTCAAAACCGTCAAAAAGCTCGGACCTAAGGAGGAGTTGCAGGCACGTAATTATCTGAATCTGACTGGTCTGAAGCTGGCGAAGCTGGTGAACTTTCCTCCTGAGTCTGGTCGGACGCCTGAGGTGACAACGATTGACTTAATATCAGAAAAGGAAGAGCTCTCGCGAGCATTCGATAAAATTCACGGTCATCATCAAACGGTGATTGTGGATTTACAACCACTCCTTCCAGATACTCTCGTGCCCGAGAGAGATGAAAATTGACCTGTTCCCAGCAGTGCCGCATCGCGATATCAGGACAGGGGACGTTTGTCACGTGCGGTAACACGTAGCTGTCTAGATTGTAAAGAGTCGTGAGCGCTCGCTCTTCGGGTTCGATCATTACTTTGGTGTCGCGCCATCTTTTTAAATTGGTTACTTGTATAAGACAATGAATAACAGAGCGGATTTTTGGAGACAACGATTTATGGACTTAAGTGAAAACGAAAAACGTCATTTAAAGGCGAATTATAGTATTCCGTTAGACAAAAAAGGGTTTCGTAATGTTGGGCTTGGACTCCAGGCAACCACCAAAAAAATCTTCCGCCTCGGTCATCAGCTAAATATTGTAGGTGGTAGGTTATCGTATTTCGCCACTTATTTTGAAAAGTTTAAGTTTTATAGGGAGAACCCGAATTACGACATTTCTGGTAGACCCTTTAGTTCCCTCCGAGATGGAAGTCTGGGTGCGGCGGCGGATCCGAGGATCGCTAAGGTCAAGAGATTCATCGGAAATTACCGCTACGGTAGGGAAACTACCGATAAGGATGTCGATTATTTAATTTATACTTTCTTCGGTTCGGATACTTTAAATGGAGAATACTCATACCCTACGGGTGATTTATTTTATGGTATACAGGATGACTTTTATACACCAAGTGGCATGAGGAAAGAAAAAAGTACGATGATGGCTAGGAACCTTCTCCCGGGGCGTGTACGGAACGACCAAAGAAGAATTAGTTACTACAGTACTTCGGATGAGACTAACAGAAGCAGATACACTTACCATTATGGCGAATTCGGTACAAATATGCAAAGACGACCCTCACCCCCCTCCGGGTTGATGTCCAATAATTCAAACAATAATTCCAACTCCAACAATCGTCACCGTCGTAACGCGGTCGCGTATAGACGCAACAAACCGGCTGTGAAGCGTAATCAAAACAGGAATAAGAGTAAACGCATCCAGTGGAAGGAAAATGCAGTGAATAACATGCCCGAGGATCATATCTCCGGCCATAACTTTTCAAACGGTGAAAAGGCGGTCAAGTATACGTACGGACGTGCCTCCCAATACCTGCTCCCACAATCCTTCCGTAACCAGGCGCGAATGAGCATGACAGATGCGTATAACAAAAGCGGATCCTTCACCGTGTTTGAAAATCCGTTCACGCGTGCGAACTTGAAACGGTCGAATATCAACTTCGTAATCCTCAAGAAAAGGGTGGTGAATAGAAGAAAGACGAACGCCGCCACAAAAATACAGAAAGTTGTGCGAGGCACGCAGGCCAGAAACAAGATCCGGAAAAACGCACAAAACGCATTAAAAAAACTCACAGTGGTTCAAAAAAGTGTGCTCAAGAAACAGGCCACCGCTAAAAAAGCCAGTGCTACTGCGCGTAGGACACTTCTTGCAAGCGCGGCGTCCAAAAGGAAACAGTCGCCCAAGTAAAAAAATGTTAAGTGACAAGAAGAAGAAGGGGGATAAAGAATAGAGCGTTTAATAATAAAATGTCTTTCTCACTCACCCGTCTCAATTTTTCGCGGAACATCAGGACTCGTGTGTTTACCGACCCGACGCAGTACGACACGGAAATCAATGCGGCGCGTGGATTTAGTAAACCGTCGGTGACCACTAGCGTGGCACCTGTGAAACAAGCCATGGAAGGGTTCTTCCCCAGGGTCACCGAACAAGAGGTCGTCGAAGCGCAGAACCTCTGGGCGCAGTCCATCGTGGACATCTCGAATTCTTTTCTGATGGGTGGAGATTACGTCAGTCTCGCCGGTGAGCGCGCGGGTGAGCTGTACGGATACGATCACTCCAACGTACTCTTCAAGCCGACAAAGGCTTCGGAGCAACAGTTTCGTCCCACCGCCAACGACGCGATGTCATACTTCGTGGGACACGACTCTGTTATCGGCGGTTACAGGGAAGACCAGGGTTTTGCCATCAACGCCAAGAAGGGTTTTTCCGATGTCAACTTCGATAATCACCAGATCGACTGTCACGGCGACGTGGCGCACGCCATGGGTACGTACGAGTTCACGTGTGCCACCACCGGTGAGATTTCAGAAGTTGAGTACACCTTCGGATACAAGCGTAACGACGACGGAAAGGTGCGCATCTGTCTACACCATTCCTCCATCCCGTACGAGTCGGGTAATAAGACGTCTCACGTGAAACGGGTAAAGTCACACGTGAAGCATAAGATCATGGTCGACGACGCACAGATCGACCCCGAAGCAAACGAGGGTCGAACCGTCAGACCGTCGGTATAAACTCCCACCGAAGCTGCTGGGTAATCAGGCGCCAGATGACATCTTGTTGGTACAACTTCTCTTTAGATTTGAGGAGAGGAAAGTATTGAAGATACTCATCCTCCCCCAAAAGTTCACACATCTTGTATAAAACGTATGAATAACTTAAAAAGTTTTTTCGTTCCATCGGGCAATTATCGTCGAAAGGTTTTTGAATATCCTTGAACATCATACGCAACGTCTCTTCGAGTTCCTGCGACATGCTCGGGGGTTTTATCCCGTTGAGGATGTTTGTGATGTAGGGAACGTGTTCATAAAACTTGTTTAGGCGTAGTTTTTTCAATAAAGACCTAATCTTGGCGTGCGTTATGTCTTCCAGTTTTCGTATCTTGATCTTTTTTAGTTCCGAACGCAGTGATTCGATGACTTCCTCGGGGATGGTGGTCATCTCCTGTGCCTGGAACTGACTCAACCATTCGTTGAAGTGATTCTCCCTCTTGTACGAGTAGTTGATGATCTTTTCGGACGTCTCCTGTTCCTCCCGATAGGTCAACTCTTCACTGATCAACGTCGTCACCACCGCACCGCAATTCTCACACGTGAGATCACTGGTTTCTGGAAAGTGAACTAACCGTCCCTCGTCTTTACATTTTGGGCACATGTCCATGAGGTGTTGCGTCGGTCGAGAGATGTTCTGGTTCTCGACTTGTATGAGATAGTCTCTGAAGATGTCGGAACGTTTCAGACCGACGGTCTCCTTGACGTTGAAGACATTGTCCGTGTTGCACTTGTCCGTGTCGGTGTTGGTCTCGTCGTCGGCTATGTACTCAGTCAGGTACGGCATGCACTTGATGATGTATTCGGACATATCCTCTTCAATCTTCCGTTTGTTGTGGGGCTCCTTAAGTATCAGGTCATTGTACTCTGATATTCGATTATTATACCTACTTAAAAAGTTACCCTCCATGGTATGTATATGTACATGTTGTTCAACCTTTTAAGTAGTATCATTTTATTCTGGAAAAATATAACCACGCCACGTAACTACAAGATCGTACAAGAAGAACTCGAGTACAACGTGGATTACAACCTAAAATATAACATCGAAGATGACTTTTGGGAGGAAGAGAGCAAAGACTGGGACGGTATCCTCGACAACTTTTACGTCGACGCGACGCGCCAGGACTTCAGGTACACCGCCATACCGCAGTGCGTCGAAGACATCGCCCTGAGAATCAAGTACTATTTTAACGGTCACATATATTCGGTCATCACGGAAGACCTGAATTACCTACCGGGCCAGAACGAAAACCCCTCGATGCATTTCAGCATCCCCCTCACCAGTGCCTGGATCGTTGACCACGATGACAAGCCTAAGATGAACATCACACACAAAGTCAGGCGATACGCGGGACCCCGCGGGGATTTCCACGGCCAAGCCGTACCTCTTCGGAACTTTTTGTACTTCACCGAAGAAATGTTGAAATCGAGATTCCCGAAAATTATATTAACAAACAGTCTCGGGATGAAGAAGACTATATCTACACTCGACGGCCACACGACTAATCTTCAGATACCTTAGTGGCCAGGTAGAACTTCAGCTCGCCCAGGTTGGCGACGTTATATTTTAATATCAAAAATCGATTCCCATTCTCTTGGATGATCTGCACACTCGCACACATTGAAGTCGCCTTGGTGAATATGTTGAGGTATTTCAAAGAATACAGACCCTTGATCGTGGGTGAATCCTCGACGCACTCGATCGACGTTTCCTGATTAGCGAAGTCACCTTCACAGTTGAACTTGATCTCTTTTCCCGTGCGGATTATTTCAATATAGTTGCCTATGTTGGACATGTCCCGACACAGGCGTTGGAAATCAATCGACGGGAGGGTGGTCACTGTCGTCATCTCAACTTCAGGCACCTCTATTCTACTCTCGTTTATGTCCAGCAGCTTCAACTGAAACTTCGTGTTCGTCTTCTTGGTGTCGCTGGAGATGGATATGTTCATGTATTCCTTACAATTGATGTCGATTTGGAGGACGTCGTTGTTCGTGATCGTTTTCAGGAGTTTGAAGGTGTTGGAAATGTTGATACCCGCGATCACCTCTTCCTGCTCACACGTGTACTCCTCAAAATTGTCAGCGGAGAGGAATATGTCGACCAATGACGTTCGCGCGGTGTCTAGCGTCACGATGTACATCCCATCTCGTCTGAAGTACACATTGACGTCATTGAGAATGTCCTTCAAAACTTCGAATGTCGATTTAAAGGCGGCCGCCTGAATAGTGATCAATTTCATTTCTACATTCGATTCGATTTACATCTTTAACTCCGTGTACGCGTTTCCTTTGCTCACGTCCTGACTGATCTTATCCTCCAACTCTTTCGTCATCGGCGGCTGCAAGGATTTACCGTAATCATCAAGTGAGAACATGTGTGCATTGTCACCTTTTCCGTCTAAGTTTGAGAAGCTGCAACCCATGCCGCCGCCTGTCAGGCTGTGCTGGATCTCCTTGGTGGGAAGAAGACTCTCGAGCCAGTTTTTGATCTCCTGACCAACCAGAATTTTACCATTCTGGGTCAGCATGGTAGGCACTCGGGTGATTTTAGATTTGTAACTTGAGGGTATACCCTGTGTGTTGATGTTGTGATACTGGACCAATTGTTTCAACTGGTGGTGCTGGTTCACATACTCGATAACTTCCATGCTAAATTTACAACGGGGGCTGTAAATCAAGAGAGACATCTAATATTTCATGAGGTTAAATTGGAAAAAAATTTAACGCGTATAAGTAATATGAACTACCTGGTTGCATTTATACTTCTAATCGTTGTCTTCGTTTTGACGAATGAGAATGAGGCGTACGGATTATCAGGCTACGTGAGACCTCGTGAGACACAGCTGATGGACCCGTTCCCTGATATGACGGGTTGGGACGAGGCAAAAAACGATGCCAGCGCGGACCTCATGGAGAGAGTGGTCATGTTGACGAACAACGAGATCCACAGCAGGACCGGTATTAAGAACTACATCATAGAGACCACCTCGATGAAAAAGTTTACAAAGGAGACTGAAAATATATACGAGTGTCGCTTCATGACTGTTAAAAAGAATGGATTTTCTTTTGGTTTCAGTGTGGTCGTCTGGTTCATCGCGGAGGGAAACAAACCCCTCCGACTGCTCGCTATACGATCGCAGCCAATAGGGTATCAGCCATCCAACGAGGATCCAGGAAAGTCGATGGGAAAGGATTTTATAAACTACAATCTCGTCAAAGAGAATCACATCCCCGACAAAAGTGATTTCGACTCGTCGATGGCTGTGTTCCGGGATCCGAACGCGCGGGTGGAGCGCTTGTACATCCCAGATCCCGTCGGAACAGATATCAAGGAGACCAGGGCTAACCTGGCGAACCTCAGGAGTGACGCGGAAGAGGGTGTGAACACCGCAGGGAGGAACGTCTCAAAGTTTTTACGAAATCTAGAGGATGACCCGAGTTTGGTTCGTGGACTGGAAAGGATCGGGTTTGAAACGGTCGAAAAATAATTTACAGTCATGTTAGGATGCTGAGCATATCGGACGTCAACAAGATTGACGCGCGTCGGAAGCAGATACGGAAAGAAATTTACACCAAAATATACGATCAGTTCGTCGCCAAAATCAGACAGTCGGTGGAGTTGGGATGTAAGCAGATATTCCTCCAGGTACCCAGCTTTCTGGTCGGATATCCCACGTTCGACAGACAACAGGCGGCGCAGTACGTGTCGAGACAATTCCTTCGGGGTGGTTTCTCTGTGCAACTGGTGTCTCCCACCGAACTGTACATTGCCTGGTACACCCCGAAGAAGAAAAAAGAGCTTCGTGAGAAAGTGGAGGAGGAGGCGGCTGACGACGATGTCAACTTCCCCACGCTCATGAACCTTAAAAAGATGGCCAATAAATACAGGCGGAGCGCCGCGTGAGAGCTTCACTTTATTTTTATGAAGGTAATGTATAATGTCCGAAAATCTTAACGTGCTGTGTGAGGCGAAGCGTGAGTACCTCGGGCAGATGTGCCTTATCATGACACCGGCGATGATAGAAACGTTTCAGGAATTGTACAATGAAGCTATCAAGAACGCGAAGGGGAAGCAGGTTCTCATTATGTTCCAGAAACTTCTGAAGGAGGTTCCCAACTGGTCAAACGCGATGTCAAAGCGACACGCCGACAACATCACCGATCGGTGCGTGTGGTTTTCAGACTTACTGGCCGCTGTGTTCGTGGCGTGCACCAAGATTCTGTCCGCGGTGCGTCTCAAGGCGGATAACAAGAAGATTTCCCTCAAGCTTCCCACGGAGGAAGTGTTCATCCAGACCGTGTACAACAATGCGGCGAAGACTCTTTATCAAGACCCTTACGTCTTCCATGAAGAACAGAGCGAATACGCTCGCGATGATAACTTGACCGCCAGGTTCTCCACTACCATCGAAAACACCGTCAAGGAACTGATCCCAGTCCAGCAGATACTTCAAACGTATATGTCACAAGAGACCCGCGATATAGACCTCGATGGCGAAGTTCAGGATAGCATCGACCCCGAAGTGCTCGACGAGGGGGAACAGGCAGAGGAAGAACTCGCCGAGACTCCAGCCGAGGGTGAAGGCGAGGCCGCCACCGAGGAGGCCACCGAAGGTGAGACACAGGCGGAGACCGACGTGGCGACGACCGACCTCCAACCCACGGGTCTTGAAAATGAATTCAAAACCGTCCCGGGTGTACAGGCTCCGAGCATGGAGCTTGACGAACCCACACCCGAGGAGTACCAGGACCAGCCCGCTCCACCGGCGGCTCCCGAAAATGATGTTCTCTTCGGCGACGCTCCAGAACGCAGGATAAAAAATCCCCGCTATAATTAAATGGAAGACCTGTCCAATTATCTGAGAGACCCACTGAGTGCGGCCTTCATCGCCGCCGGTATCACCGCCGGGTACATCCACATGAAAGCATATTTAAACAACGAGGGTAAGCTCGAGCTGAACAAGTACACCAAACCCGCGACGCTAAATGCCATCCTAACTTTCTTTATTGTCTCGGGTGGAATCGGTAAGCGCGAGACCATTTCAACCGAACCTTTCTAACTTAAAGATTATGATTTATTAAAATATACAATGGCGAGCGTTACCGCCTTTAACGATATGATGAGCCAATTTCTTGTGGAACTACACAGGACATTCCCAGAAGAAAAGGGTATCAAGAAAATGTTGACGAGCTTCGATATACTGAAAGCGTCGAACCCGCGTCTAGTAGTGGACGGGTTCATGAACGGCGTCTCGCCATACGCCACGCAGATTTCGTCCAAGGACGAAACGTTCTTGCTCGAGGAGTGCAAGAAAATTGACTTCTTGAAGGAACTTGACCTCGGCTCTTATTGGATGCGGATGTCTTCGAACACGAAGGATGCGACGTGGCAGTATCTCCAGACGCTGTACATGCTCGGCACCACCATCACCTCGATGCCACCGGAGCAGATGGCACAGATCGAGGCACTCGCGCAGACCGTCGCTTCCAAACTACAGGATGAAGGAGGCGAGCTAAACGAAGATGCTCTCATGAAGATGATGGGTAGCATGCTTGGTGGTCTCGGAAAATAACCTAACAGTATACTAAATGAAGGTCTGGTTTGACGACCCTGGCCAACTCGTCAGTGAAAAAAACTTTTTACAGTTCTGGCCCAATTCTAGCCAGAGCCCAGAGGACAGGATCAACTCAGCCTCTCGATTTATTATTTACGCCGCATCCTTGCTCTATTTAATCAGGCGCGACCCCCGAGTGTTTATTCTCGGTGGGACTCTCATCGGTGTGATTTACGTCCTCCACAAAGCGAAAATGGTTCGCGAGACGTTCATCCCCACCCCCGCGCCGGGGCAGGGTGGGCGTCCCGGCTGCCAGAAGCCCACTATGGACAACCCCATGGGTAACGTCCTCATGAGCGACTACAGCACCGCCCCCAACAGGTTGGAGGCGTGCTATTATCCCTCCGTGAAGCCCCACGTGCAGCGCTACACGTCGGACCGAATCCCATACGACAGTGGGCGCTCGAGGACCTCGATGCCGAAGTACCTTCGCAACGCGATGGAGAGGCAGTTCGTCACGATGCCCGTGAGTAATATTCCAGGAGGGCAAACTCAATTCGCGGAGTGGTTGTACGGCCCTAAGAACGGCCCGATGTGTAAAAGTAACTCGAAATTCTGCAATCCCAACGCCCGAGGTGCTCAGCTCGAATCTTTCTCAGGACTCGCTAGCGACGGTGATAGGCGATAATTATCTTATGTTATAATAAATGGCGTACCAACTCCAACCCGGACTCTCCATCGTTCAGAACAGCGGCGCCCTCCCCCCGGTCAAGGCTACTGACGAGGTTTTTGTGTACCCCCAACCAAGTGAACTCAACTGTGGTTCTTGCCGACCGAACACGATGCTGTACGGCACCGCGCCGTACAAGGCTGGAAAAGGAGCTCCAGCGCAGCACATAGACGTCAGTGATCAACTTCGTCCTCAGAGCACGTCTCGTTTCAACAAGCACATAGTGGACACGTATGACCGTGGATACTTTCCCCTCAACAACATGGAGTGCAAGCTCCCTCTTAGGTCTATGTCGTACGAACCCTCTTCCACTCGCTCTGACCTCCAGAACAACCTTTTCAGTCAAAGGTATTTTAGTAAAAAATAAATGTTAATAAGTAATAAGAATGGCCGATCCCATCTCTCTGATGGCGGTCGCCGGACTCGTAGTCGCGGGTCGTAACTTGAGCTCGAAAACGAAACCTCCTGAAGTTACTACCGAACCGTTATTTATGAAGCAGCCCGTCGTCGTGGAGGAAGACAATTTCGAGCCTCCCGTGCGAATTGAGCACAAGCGCGAGATGGCAAACTTTGGCGACATCGTGCCCGGTGCACGAAGCAGTGGTCAGGAGATGGGTGATATGAGGAACCGAATGTACGACCATGGCCGAATGAATAACCTGTCTCCCATAGAGAAGGAGTTGGTCGGCCCCGGTCTCGGGCTCGGTGCCAACGTCCCAGCGGGGGGAGGTTTTCAGCAGATGATTCGAGTCAACCCGGTGAATGTCGGCGAATACAAGCTGACGACTCTCCCAGGCAGGACCGGACCCGCGGCTGATCATAGCGGTGGCAGGGCCGCGGTGGTTGGTCAGCTCACCCATAACAAGCCCGCGACCACCACACACCTCCCCTCGCGTCTTCCAACCGTGCCCGGAAGGGCTCAGGGCATGACCGGCGTCGTCCCCCGCACCGAACACGAACGGACCAAGCGAACTACGAACCGTTCGCAGACTGGGCACAGGCGGGATGGTCTCGAATTCAATCCCGCGAAGCGCGTGATCTCCAGTCTCACCTCCGCGCAGGACCCCACCCGATTCAAGAGCGATAACAACGGCATGCATTTGATGTACAACAACCAACCGGCGCCCGGTATTTCGAATTTTAAGGGTGGCTACACGAACACCGTGGCGGCTCAGATGAACACGAAGAACAACGAGCAGTTGATGAAGTACGGATTCCGCCCGGAGGACAAGCGTGGAAAGGCGAACCGTATGGGCAACGCCGGGCGTATGAATGTGAGAGAGTCGGCGCTCAAACAAGGTGGCGCTGTGACCGCGGTCCGAAGCGACACGAGCCGAATCGACGGGCGCCTCGCGGCTGCCAACGGTGGGTGGATGCAGAATTACCAACAGAAGCCCTACCACAATTTCAACGCCTACAAGGGCCAGGGCAATCCTCACGTCAACAACCTCGGTCTGGTCAAGAGACAGTTGGAAAACAACCCACTCGCGCACCGATTCTACCAGTGAAAATAGGTTTAAGAATAAAAGAAAACACTCATTAAAATATTATACCTGTATTTTAATGAAGGTTCATAACTTTACGATCGACAGTAGTCAGAGGGACCCGACTCTCCACGCGAACCCGAATGATTACACCGTGACTCTTGACGACGCTATTTACGACGTGTCGCAGATCAAATTAGTCAGTGGACGTGTACCTTGTCCGCAACTATTGATAAACGAGTCGAATCAAAGTTTCAGTTATTCACAAGGTGGAACTACATACGGAGTAACACTTCCCCCTGGAAATTACACGGGCACGGAGCTAGCAGCATTATTCCATAATGATTTCCAGATTTCTTACAACGCCTCAAAGAATAGTTTTGGTATGGGGACCCCCGTCGGTGGGGATATCACTTTCTTATTCGCATCTGGAAACGGTGGTGGACAGTCGGAAAATACAAACATACACGAAATACTGGGATTGCCACCCATAGATATTGTAATGCCCGGTAATCAATTCGGTGCGGCTAATTTTAAAGGTCCTAATTCCCTACTGCTGCGCATCTCGTCTGGATCCGAAAAGATGAATCAGAGTGTGTACGTGTCCGAACCGTATTACACCGGCCACATCCTCCTGGACGGAACCGACTTTGTGAACGTGAGTGGTTCCGACGACAAGTTGACCCACGAATTCCATTCCGGTGCTCTTAAATCCGTGAAGGATATTCGAATCGAGTTTTTCTATATGAGTCAAGGTCGTTTAATTCCTTATGATTTTAGGAACCAGAATCACGTGCTGAAGTTTGAAATCACCTGTTCCACCGACAAA
>MDSY01069581.1_pt1 | contig 12655 bp, 11 predicted proteins | sample 811131 | NCBI WGS metagenome assembly MDSY01 (sample SAMN05326643, study PRJNA326480) | marine metagenome | isolation source: seawater | place: Atlantic Ocean: South West | collected 2010
ACGTTGATAGGCTGGATGTGGAAGCGCAGTAATGCGTGTAGCTGACCAGTACTAATAGCTCAATTGGCTTGATTTATGCACTGAAAAAAATTTTTACAATTTCAAAAAAGATATAGTTCAAATATTAAATATTACTAATTTTATAAGATTAACTATAATCTTCTTAAAAAACCTATTTATTTAATGAACCTTAATATTGATAAATCTGATTTACTTAATTTAACAAACATAAAATTAGGACTTTATAAACCAATTTTTAGTTTATCTTCTTTAAAAGAATATAATTCTATTCTTAAATTCCAAAAGACAGAAAAAAATTTTTATTCAATTCCATTTAATTTATATGCAAATAAAAATATAAATTTAAAAGTTTCAGAAAAAGTTAATTTATTTTATAAAAAAAATTTTGTTGGAATTTTAAATATTAATGAAATTTTTTCTCCAAAACTAGATCAGCATAATAAAAAAATTTATGGAACCTCTAGCAAAAATCATTTAGGCGTAAAGTATAATTGTCAAAAAATAAAAAATAAAACTAATTATTTGGGAGGATATTTCAATCTTACAAATAAAAAATTTTTAAAAAAAATATTTAGAGAAAACTTTAAAACAATTAAAGAAATTAAAGAAATTAAAGATAAAAAAAAATATATTATTTTTTCTACTCGAAATATTATTCATGCTGGGCATAATTTAATTATTGAAAAATTATTAAAAGAAAAAAAAAAAATTTTAATAATGATTTTATTAAGTGAAAAAAAAAAATTTAAAGAAAATATTTTAAAAAAGTTTTACAGTAAATTTGCTCAACAAAGGAAATATCAATCTAAGATTATCTTTAAATTTTTAGAAATTCCAACATTCTTTGCAGGCCCTAGGGAAGCTGCATTTCAGTCTAAAATTTTTGAAAATTTAGGTTTTGGATATTTTTATGTGGGAAGAGATCATGCGGGATATAAAAATTATTATTCGAAATTTTCATCACAGAATTTCACAAAAAAACTAAAATTAAAAATTAAGATAGTTGGTTTTAATGAGCCAATGTATTGTTCGAATTGTAATGCTACAGTTTTTAATGAACTTAAGTTTAGATTAAGATGTAAAAAATGCCAAAGCAATGGTTTAAAAACTATAAGTGGAACTAAACTTCGTAGAAATCTAAAAAAGTCAAAAAATTTAAATAACTTAATTTCAGATAAGCATTTGAATTTTATAAAAAAAGATTTACTTTAAATCCATGGGTATTATAGACAAATATAAACTAATTCACTGGCTCAATATAAGAAAAACTAGTTTTGATGTGCTAAACAATATTTTATATGGAAAAATAAATAAACAAATTTCAGAAAAAAATTTAAATGAAATTGATAATTATACAGCCAACTTAATTTCAGAAGAATTAAATATACCTTTAGAAAAAATTATTAAGAACGACAAAGTACCTAATTATCTATTTAAATCTAATCAAGATATCCAAAAAACAAAAAGACCTATAAAAAGAGATAATATTCACTTTTATAATTATTATACTTTGCCATCACCAAAAGGTTATGTTGCGCCTGTATTAATAGACATACTTTGCCCTAAGGAAAAACTTCCAAAATTAAATAATGGACACTTAGAAACGGCTATAACTATAAGTTTAGGACCTAATGACATTTATGCCAGATTTGGAAAAAAAAAAAATAAAGCAAATTTTTGTAAATTTAGGGTTAATAAAGATAAAAAAACAGACTGGATTATTGGAGACAATTATTTTGAGCCCTCATATTGCCTCCACACATATTCAAGAGCAACAGATGGTCCTGGTAAAATATTGTCCTACACTACAGTTTCTCATATTGAAAAAATATTTAGAGATAAAGTTAATGATGATAGTTTTAAAAATTTAAGTAAGAATTTAAGTAAGAATTATTTTAATAATTTAATTTATCAATCTTTAATAGATAAAGGCTATGATATAGATTATTTATCAAAGAAAATTAAACTATCTAAAAAAAAACTAAAAAGTTTTTTTAATGATAATTCAAATTTTCCTTTATCAATAAAAAATAAACTTTTTAAGTTGGCAAATTTGGATAAAAGACTTTTCCAAGAAGTAATTCACAAAGAAGATAAAATTGGAAAATATTATTTATCTGTGAAAGATGTTACAAAAACAATTAGAAAATTTAAGTCTTATAAAATTGCTTCAATTGCTTCCTCGACAAGAAATCCAGATTTATACGGCTATTTTATTAAAGTTAACAAAAAAATTATTAATAATCCTAAGTTAGATCTTATGGATTCTAATTGTTCTCATTATTTAGTTACTAATGGTGAACTAATTTTTTTTGTCATAGAAAACAACAAACTAAAAAAGATAATTTGCAAAAAAGGAGATGCCATTTGGGTTGGTACTTATATTAAACATAGTTTTTATGGAAAGGGATCTTTGACAAAGATATCAGATGGACAAAATTTTAATTATTTAGAAAAGTTTGATTTAGGGAATCTTTATAATAATAAACTTACGATTCATAGAGCTAGAAAAGATAATCAAAATTGGGGATATGATAAAAACTAAATCTTAATTTATGTGTGGAATATTTGGAGGATATAATATTGAATTGAGTGAAGTAGAAAATGCAATAAATTTAATAAACAGAGGCAATGATGGCATTACTATTACACAATTAAATGATCGGATAACTTTTGCTGCAAGAAGACATTTAATTAAATCATCTGGTTTTGAAAAAAACCTAAATGGAAAATCAGATCAACCTTATTTTTCAGAAGATAAAAAAATATCATTAATGCTTAACGGGGAACTATATAATTTTAATGATTTTAAATCACCTCTTATGTCTCAAGGTGTTAAATTTAATACTACTGGTGACACAGAAGTTTTTTTAAAATTATATGAAAATAAAGGAATTAATTTTTTAAAAGATAAAAGTATTGATTCTCTATATTCTTTAGCAATTTATGATGATGTTTTAAAAAAAATATTTATAACTAGAGATTGGCCTGGAAGGATCCCATTATACTATTTGCATGATGAGATAAAAAATATTTTTATTTTTTCAAGTGAATTGAAAGGATTTAGAGCTATGAAAAATATTAGTTTGAAAGATCCAGTAGAGCTTAAACCAGGAAATGTTTTAGAATATGACACAGTAAGTTCAAAAATAAAAATCTTGTTTGAGTATGATTTAAAACCTTATATTTCAAAAAATAATCAAGATATATATTCGGTAGGCTCAGAACTTAACAATTTGTTAAATCAGTCTTCGAAAAATAGAACTATGGGAGATGTTCCAATATGCACTATGCTGTCAGGAGGAATAGACAGTGTTTTGACAACTTTTTATGTATTTAAAAATATTGATTTTAAAAAAGTAAGTTTTAAACCAACTTCATACGTATTTAAAGTCAAGGGATTTGACTCCATTGATGTTAAGACAGCAATCGAGGCAGCAAAAGGTTTTAATGAAATTGATTTAAATTTAAAAATAATTGAAGCAGAGCCAGAAAAAATCTTAGAAGATCTACCTAAAATTGTAGAAACTTTTGAAATGAGAGATCTTAAAGCACTAAGTTTTTACCCTCTACCTATTTATTGGTATTTAGCCTCCGAGATGCATAAAGATAAATTTAAAGTTACTATAGGAGGGCATGGTGTAGATGAATTGTTGGGTGCATATACAGCATGGAAAGAGTTAAAAGCTAATCATAATGTTCAAATTCAGTTAAAAAGTAGAAAAGCATTTATTAATAATATTTACAACAATATGTTAAAAAGAGCTTCAATAATATTTATGAACAGAGGCCCTATTGAAGCAAGATTTCCTTTTCTAAATCATTTAGTTTGTGAATTTATGCTTGGCATCGATCCAGCTTGGCTTACTATGAATGATAGAAATTCTGAAATAATGTTAGATCTAATTGAAAAAACAAATAACAAAGAAAATTTAAAAATAATTTATAATTCTATAAAAATTTTTTTAAATGATAAAAAAGAATATGAAATGAAATTTTCTATTGAAGAGAAATTTGATATTGAAAGATTATTTTGGAAATTACCATTAATAGTATCAAGTTATTATGCATCTAAAGAATCTTTTTTAACATTTAAAGATGTTTTTAGACCCAAAATTAGAGGACAACATGGTGCTGGATTAACAAATTTGGAGACCGAAGTAATTAAAAAATATAAAAAGTATGGGGATAATGATGTTGATATATTTAAGAGTCTATCAAGTGAAATATTTAATTAATGAATTTATCTAAAAAAAATAAGATTGTTTATGTCCCAATGGGAGCAGATAAAATAAATACAGGACATCTTAATATAATTAATAATGCAAAAAAAAAGGGAAAAGTAATAATTGGATTATTTAGTGATAAAGCTATCGCAGAATATAAAAGATTGCCTTTAATAAATTATAAAAGCAGGCTGGGTATTATTGAGAATTTAAAAGGAATACACAAAATAATAAAACAAGATACTTGGGATTATACATATAATTTAAAAAAAATTAAACCTGACTTTGTGGCTCATGGAGATGATTGGAAAAAAGGAATTCAAAAAAAACAAAGACAAAAAGTTATTAAAACTTTGAAAACATGGGGAGGCAAACTTTTAGAAATTAAATATACTAACAATCCAAAACTTTCTAGAGTTCATAAAAAATTTGATAATATTTATTTTAATAATGTAGCTAGAATATCAAGACTAAATAGACTTTTTGAAGCTAAATCTATTACTAGAATTTTAGAAGCACACAGCCCCTTAACAGGGCAAATTATTGAGAATCTTTCATATATAAAAAAAAATAAATTTTTTGAATTTGATGGGATTTGGTCTTCTAGTCTAACAGACTCTGCTGTAAGGGGTAAGCCCGACAATCAATCTGTGGATTATTCTACTAGACTTAATGGTCTTAACGAAATATTAGATGTTACAAGTAAGCCGGTAGTTTTTGATGGGGATAATGGTGGCAGAGTAGAGCATATAAAGTATCTTGTGCGTTCACTTGAAAGACTAGGTGTTTCAGCATTGGTAATAGAGGATAAAACAGGACTAAAAAAAAATTCTCTCTTTAAGAATCAAGCTGGAGTTAAGCAAGACAGTATTAAAAATTTTTCAAATAAAATTAGAATTGCGAAAAATGCTATGTCCTCTAAAGATATGTTATTAATAGCAAGAATAGAAAGTTTTATTTTGGGAAAATCAGCTAAGGATGCAATTGAAAGAGCAAATAGATACTCTCAGGCTGGAGCAGATGCAATTTTAATTCATAGCAAGGATAATAATCCTAAGAAAATAATAGAATTTGCTAAAAAATTTAAGAAAAGCAAGTATTTTAAACCGTTAGTAGCAGTACCTAGCACATATTCAAAAACATACGAAAATTATTTAGAAAAGCATGGTTTCAAAATGGTCATTTATGCAAATCAAATGTTAAGAGCCTCTTATCCATCTATGGTTGAAGTTGCTAAGATGATACTTAAAAATAAAAGATCTTTTGAAGCGGAAAAAAAAATAATTCCCATAAAAGAAATAATTAATTTAACCTAATTAATTATGATAAATTTTGAAGATTTTATTCGGATCTTAAAAAAAAAAAAAATAAATTTTTTTACAGGAGTTCCAGATAGTTTATTAAAAATTTTTTCTAATTATTTACAAGAAATTGATAAAAAAAAACATATTTTAGCGGTCAACGAGGGTAATGCAGTGAGTATAGCTGCTGGAAATTATTTAGCTACAGGTAAATTACCATGTGTTTATCTTCAAAATTCAGGTTTGGGTAACTCCATTAATCCCCTTGTTTCATTGACACATGAAAAAGTTTATTCAATTCCAATTTTTTTACTTATTGGATGGCGAGGATCCCCTTTTAAAAATGATGAACCTCAACATAATGAAATGGGAAGGTTGACACCTAAAATTTTAAAGTTACTTAATATCAAATATTGTATTCTTAAAAAAAAAACAGATTTAAAAAAAGTTGAAAAGTTAATTACTTTTTCTATAAAAAATAAGAGACCTGTTGCAGCTTTAATTCCACCAGATATTTTCTCCTCTAATAGAATAAAAAAAATAAAACCTATAAAAAAAAATCCAGGTATTGAAACTAAATATTTTATTAATAGTCTGTTGAGTATTTTGAATAAAAACTCAAAAATAATTTCTTCAACAGGATACACATCAAGGTATTTATTAAAAGCTCGAAAAGACTCTAAAAAATATTTTGGAACTGATTTTTATCTTGTTGGTTCAATGGGACACACATCGTCTATTAGTTTAGGCTACTCTATTAAGTCAAAAAAAAATATAATTTGTCTAGATGGAGATGGATCTATGCTAATGCATCTTGGAGCGACTTTTACATTAGTTAATAATAGTAAAAAAAATATTAAGTATATTTTGTTAAATAATAACTTACATGAGTCGGTTGGAACACAAAAAACAGAGGTTAATAAAATAGATTTAAAATTATTTTCTAAAGCAGTAGGATTTTCAGAATATGTAAAGATTTCTAATAAAAGAGAATTATCAAAACTAAAAAAAATAAATTTAAATAAAAAATTTTTTTTCGAAATAACAATAAATAATCCAAGTCACATAAAATTACCACGTCCTCAAAACTTGAAAAATATTAAAAAATTGTTTATGCTTAAATAAATGTGGAATAGTACAAAAATTTCGACAAAAAAAGATTTGATCAATTATATATCAGAAAAATCATATAAAAAAATATTTGTTATAACTGGTCAAAATTCATTTAATAAATCTGGAATTAGTAAAATTTTTAATTTAAGTTTTCATGAAAAAAAAATTAAATTTTTTTTTAAAAATTCATCAATACCAATTATAACTGAATTAAAAAAAATCATTAAAAGTATTAAAATATTTAAGCCTGATCTTATTATAGCTGCCGGGGGTGGTTCTGTAATAGATTATGCTAAAATGGCTAATATTATAAAATTAGGTGAATGCAATAGAATTAATATTATCAGATCCAGATTAAATTTTATCAAAAGATCAAAACTGATAGTTATACCTACGACAGCAGGAAGTGGAGCAGAAGTAACTTCTAATGCTGTTATTTATATTAATAAAATTAAGTATTCAGTCGAGTCTGAAAAATTAATCCCAGATAGTTTTTTTTTGATTCCAGATTATGTTTGGGGGGTTAAAAAATCAATTAAATCATCTGCTGGTTTTGATGCTATTTCACAATCTATAGAGTCTATAATGTCATTAAAATCCACAAAAGAGAGCTTAAAATATGCAAAAAAATCACTCAATATTTCCTTAAAAAATTATTTAGATTTTTATAACAAATCATCAAATTTTAATACATCGGCGATGTGTCTTGCTGCAAACTTATCGGGTAAAGCAATTAATATTTCCAAAACTATTGCACCACATGCTGTATCTTATCCTTTTTCAGCCTATTATAAATTAAGTCATGGACATGCAGTTTCTTTAAATCTTGAAAAATTCTTACTATTCAATTTTATAAATTTAGAAAAATCATCTGCTAGTTTTGACTTGCTCTTAAGATACAAAATATTATTTAAAATATTTGGTGTTAAAAATATTTTTGAACTTTGTAAAAAAATTAATTTTTTAAAAAAGCAAACTAATCTTATAGATAATTATAAAAAATTAGGTATTAATATTGATAGCAATATTAATAGAATATTAGGTGGAATTAATTTATTAAGACTTAAAAATAATCCCATAAAACTTGACCATAGTGCTCTGAAAAAAATTTTAATATCTGATGTTAATTTTTAAATATATTGAAAGTATCAACTTACTATATAATAAAAAATATGATTTAGTATTTTATTCTGAAAGTAAAAATTATAATAAATTATTTTATCCACTTATAAAGAATTTATCTAAAAAAAAAGAAATAAAAATTTTATATGCTTCTTCTGATGAAAAAGACAAATTGTTTTTAGATAATGTTGAAAATTTATTTATTGGCAAAGGTTTTATTCTATCTATTTTATTTAATTTAATAAATGCAAAAGTTTTAATTACCACTACTACAGATTTAGGAAATAATTTATTAAAAAAAAATAATAATAAAAAAAATTATGTATATTTATTTCATTCTCCAGTCAGTGTTCATAAATTTTATACCAAAAATGCTTTTGATAACTATGATTATATTTTTTGCAATGGTGAATATCAATTAATTGAATTAAAAAAATTAGAGAATCTCAATAAATCAAAAGAAAAAATTTATAAAAAAACAGGGTATTTATATTTTGATTATTTGAATCTATATAAAAATGAAAATAAAAATAATCAAATTTTGATAGCTCCAAGTTGGAATTTTAAAAAAGAAAATTTTACATCATTAAATTCTTTAAAACTTATCCAAAATTTATTAAGTAATACAAATTATAAAATTATATTTAGGCCTCATCCAGAGCAGATTAAAAGAGACTCAGAAGCAATTAAACTTATAAAAAATTTTTTTTGTGACAATGAAAATTTTTTTTTAGACCTTTCAACAAACAATACAAAATTTTTAAAAAATTCAGATTTAATAATAACTGATTATTCTGGAATTGCCTTGGAGTTTATCATGATTTTTAAAAGGCCTGCAATATTTGTTAATGATATTCCTAAAATTCACAACAAAGAATTTCAAAAAATTAGCCAAAATACTATTGAGGATGATATAAAAAGTAAATTTGGATATCAATTAAAACCAAAAGATCTAAATCAAATTGAAAAACATGTTCAAATTGCTTTAAAAAATTTTGATCTAAAAAAAAAATTAATTGATGAATATTTAATTGATAATTTTTATAATTTTGGAAATTCTATTAAATATACTTCTGAGGAGATATTAAAAATTCTAGATCAATAATTTTTTTTGTTATTATTGTTTTTTGATTTAAAAAAATTACTAAATATTTTTTTTTATCTTGATTTTTAGATATTGGCTAAAAGCTAAAATACCCGCAATAATAGCAGCTAACATCTGTAAAATAATACTTCCAGTTCCAGGGTCTAAATATGCGTAAGACTGAGAAATGAATACAAAATTTATAATTGAAGAATAAAGTAGAATAAATCCTAATTTGTAAATTTTTAACATTTTAGTGTTTTGATCAATAAACTATTAACATTTTGTGTTCCAGCATTCAATTTAATTTTACATTTTTCATGTTTATTAGTAATCATAAAAATATTTTGATTTTTATCAATTACTGTTTTGATCAATGGTGAATAATTATGTTTTTTTTTTTTAATTAAATCTTTCAAAGGAAATCCATGGTCAGCTAAAATAATAACCTTTGCCTGTTTTAAATTTTGATTATTTTTATCAAAAAATTCATTAATAGTTTTGATCATACATAGATAATTGTCCTTGTATCCATCAAAGTAATTCAAATTATAATTATATTTATTTTTTTTAAATTCACAATTTTTATCGTAAAAATAAGGTTCGTGAGGTAAAAAATTATAAAAAAAGAAAATATTATTTTTTTCATTTTTATTAAATTCCTTAAATGAAAAATTTAATAATGGTATATTCATTTCGTGTCGTAATTTTAAAATTTTAATATCTAATCTTTCTTCAAGAGTAAATTTTCTATATACTTTATCCTTTAGCATTTTAAAAAAAGTATGATTATTGAACTCTTCTAAAATTTCATTTAAATAGAAAAAATATATTTTTGCTTTATTTCTTTCTTTATCGGGGCAGGTATTTATATTATATATTGAACAGTTTACGGTAGAGTTACCAAAAAAATAAAAATTTAAATTATTCATATTTATAAATTTTTTTAAATCGGTATTTTTAAAATAACTAGATTTTAAAATTTTTGGAAAATTTAATAATCTTTTATTTACATCCCTACTATTAAAATTAAAAATTTTTTCAATTGACTCTCCTGAGTTATTCGAAAGGGCTTTAATATTTTTATGATAAATATATTCTTTTGGTAAATTTTCTAAAAATTTCTCTTTAACATTTAAATTATATATCTCATCAAATTCATCTAAAGAAATTGCACCATCAAAAATTATAATATAAATATCTTTTTTACTACTTATCTTAAAATTTTCATAAATTAATTTACTGACAATTTTTTTATTTGAAATATTATTATTTGTCTCAAGATAAAGTATTTTTCCAATGGTAAGAATAAAAGAAATAATACAAAAAAATAAAAAAAATTTTTTTAATTTTGATGAAAAAATAAGAATTGAAAAAAGACAAAAACAAATTAAAAAAACTATTTCAGCCCTATTATCAAAAAATATATTATTAAAATAACTATACAGATAACTGAAAAATATAATCATAATAAAGTTAAACATTGAAAATAAAAGAAATTTTTCAGAATTTTTGTCATTAAAAAATCTAATTAATACTAAACCCAATATAGAACTGACAAATATACTAATTATAATTAGTAAAAAAAAAGCAATATAATACTCAGAGTTAAAATTTTTTATATTGCTTTCTAAAAAATAAAAAAAAGGGAGTAAAATAATAATTATTGAATAAATAAAACTGGATTTAGTAATTTTCATAAACTTTAAAGAAATATATTAGATAACTCATAATGAGCCTTGGACTTTTTTTATAAATCTATAACCTAATAACTCTCTTACAATTTTCAGGTCTTCAATTTCGCCTATTTCAATCTTGTATTCCTTTGGCATTTCATAAGTCATAATTTTTTTATGAAGCCTATCTTTATACTTTAAAAAAATTTTTTACATAAATATATAAAAAGTACTATTTTCTATATAGTATTCACTCAAATCTTGAGTCATTTTCTTTTTTTATAATCATAATTTAATGCCTTATTTGCTAGCTTTTAATTTTAGAAAATTAAATTTATATATACCTTCAATAATCCCTGAAAAGATAAAAGTAGAGATAAGACTATAGGCAAAGAAAGGTACCGCCAATGTATAACAAAGTAATAAACCTTCAAAAGTATAAGTGTAAGATCCTAATGTCCATACTCCAAAGTTGGTAATTATAAAAAATAAACTAGCTCCTAATAATGACCCAAAAACTCTATTCAAAATATTTTTTGCAAAAAACTTAGATCCAAGTCCAATTAAAATAACACTTCCCCAAGTGAATAAAGTGACCCCATGAAAACCAATAACTAAGTCAGTTATTATAAAGCTTAAAACTAGAGATGGTAAATATCTAGCCCCCAAAAGTACTGGTACATAAAAACTTAAGGCCAGTAAACTTGTGAAATTTGGAGGATGAGGAATAAATCTGCTTGCAGCTAAAGCTAAAAAAATTCCTATGGAAATGTTTATATATTTCTTCATTATAAAGATTTATAGTAATATAAATATCTTATAACAAGTAAAGATTGTGAGAAATAACCCTATTTTCTAGTAATAGTACAGCTATCTTTCATTAATTTTATTTTTTAAACTTAAAAGTAAACTTTCTTTTTTTTATCATTCATATTAATCCAATTAGATATTTCCTTAATGTTTCTACCGCATCCTAGATACACTTTAGTCTTTGAATCTATCTTACATAAATTTATACATGGTGATTTTATCATATAAAATTTATATTTTTTAAGCCAATATTCATAGTTCGAGGCGTATCATTATAAAGGTTAGAATTTTAGTAATTCTTCTTTAGCATAAAGTTTATAGATCTACCCGGTGCTTTATACTCATATGCCTCAGAATATCTTGCATCTAAAATATTTTTAGCTGATATATTCAAATTATAAGTATCGTATAATTTATAATTTGTGACTAAATCAGCAACTACATAATTAGAAAGTATAACATCCTCAAAATTATTGTTTGTATTTCCATAATCTCTTCTTTCACCCACATATTTAATTTTAATTGTTTGAGATAGGTTTTTATTGAAAATTTTTGTTCCTAATAAATTTAGTTGATGTCTGGGAACTCTAACATTCATCTCATCATTGCATGCAGCAGATCCTGGACCTGCTGTTGAGTCTGGATTATCACAAGTAGTACCATCGTAAGACTCTGTTCTTGTATAGCCAAAACCCAAAGCATAGTCATCATTAGGCTTCCAGTTAGTTTGTAATTCCAAACCATAACTCTCTGTTTTTGCATTGGTATTATCTATGACATACTCACCAGCTTCACCTGAATAGCTATATTGATGACCTCCTCCTTGAGACGCCCAACCCCCAATATTATTTTTATATTCTAAAAAAAAAGTAGTAGCACTTAAGCTAATATTATTTTCAGGAAAATATTTATCTATACCAACATCAATGCTTTTACCAGTTTCTGCTTTTAAACTTTCATGATTGACTAAAGAATGTCCATGGTGATAAGAATTTAAAGATGGAAATCTGACAGAGGTCCCTAAATTAGATCTCAATGTTGTATTATTATCAACCTTATGTGCAATTGTTGCTCTTCCAGTATAATAATCTTCAGCAGTAGTATGGTCATCTCTTCTTAAACCAAAAGTAGTGTAAGTATCCTCTCTTGGTCTTAACTGTAAATCAAAATATTGAGAATAAATTGCTTCATCACTTTCAATATATTTATTATCTGCATAATAACTTTTTAGTTCAGCAGCATCAAATTCATTATCAAGTCCAAATATAATTCTGTTATCTAAATCAAAATTATATTCTGATA
>MDSY01022180.1_pt1 | contig 12652 bp, 11 predicted proteins | sample 811131 | NCBI WGS metagenome assembly MDSY01 (sample SAMN05326643, study PRJNA326480) | marine metagenome | isolation source: seawater | place: Atlantic Ocean: South West | collected 2010
CACACAGCCGTTATTATTGACAGCTAGCATTGCACTGTGGCGAGCATGGTTATCTGCTGGGGGTGCTAAGCCAGGATTAATGGCAGGCCATAGCTTGGGTGAGTTCAGTGCCTTAGTGTGCGCAGGTGTATTGGCGTTCGAGGACGCGGTAGAATTAGTTCGCCAGCGAGGTGCTTTTATGCAATCAGCCGTCCCTGTTGGTGTCGGAGCAATGGCAGCGATTATCGGATTGGCTGATGAAAAAGTTGAAGCCGTCTGTGAGTCATGCAGTGGCACTCAGATCGTGCAAGCGGTCAATTATAACTCGCCGGGGCAGGTGGTGATAGCCGGGCATGCCGAGGCTGTTACAAACGCTATCGACGGTTGTAAAGCTAACGGCGCTAAACGCGGTTTACCCTTACCAGTTAGTGCTCCTTTCCATACAACATTAATGCGGAGAGCAGGCGAGCAGTTGTCGTTACTTGTTGACGCGCTTCACTTTTCTGTACCAGAAATACCCATTGTGCACAATGTCACTGCAGCCACTGAAAGTAACCCCGAGAAAATAAAAGACCTAATGATCCAGCAGATATACAGTCCTGTTCAATGGACCGGATGCATAGAGTATATGGTGCAACAAGGTATTGAACTTACGGTAGAATGTGGTCCGGGTAAGGTCTTAAGTGGTTTGTCGCGTCGTATACACAAACCTTTAAATACGGCCAGTATTGAGTCTCCAGAAGATTTATTAGCAACGGTAACAGTCGCGTTTGCGTAGCGTATTTATTCACATATTAATATAGGATTGAATTATGTCTCTAGAGGATAAAGTTGCTTTAGTCACTGGTGCGAGTCGTGGTATCGGTCAAGCAATCGCATTAGAGTTAGCGACGAGCGGCGCAACAGTGATTGGCACCGCCACCACGGAGAAAGGAGCTAATCATATTACGCAATACCTTTCTCAGGCAGGGGTAAAGGGTTGTGGTATGGCCTTAAATGTAACCGATTCTGCGCAGGTGAGTGAGGTCTTAAAAGCGATTACCGCATCGTATGAGGCACCTTTAATCGTGGTGAACAATGCTGGCATAACCCGAGATAATATAATGATGCGGATGAAAGCAGATGAATGGCAGTCCGTCATCGATACTAACTTGAATGCGGTGTATCGCGTAGTGAAGCCTTGCTTGAGAGCGATGACTAAAGCGCGCTGGGGAAGAATCATTAATATCAGTTCAGTGGTTGGTTCAATGGGTAATGCAGGTCAGGTTAATTATGCTGCAAGTAAGGCAGGGTTAGAGGGCTTTAGTCGCGCGTTGGCCAGTGAGCTGGGTTCACGGTCTATTACGGTTAACAGTATTGCGCCAGGGTTTATCGATACGGATATGACCAGTGGATTGGCAGCTGAACACAGAGACACTTTACTGCAGCAAATACCGCTTGCCCGATTAGGGCGGCCTGAAGAGATAGCAGCTACTGTTGGTTTTTTAGTCGGTGATGCGGCAGCCTACATCACTGGTGAGACTATTCATGTCAACGGAGGCATGTACATGGGGTAGCTGTTTAATTAACGTCCATTTTGGGCTTTAATTGATCTTTTTTGCGTGTGAACTGCATTGTTTTCATCCATTTTTTTCACTGTAAAAATCGACAAAATCACTTACATTTTTTGTCAATCAAGGTACAATGCCCGTCAAATTAATGTCGATTTTATTTCGCTTTAACTTGCTAAAAGACTTGTCTCAGTGTCTGCAAAAAGCAAGATGATGCAGAGTTAATCAACAGTCAACGCCATTTTTTTTTTGCAGTATAAATTTTGAGTCATGTAAAACTTTTAAGGAGCTTACTATTACCATGAGCAGTATTGATGAACGTGTAAAAAAGATTGTTGCTGAGCAATTAGGTGTGAAAGAAGACGAAATTCAAAATGCCGCTTCTTTTGTTGAAGACCTAGGTGCCGATTCACTGGATACCGTTGAATTAGTGATGGCTCTTGAAGAGGAATTTGAAACAGAAATCCCTGATGAAGAAGCCGAAGCGATTACAACTGTGCAGCTGGCAATTGATTATATTACCAAGCATCTCGACTAAGCTAACGAGTATTATTTAAATACGCTATTTTTCAAACGGTTTTTGTTAAGGCCTCATCTGCTAACTGGTCTTTGCTTTGATTGGCATTGGTGTAATGGTTCTGCAGTATTCATCACTGCTGAATCAAGGCAAGGTGTATTGGTTTCTAAAAAGCCGCTTCTGTTTTCAGCTGCGGCTTTTTTATGGGATAGATTTTTTAATCTCTAATTTATTAAGCGATTTATCAATTTCGTTAGGAGTTTCGATGTGTTAAAGAGAAGAGTTGTCGTCACTGGAATGGGCATGGTCTCTCCTTTGGGAAATAGCGTGGAGCAATCATGGTCAGCGATTAAAAATAGCCAAAGCGGTATTGCGCCAATCACAGCGTTTGATGTCTCTGCCTACAGCACCCGTTTCGGTGGTAGCGTTAAAGATTTTGACATAGCCGATTATATTCCTGCAAAAGATGGTCGCAAGATGGATCCCTTTATTCAATACGGAATGGCGGCAGGTATTGAGGCGATCACTGATTCAGGCATTGAAGTGACGGATCAAAATCGCAATCGTATTGGTGCTGCTATTGGCTCGGGTATTGGTGGCATCGGTTCAATAGAAAAGACTCGCGAAATACTTGAGAGTCGAGGGCCTAGAAAAATATCGCCATTTTTTGTTCCAAGTTCAATCACTAATATGATTGGTGGAAATTTATCAATACGATACGGTTTTCAAGGGCCTAATATCGCTATTGTGACCGCCTGCACCTCTGGCACTCATAATATTGGTATTGCGGCAAGAATGATCCAGATGGGCGATGCTGACGCAATGATTGTTGGCGGTGCTGAAATGGCGACTACGCCCGTTGGTCTAGGTGGTTTCGCCGCCGCACGAGCGTTATCTTCGCGCAATGACGACCCTCAAGCGGCGAGTCGTCCTTGGGACAAAGATCGCGATGGATTTGTTTTGAGTGATGGTGCGGGTGTGTTGGTGCTCGAAGATTATGAAATGGCTAAGGCCCGTGGTGCAAATATTTACGCTGAGCTTAATGGCTTTGGTATGAGCGGCGATGCTTATCATATGACGTCACCGCCAGAGGACGGGCGTGGAGCTGCAGATTCTATGCGAAATGCCTTGCAAGATGCAGGGCTTAACCCCGATCAAATTGATTATATCAACGCCCACGGCACGTCAACTAATGCCGGTGATTTAGCAGAAACTCGAGCGGTAAAGTCAGTATTTACTCATTCGATCGATGCGTTGGCAGTGAGTTCAACGAAATCGATGATGGGCCATTTATTAGGTGCCGCCGGTGCAGTTGAAGCTATTTTTTGTGTATTGGCCATTCGTGACTCACTGGCTCCTCCAACGATTAATCTCGACAACCCTGATCAGGGCTGTGATTTAAATTATGTCCCTCATATTGCACAACAAAAAAGCATAAAAGTCGCTATGTCTAATTCCTTTGGTTTCGGCGGTACCAACGGCACTGTTATTTTTAGTCAGGTTTAGTTTATGTCCAAGCCACTGTTGGTATGGTTCAATGGTGCGTCAGTAGTTGCTAGTGAAGGCTCGAGTGTCGACCACGTTGAGCCTTACCTTCTTGACCGCGCCAGCAGTTTTGGCGACGGCGTATTTGAAACATTGCTAATTAAGAATGGTTCGATTGTTTTTCTTGAGCGTCATTTGCATCGACTCTCTCAGGGCTTGCATCGATTGTCTATTCCCTGTGTTAGAGATCAACTCAGTGCTGACCTGCAATTATTGGCGCCGTTCATTGATCAAGGTGACAGCTTCGTTTTGAAAATAATTGTCAGTCGTGGCAGTTCAGTGTTTGGTTATAGTAGTCGCGATTCTTCAGTCAATCGGTTGTTATTACTTCAACCTTACCAGCCAGTCGCAGTCGATAATTTATGCTTGATGGTCTGTGATACGCGTCTATCAACGCAGCCGTTGTTGGCAGGCATAAAACATTGTAACCGTTTAGAACAAGTGTTGGCTCGACGAGAAGTTGACGACAGCGACTGTCACGAAGGGCTTATGCTCGATCAGCAAGGCTTGATTATAGAGACGACGGCGGCCAACTTATTTATTGTTGAATCCAATCAATTAATTACGCCGCCCATAATTGATGCAGGTGTTATCGGGGTTGTGAGAGAGTTTTTAATAGACATTTTAGTACCTAAGTTAGGTTTCCCTTTGCGCAAAGAACCGATTGATTTAACAAGAATTGAAGCGGCTGATGCTTGTCTTTTGACTAATTCAGTGCAGGGTTTAAGGCAAGCCAGCACATTAAAATTAAGCTCAGGTATATCTTGCCAGTGGTCGCAGCATGCTCTTTTGATGCAACTCCAGCAGGCGTACCAGGTGGCTATTTCATGAGTTTTTTTTCAAAACGAAGCATATTATCGTTGGTCGGTTATTTACCTATACTCGGTATAATTTTGTTTGTGATCGGTTTTTTTACCGCTAAGCTAGCATTAAGTGTTTGGCATAGTCCTGCAAAGAAAATGGATCAAGAGCTGATTTACAGCGTTGAATCTGGCGACCATTTTAAGCGCGTTGCTAACGACTTGCATCAACGTGATGTCTTGCCTTCATCGAGCTTAATCCGAGTATTACAATTTGCTTTTGAGCCTGATTTTATTTTAAAAGCAGGTGAATATCGTTTGCCCGAGAATGCTTCTCCTGCACAAATCATTGATATACTTAATCAAGGTATTTCTATGCAGCGCAGCATCACTTTTATTGAGGGTGAAAATTTCTATCAATTGTTGCAACGTGTCAATAAGCATCTTAAGTTAATGCAGCCAGTGAGTGATGATTTTGATCCAGATTTTTTTACTGGCAAAGATTTAGTGCTGTCACCGTTTGCCCAAAAGTTAATGCCCGAAGGGTTTAATTATGAAGGCTGGTTTTTACCCGATACTTATTTTTATGACAAGCAGAATTTTTCGCTTTTAGTCTTGGAGCGAGCGCATCGAGCAATGATTGATGTCTTGCAATCAGAATGGTCATCACGTCAGTCTGATTTACCTTATAGCAGTGCTTATGAGGCTTTGATCATGGCTTCTTTAATAGAAAAAGAAACCGGCGTTGGTTCGGAGCGCGCTCAAATAGCTGGCGTATTTGTGCGTCGATTAAATAAGCGAATGCGCTTACAAACTGACCCTACCGTTATTTATGGGTTGGGTTCAGATTTTGATGGTGATTTGCGCAGGGCCGATCTACGACGCGATTCTCCGCATAACACTTACACCCGACATGGCCTGCCGCCAACGCCAATAACTATGCCCGGCAGGGCGGCCATTCATGCGGCTTTAAACCCCGCCCCTGGAGACACCTTATATTTTGTTGCTAAGGGAGATGGTAGTCATTATTTTTCTTCAACATTGAAAGAGCATCAGAGAGCGGTTCGGCGATACCAGCTACAGCATCGTAGGGCTGATTATCGCTCGTCTGGTACGCCAAAAAACGGTCGGCAATTAAACAAGCGGGCACAAGATGATTCGGGTTGAGTCGCAGAAAGGCTCGATTTAGTAGACAATTAAACTGTAAGATAAGGCGCGCTGTAAGTAAGGTTCCAGTTACGATCATAGGTAAGGTCATCGATGAGCAATACAAGAGTCAAGTTTATTACTATTGAGGGAATGGAGGGCGCAGGTAAGTCTACCAACCTTAACTATGTGATCGATTTTTTTCAGCAGCGCGGGATTGACTTTATCACTACCCGCGAACCGGGAGGAACCGAAATAAGCGAAAAGATCAGGCATTTGCTTCTTGAGCATCATGCCGAAACGCTGGCGCCATTGGCAGAACTGTTGCTGATTTTCGCGGCGAGAGCGCAGCATATTGAAAAAGTCATTAGACCTGCTTTAGCCGCTGATCAATGGGTTATCTGTGACCGTTTCACCGATGCGACCTATGCCTACCAGGGTGAAGGTCGAGAGTTGGGAGGTGAGAAAGTTGAAATTTTGGAAAGGTTTGTCCAGCAAGATTTACAGCCTGATTTAACTATTATTTTAGATGTTCCTGTTGAGTTAAGTGCCGCGCGGGTTTTAAGTCGAGGCGGTGAGCGCGATCGATTTGAACTTGAAGGCGGTGATTTTTTTCAGCGAGTACGAGACGCCTACCACCAACGCGTTGAATTAGTGCCTGAACGATACGAGCTTATTGATGCGTCACAACCATTGGTAAAAGTGCAGGCCGAACTTCATAATATTTTAGAGAAATTGTTTATTAATCTTTGATATGGGTGCAATATATTCTCATGCTAGAAATTCTTACCAACATTAACGTGCCGCTTGTTATTGGTCGCTTCCTGTATGAGTAATGTGAATGATCAAATGTACGCTGCAGAGCTGAATGTTGACGTAGGTTTTAGGCCTTGGCAAGAAGCGCAAATCAATCACTTAATGTCCGCTTATCAAGCCAACACATTACCGCATGCATTGATGCTTTCAGGTCCACTAGGGGTCAGTAAAAAACATTTTGCTGAGCAGTTGGCTTTTTTGTTGTTGTGCGCTTCCCCGACTTCTGGTCAGGCCTGCGGGCATTGCAAGTCCTGCGCGCTGTGCCTAGCGGGTAACCATCCTGATTGGGCCAACATAGGGCCTGAAGCATCCCATAAAGCTATTCGAGTAGATACCATTCGATCCATGCAACAGCGTCTGCAGCAAACGGCCCAGCAGGGTGGAAATAAGATTTGTATTATCTGTCCGGCAGAAAACATGAACGAAAATGCGGCCAATGCTTTATTAAAAGTTCTCGAAGAGCCGCCCGCAGACACTTACTTTTTATTGGTAGTGCATCAAGTGTCTCAAATTTTACCAACGATTCTTTCGCGTTCCCAACGGGTTAACTTTGCTTTACCTTCAGCCAATTTAGTTCATGAATGGTTAAGTCATGATTTCGACGAGGCTGATATTCAATCGGCCATAGAGCGTGCGAGGGGTTTTCCTGAGCGAGTGAAGTCAATCTTGCTAACGACAGATGCTCTGCAATTTGATAACGAAACGGTGGCTGAGCTAATTGTTGGCAAGCGGTCAGCCTATGATTTTGCTGCTAAAATGGATCTCGGTGGCGCCGTTAGCTTTTTAGACGCCTTACTGACTTTATTAACTCAGCAGTCATCGACTTCTTTAGCGAAATCAAGTGACGACCTGCCAATTATGCAGGTCATGACTGAGCATCAAAGGCATAAAATTTATAAGTTGGCATTAAGTGCAAAGCAAGCTTTGGCTCAAAATGCGAACTTGCGCTTACTTATGGAGGTTTTTTTGCAGGATTGCACCACTATTATGGTCTCTCCCCATGATTAAATAACCCCTTAGTCGTATTGCTGTGAATTATTTATTCGTCGGCTTGCGTATCTACTCTACTAAGAGGATGTTATGGGAAGTGCATTAAGAGCTGTTGAGCATGTCGAGAGATTACGTTGGCAAGCTTTAAATCGAGAGGCGTTATTTCAAACATATATGCCGTTTGTCGAAAACGGAGGATTTTTTATCGCAACGGATAAAGATTATTCTCTCGGCCACCCGGTTCAATTAATTGTCACTTTGCTGGACGAGCCTGAAACGGCAGCATTGTCAGCTAGGGTTATCTGGTCAGCTGGCTATCAAGTATTGCAATATCCCCGAGGTATTGGTATTCAGTTGATCGATGAAAATACAGTGTTAGTTAACAAAATTGAGGCTTATTTAGCCGCAGTCGCTTCCCTTCATACCGCCACCTTCACCCTGTAACAAAAAGCAGCCTGTTTGTTCCTTTTTGTTGACGCGATTATCAGAATAATTGTTATTCACTATAAGTTTGCTGTGGCGCTATTTTTTAGCGTTATCATGTTATCATTTTAGTGAATATTTATTGGGTTTGATATAGCATTACAAGGTGTCTAACGTAGGGTGTTTTTGGGGTTTCTTAGCACAATACAATTGACGATGAGGGTGGCGTAGGGTGGCTCAGGATGACTAAACATGCCCGGCTTATTGGCGTGATAGAAGGGTTTTACGGACGAAGTTGGTCCTGGTCTGCTCGACATGATTATCCCACGTTTATGGCGCAGGAGAACCTGACGGTTTATATCTATGCGCCAAAGTCAGATGATAAATTACGGCGTGCTTGGGCAGAACCTTGGACAGAGGTTGAGCTCTCAGCGTTACATCGCCTTGCCCAAGCCTTCAAAATCAAGGGGATTGCGTTTGGCATTGGATTATCGCCCCTTGGTTTGGCTGAATTAAGTGTCGGTTCTCGAGCGGCGAGCAAGGCGCTTGAGCAATTGGATGAGAAATTGGCGCAAATACGGAGCGTCTCACCAGATTTACTGTGCATTCTATTCGATGATATGCCTTCACTAGGCAAAGATATGGCGCTTCAGCAAATGCACATTTTTGACCGTATTCTTAATCAATCGGTGGCCGATCGTTATATTGTTTGTCCAAGTTATTATTCGACTGACCCCGTGTTAGAAAAAGTGTTCGGTGCTCGACCTAAATCCTACTGGCAAGATTTAGGTCGAGCACTGCCGGCAGAGGTCGATTATTTTTGGACTGGCGAGCAGGTTTGTAGTCAAGATTATAACGCCGATAATTTGCATTTTATCTCTGATCAGTTAGCGAGATTGCCAGTTATATGGGATAATTATCCCGTTAACGACGGCGCTAAGCTTAGCCGTTTTTTGCATTTGCATCCATTTAATCGGGCATCTTTGCTGATAAACATGAGTGCTGGACATCTTGCTAACCCAATGAACCAGCCCTATTTGTCTCAGTTACCACTTGCGAGTTTGGCGCGTTTGTATCCAACGTTACGCCATCCAGTAATAGATTCTGCAGCGCTTGAACAAGCGACTGACGATTACTGGCGGGAGGATGCGGAGCGTTTATTGGGCCCGGAGCTTGCAAACAGCGTCCTTGAGGATGCCGCTTTTTTTTCAACGAAGGGCTTAGACGCATTGACTGAGAAGCAAAAACAGACTTTGGTGAACCACTATGCACAATTTAATTCGGTGTATGCGACTGAGTTAGTTGACTGGTTGAATGAGCAATATTTATTTGACCCTGCTTGCCTAACAGGCTAATTTTTACGCTATTAACAATTGATCGATTTGGAGAAAGTAACAATGTTTGAAGGTAAAACTCTTGCCCTAAGCAAAGATGAAAATGGCATTGCTGAAATGTGTTTCTCATCACAAGACAGTGTGAATAAACTCGATATGGCCACGCTTGGAGAAATTGAACAGGCAATCGATTTGCTTGAGGCCGATAAAAGTGTGCGTGGTTTGTTAATGAGCAGTGCAAAAAGCGCATTTATAGTTGGTGCTGATATTACCGAATTTACACAATTATTTAATGGGCCGCAGCAGGCACTTCATGATGGGGTGAGTGAAGTCCACTCTTTATTTAATCGCTTAGAAGACTTGCCTTTTCCGAAAGTGGCAGCAATTAACGGTTTTGCTTTAGGCGGTGGTTTTGAGTTGGCATTAACCGCTGAGTATCGTGTGTGTGCCGATGTGGCCGCGCTGGGTTTCCCGGAAGTCAAGTTGGGCATCATTCCGGGGTATGGGGGCACAGTCAGAGCGCCAAGAGTAATGGGTTGTGATAACGCTGTTGAGTGGATCTGTACCGGCAAGCACGCAAAGGCTGCCGAGGGATTAGCGCTCGGCGCCGTTGACGCAGTGGTGCCGCTTGAGGGGCTAAAAAAAGCAGCTTTATCTATGGTACATGCAGCCATTAATGGCGAGCTGGATTTTGAATCTCGCAGAGCTGAAAAGAAAGCGCCAGTTTTATTGAATGACATGGAGCGGTTAATGGCTTTTACCAGTGCTGCAGGCCTTGTATCAGCTCAGGCGGGACGTGATTATCCGGCCCCAATGTCCGCACTTAAAGCGATTGAGACGCATGCGACAATGGCTCGCGAAGAGGCCGGAAAAGTTGAAATAGACCATTTTGTTAAGCTTGCGTTTACCGATGTTGCGCGAAGTTTAGTCGGATTGTTTTTGAATGAGCAAGAGGTTTCTAAGAAGGCACGCACCTTGGCTGCCAGTGTTGAGCCCGTGTCAACGGCCGGTGTTTTGGGCGCTGGAATAATGGGCGGTGGAATTGCCTACCAGTCTGCATCGAAAGGTGTCCCTATCTTTATGAAAGATATCGCTCAGGCAGGTTTGGATGCGGGAATGCAAGAAGCGTCATCATTGTTTAGTAAGCGCGTTAATCGAGGCAGAATGAAGCCAGAAAAAATGGCAGCAGCACTAACGCAAATTAAGCCAAGCTTAGATTATGCTGGCATTGAGCATGCTGATGTGGTGGTCGAGGCGGTAGTAGAAAATCCTAAAATTAAAAAAGCAGTGTTGGCCGAATGTGAAGCTATTATGTCTGTTGATGCTGTACTTTGCTCTAACACTTCTACCATTCAAATTAGCGAGTTGGCTGAACCTCTGGCTAGGCCAGAGAATTTCTGTGGCATGCACTTTTTTAACCCCGTTCATAAGATGCCTTTGGTTGAAGTTATTCGTGGTAAAGACAGCAGTGATGCCGCGGTTGCGAAAGTAATGAGTTATGCGCTTTCGCTAGGGAAAACTCCGATTTTAGTGAATGATTGCGCAGGGTTTTTAGTGAACCGAGTGCTATTCCCTTACCTAGGCAGTGCGAACGCACTTATTAAAGAGGGTGTCGATTTTGTGCAAATTGATCGTGTTATGGAACGATGGGGTTGGCCGATGGGACCTGCGTATCTGCAGGATGTGGTTGGCTTAGACACCTGCGAACATGCCTCGCGTGTGATGGCAAATGCTTTTCCTGATCGCATGAAGCCGAGCTTTAAAAGTGCGGCTGAAGTGTTGTTTGGTGCTGACCGACTGGGGCAGAAAAATGCGCAGGGATTTTATCAATACGTTGCAGATAAAAAAGGTCGTATTCAAAAAACGCCGGATCAGACCGTTGCCGACTTGTTGGATGGCCATGTTGACGCACCAATAGAGATGGACGACGAGATGATCGTTGATCGTCTAATGATACCCATGGCATTAGAGATGATTCGTTGCTTAGACGAAGGTATTGTTGCCACGGCAGCAGAAGCAGACATGGCGCTAATAATGGGTGTTGGCTTCCCGATGTTCAGAGGCGGCATTTGTCGTTGGTTGGACAATATCGGGATCACTGAATTTTGCGCTAGGGCCGAAAGATTTGCCGATTTAGGCGCGCCATACACCTTACTTGACAGCCTAAAGACGATGGCTGCCGATAATAAAACGTTTTACTAGTAAAGAGCCTGTTGGCGCCTCAGGCGTTAAATACGATGTATCTAAATACAAAATGATAAGTCTGCGTTGTTAAAAAAACGCAGCATCCAGTGGAGAAAGACAATGAGTTTAGCCGATAATACCCCCGTGATTGTTGACTGCGCACGTACCCCAATGGGTCGTTCTAGAAACGGTATGTATCGCCATGTCCGATCGGATGATTTGGCGGCCGATTTAATTTCAGCGTTATTGAGTCGAAATGCAGCATTAGACCCTGCTGAAATCGATGATGTGGTGTGGGGTTGCGTTAATCAAACGAAAGAGCAGTCATTTAATTTGGCTCGAATGATGTCTTTAATGACGCAAATTCCGCACACGGTGCCAGGTCAAACGGTCAATCGCCTATGCGCCTCTTCAATGTCCGCACTTCATATTGCGGCTCAATCTATCTTGGCCGGTTATGGCGATGTGTTTGTTGTGGGCGGTTCTGAGCACATGGGTCACGTGCCAATGACAGAGGGCTTAGACCCTAATCCACGATTGAGTAAGCACATCGCGAAAGGGTCGGGCATGATGGGGTTAACTGCCGAGGCTTTAGCCATGATGCATGGCGTTAGCCGAGAGCAGCAAGATGCTTTTGCTGTTCGATCTCATCAACGCGCTCATGCTGCCGCGACTGCGGGGTATTTTGATGCCGAAATTATTCCTCGCTTAGGCCATGATGTGGATGGGGCTTTACGTTTAATGAGTGCGGATGAAACCATTCGCCCTGATACGTCCTTGGAGACCTTGGCAAAACTGAGGCCAGCGTTTATGCCTAAAGGCGGAACCGTAACAGCAGGGACCTCGTCTCAAATTACTGATGGTGCTGCGGCAATGTTAATCATGAGTGCGGCCAAAGCAACATCTTTAGGCTTGTCGCCAAAAGCCAGTGTCACTTCGATGGCGGTATCAGGTGTGGATCCTTCCATCATGGGTTATGGTCCTGTGCCATCTTCTCAGAAGGCCATGAAAAGACTCGGCATGTCGATCAGTGACATTCAAAGCGTTGAGCTAAACGAGGCCTTTGCGGCTCAGTCTATTCCGGTTTTAAATGACCTAGGACTAATGGACGACGTGGATCAAAAAGTCAATCTTTGTGGCGGTGCCATTGCGCTCGGCCACCCGTTAGGTTGTTCTGGCGCCAGAATTATGACGACACTTATCAATACCATGGAGCGAGAGGATACTGAAGTCGGTTTGGCGACCATGTGTGTCGGTTTAGGCCAAGGGGTGAGTACGATTCTACAGCGGCTCTAAGCCGCTTTTGGGTTGCTTGAGCTTCGTTCAGTTAGTTTAATTTTTGATCTTTTTTGGGGCGTTATAGCAGGA
>MDSY01093573.1_pt1 | contig 12652 bp, 11 predicted proteins | sample 811131 | NCBI WGS metagenome assembly MDSY01 (sample SAMN05326643, study PRJNA326480) | marine metagenome | isolation source: seawater | place: Atlantic Ocean: South West | collected 2010
CCTGATGAAACTAAAGCCGCTGTAGCAACGATCATTGCTTTTCTTGAATCGTGTTCAACTTTAATATTATCTGGTAAGGGACAAATTTGTACATTTGGAGCTTGACCAACAATAATTTGCAGATTAGAAAACTTGGTTTTTAATTTATCGATCGTTTTGATAAAGATTGGCCAATGCTGATTTATTTCTTGTTGGCGGCTACCTGGTAATAATAAAAGGATAGGGTCATCGTATGATAAATTATGACGTTGATAAAAATCTTTTGATGTTTCATTAACATGATACTCTTCTGAGAATGGATGGCCAACATAATTTGTGGTCAACCCTCTTTGTTCAAACCAATTCTGCTCAAAAGGTAAAATAGATAAAGACTGGTCTATTAATGATTGCATAATTTGTACACGATTTTCTTTCCACGCCCATGCTTGTGGTAGGATAAAATATGTTATTGGGATATTTAAATGTTTAATGCGTTTTGCTAATCTTAAATTAAAACCGGGATAATCAATAAGAATAATTCGATCAGGCTTAACTCGTTTAATTGCATTTATCGTTTTATCCATTATTTTTATCATTCTTGGTAAATGTTTAAGTACTTCAAAAAACCCCATTATTGATAAAGTATCAGAATGTTCTAAAATTTGCATCCCAGCTTTTTTCATGGAGTCTCCACCATGCCCCATAAAAGATGAATTGGGGTGATAATGTTTAATCGCCTTGATTAAGGCACCTCCATGCAGATCTCCAGATGGTTCACCTGCAATAAAAAATAATTTTATTGGTGATTGATTCACTGAATGTTAAACAGATACTTTGTTATTATTATAAAATTAATTAACACGATATTTTGAAGAGTACGCTTTTCTATTATTAGCGTTTTAATAATTGAAGTTGGTATGATGTTATCTTGCTTTTTCCATTTTGATATTCTTGGGAATAATCGAGGTACATTATTTATATATTCTTGATATTCATTCTCAAATAATTCCATTAGTTTTTTTTCCTCTAATGAAATAATCATTGCATATTGTAATGTGAAAAATATTAATGTAATAAAAAATAATGGAACAAAATATTTTCCACCCGCGAGTAAAACTACTCCAAGATAAATTATGATATTACCTAAATATAGAGGGTTTCTTGTTTTGGAATAAGGGCCTGATGTACAAAGTTTAGGAGCACCTACTTTAAGCGTTCTTGTAATACCTCCTGCAAATCGCACTGCATTGATTCTTATAGATTCTCCTAGAATAATACATCCAAGTCCAATTAAATATAATGGATAGATGGGGGCAGAAAAAAAAATAATTATTAATGAAAGAGGTATAGGTGTATAGCTTCTATTTTTAAAAAATAGATTTCTTAAATCTATCAATTTATATCCTTTATAATTATATCTTGTATATTCATAGCGACTTCTAAAGCATCGCGACCCTCTTTGCCTGAAACAATAGGTGTCTCTTTACCTTGTATAGATTTTATAAAATTTTGTAATTCCATCAATAATGCATCTTGAGGGACTACCGTTGGTTTTTCATAAGAAATATATTTTTTTACTCCTTCATAGTTAAATGGGGCCGTCATTATTGGATTAGTCATCATATCTATTTCTTGGTTTTTTACAACTCTATAGATTTCGGTACTCCCAATAAGTAAATCAATTGTCGCATATAAATCTTTTTGAAATAATTTAATTTTTCTTATTTTATCTTTTGCGATACGACTACTCATAATACTTGCGACAGTGCCATTAGAAAATCGAATTCTAGCATGTGCAATATCTACTGAATTTGTTAAAATAGATAACCCTGTTGCCTTTATGGTTTGGACAGGAGACGCTACTAATGCAAGTAGAATATCGATATCATGAATCATCAAATCTAGAACCACGGGTACATCTGTACCTCGTGTTGTATATGGGGCTAAACGTTGAATCTCTATAAATTTTGGATTTAAATCGTAAGAATTAAGTGCGACTAAAGCGGGGTTCAATCTTTCAATATGGCCTACTTGTATTAAGCAGCTTTTTTCTTTTGCTAACAATAATAATTTATCAGCTTCTTCTAGAGTTTTTGTAATAGGTTTTTCAATAAATACATGTTTATGTTTAAATAAACATTGTTCTGCAATCTCAGCGTGATATTTTGTTGGAGAAACAATGGAGATCGCTTCAGTTTCATTTAGCAGAGAATCAATATTTTTAAAAGCGGTGGTGTTATATAAGTTTGCAATTTTATTTGCTTGTTCAGAGTCTTTATCAAAGACACCAATTAACTCTGCATCGGCTAGAGATGCATAATGTTTTACATGGTGTTGTCCTAGATGCCCAACCCCTATTACGCCCACTTTAATTGAATCATTTCTCATAATTAGTATGAAATTTAGTGAATTGATCTTTCAGCTTAATTAAAAATCTTGCATTTATGACTAACAAACGGCAATTTTTGATATAATTCGAGGTATATTTGGAGTTTTAACATGGCTAATGATATGAAATCCGGTATAGGGTTTCTTATACCCGCAGCCGGCATTGTCGGCTTTTTTACATCTCTCTTTATGGGGGAATTTCTTACTAGTATAATTATAGCTGTATCAGGAATCTTAGTTTGGTTTTTGTATATGATAATTATGGGTTCTCATATTCCTGACCAAATGGGAAATATGATTATGTTATTTGGAATTATGCTTTCAATTGGAATATTTATGGGCTTTGGGGTTAACCAAAATATGTGGGGAGGGATTGAATTCAACACTGAAGGTTCAATATTTGCTTTAATTATATTATTTTTTTCAGTGCTAACAGGATTATCGTTTCGCAATCAATCTAATCAGGTGCTTCCCGTAAACAATCTTACCGAATCTGATAAAGACTTAGTAATGAATGCCATTAAACAGACTAAGGGTGAGGCTGAAACTAGCAATGATCCACGTATCATTGTCATTCAAAAAGAATCAGAAGAGAAAGACAATCGCCCCGATCAAGATGATTCATATAATATGATGAATAATCCATATTTTTCTTATCATCAAGATTATTATGAAGATGATGATGAAGATGATGATGAAGAATGGGATGATGAAGATGATGATGAAGAATGGGATGATGAATAATATTATTCATATATTATAATTACTTATTCTACTATACATTAAATTTGAAAAATATACAGTCTCCATCTTTTACTATATAGTCTTTTCCTTCTTGTCGAATTAAGCCCTTATCTGATAAGACCTGCTCGGATCTATAGGTATTTATATTGTCAAAGTGAAATACTTCTGCCTTTATAAAACCGCGTTCAAAATCAGTATGAATTTCTCCCGCAGCTTTTGGTGCAGTAGCCCCTATTGGGATTGTCCAAGATCGCACTTCTTTGTCACCACATGTAAAAAATGTATGCAAGCCTAATAAATTAAATCCTTTATTTATGACTTTATTTAACCCTGGTTGTTTAAGGTTATATTCATTCAAAAATAGCTTTTTCTCAGATTCTTCCATAATAGCAATTTCCTGTTCAAGGGATGCGCAAATTTGAATAGCAAAATTTCCAGATGATTCAGCCAATTTATATAAGTCATTAACATGCTGATTTTGAATACCTTTTATAATATCTTTTTCATCAACGTTTGCTATATATAAAATTGGTTTATTTGTGAGGAGATGTAATGAGTTAATTATCTGTTTTTCATCTTTGTTTCCATCAAAGGTTGCCACTCTATTCCCCTTATTACAATGCTCCAGTAGATGATTAATTAACTCTAGCTCTTGTTTATCTTTTTTCTGTCCGGCTCTAGCAGTTTTTATACTTTTATTATATCGTTTTTCTAAAGTTTCTAAATCAGACAGTAATAATTCTGTTTCGATTGTTTCTGCATCTCTAATTGGATTAACATTACCATCTACGTGAGTTATTTTTTCATTATCAAAACAGCGAATAACGTGAATAAGTGCATTTGTTTGTCTAATTTGTCCGAGAAATTGATTACCCAAACCTTCGCCTTTGCTTGCTCCACGAACTAAACCAGCAATATCAGTGAATTCTACAGTAGAACGGGTTAGTTTCGCCGGGTTATAAATTTTTTCTAATTCGATTAATCTATCATCAGGTAATTCCACAATGCCAACGTGAGGATCAATGGTGCAAAACGGATAATTTTCTGCGGGGATATTGGCTTCTGTTAAGGCATTAAATAAAGTGGACTTCCCTACATTTGGTAGCCCGACAATTCCACACTGTAGTCCCATGGTTATAATTGTAGATTAATGATAAATAGCATTATCAAATTTCAAATAGTTTTATAAGTAATATTAATTAAAATAATAATTGTTTTTAAAATGAATCTAATGATGGGTCATCACCAAAATCATAAGTAAGGTTATCAAACAGACCAACTTGTAAATTTTTTGCAAAATAAATAGTTCTATTATTTTCGGTGCTTAATTCTCCATCTGCCCAGACCATATATTTACCATCACGATTAAAAAGTTTTTTAATATCTATTTTATATGTTACCAAACTATGGTAAGGTCGTACTTGTCCTTTAAATTTTAGATCACCTACACCAAGCGCTCGACCGCGACCCTTACCTCCTAGCCAAGATAAATAAAAACCAATTAATTGCCACATGCCATCTAACCCTAAGCAACCAGGCATAACAGGGTCTCCTTTAAAATGACAGTGAAAAAACCAATTTTCATTTGTGATATCTAATTCAGCAATAATTTGGCCCTTATTATATTTACCTTGGTTTTCATTTATCTCTATAATACGGTCTATCATTAGCATTGGAGGTAAGGGGAGTTTACCATTTTCAATGCCTCCTAATTTACCTTTACCGCTTTGGAGTAATTCTTTTTTTGTATAGCTATTTTTTTTATTCATTATAAAAATGATGGTTGTTTTATAAGATTAAAGACTACAACAATTTAATGAAATTATGAACTTACATTTCATATTAGACTTCAATAAAAATCAGGTAAATTGTATTATATAATATGGAGTTAAAATGTCTGAATGGGTTTTGTTATTAGGTGGATCTACTGGCCACGGAGCTGCTACCGCAAAAAAATTAGCTAAAGATGGCTATGGTATCATTGCATTTCATTTTGATAGAGGAGAAGCAAAAAAAATTGCAATGGATACGATTAAAGAAGTTAAAGAATTGAGTGAGGGTCGTTGCCATTATTTTAATACCAATGCTGCTTCTGAAGAAACAATGGATAAGTATATACCAAAAATAAAAGAGATAACTCAAGGAAGCCCGCTGAAACTATTACTTCATTCAATAGCCTTTGGAACAACTACAAATTTTTTTGGAGAAAAACCGGTTACACAAAGACAAATGGATATGACCATTCATGTTATGGGGAACTCTCTTTTGTATTGGACTCAAAAGTTATATCAAGAAAGTTTATTAGCATCTGGTTCACGAGTAATGGGGCTTACGAGTGAAGGGAATTATGTTGCAATGGAAGGATATGGACCAGTCAGTGTTGCTAAAGTTGCGATGGAAGCTATTATTCGTCAGATTGGTTGGGAATTAGGTCAATATGGGATCACAGCGAATGCTGTACAAGCAGGTATAACTCCTACTCGAGCTTTAACTAAAATTACAGAAGGTTGGGAAAAATGGGTTGAAAATACGAAGAAGAGAAATCCGATGTGTCGTACAACAACGCCAGAGGATATTGCAGGGACAATTTCAATGTTATTAAAACCTGAAGCAGATTTTATTAATTGTTCAATTATTTATTGTGATGGTGGAGAATCACGTTCCGGGTCATTTTAAAATTAAAAATATATTAGAAAAAAATTATTAGGAATTATGATTTGAAGCAATTTTTTGCTGAATCAATGATATGAGCTCGTGTGTGTCTTTAGATGCAAGGATTTCAAAACTGGCTTTGGCTTCATTTAAAGCATAGTCCCACCATTCTTTTTTTGTATAGGCGATAGCTAATTTGAAATGTGCTTTTCCTAATATGTGATACTCTTCTCGAGTAAGCTGGCTTTTCTCTCCTGAATAAAGACGTGAAACTTCACGGTATTCCATGATAGCTTCATCAGTAAGACCTTTTTGAAGGTACCAATTACCTAAGTTTAAATGGCGACTAGGGTCATCTTGGCAAGCATTAAGGACGAGCCCTAAGCATATTGGGATGATTACTTTGGCATGTCGTGATATAAAATCAATCATAATCGATTGTCAATATTGAATATTCACCTGACATAAATCAAGTAGAAATTGTTTTAATTCTAAATGAATATTCTTGATGTTGTCTGGGGTCTTTTACAAAGAAAATTAATAAGACTATACTCAAAAAGATTGAGCAACCTAAGATAAAAAAAGAAATTAGATAATGACCTGAGTTAACTAAAGAACTGATTATAATCATAAATAGTAAAACAAATGGCGCTAAAAAAGAATCGGTTAATGCCATATATGTTTTAGAATCATAATTATCTGCAAAATCATATATTAAATTCATAGCTGATGGCATGAATGCTCCTTGACCTATACCAATAGCTATAAATATTCCATATACCCATAGCATATTTAGCGCAAATACAGCTAGAAGCAATGCTATAAAATGGGAAAAATAGGCTAGAAGCATCCCCATTTTATGACCTGTTTTGTCTCCTAGTTTTCCAACTAAATAACTTGCCAATCCTGATGCAATTACATTTAATATAGTAAAAATACCAGCTTCGCTAATATCAAAGTCAAATTTATTTTGAGTATATACAGCATAAATTCCTATTCCAGAAAGGTGGGCTGTAAAAAAAATGCGGGATAAAATATATTTTTGGAAATTTTTATGTTTCAATATTATCATTTTCATTTCAGATAAAAAGATACTAATTGTTTTATTTTTATAATTATTTGGTATTGGTTTCATTCTAAAAAAGATGAAAAGAATTGTACCAATTGTGAGACATAGACAAAGGACTATAAATCCAATGCCAAAATTTCTTGGAAATGGGATTGAACTCTTTAAAAGATACTTAAGTGCAAATCCACCCATAAAACTTCCAAGGCTATTACAGGCAAAACCTAATCCAAAAAACTTCCCCCTTTCAGATTTTAATGTAGATTGGTTTAAAAACTCAGCCCAGATTGGTACAATAATTCCAATTCCAAAAGCATATAGTAAAAAGTAAATAAAATATATTCTCCATGCCGATTTTATTATTATCGGATCAATAAATGAGAATGTTAAACCCATTAAAAACGAGATAATAATAATAAGCAGATGTACTTTTAAAACTGCCCCCTTAATATTTTGAATATTTCTTCCTAGTGTAGCAATAAATAAAGTTGGTAGAGCAATTAGTATAGCGAAAAACCCGGCAGTAGAAACAACAATACTTTCAGGTGCTCCGAGCTCTCTCAAAAATAGTGGTGCTATGGCATAGATCGTGTGAAATGCCACTCCAAAACCCCAAAAAAACTCATGAATTAAATTAAATTTTAGATTATGATAGTGATCATGGGAATCAAAATTATTCATTTATCTTTTCTCGACTAAGGAAAAACATAGACCCAATTAATAGACCAGCCCCAATGAATTGTGATATGGTTAATATTCTTCCTCGAACAATCCAGTCAAGAAATACAGCTGAAAGAGGCCATGTGAGTTCATATAATGAAGTATGGGATGCAGGTAAATATTTTAATCCATAATAATAGATAAAAAGGGCAACTGCTCCACTGGATAAAACTATAAGAAATAAATTGCGCCATTGGATATATGAAAGATTGATTGATGCTGCTGATGGAGTTACATAGATATATATACCAAGTGCGACAAATGCTGTAATTGTTAGCCTTAGTGCAGTTACAACGGTAAAAGGGAGTCTTTTTAATGCATGTTTACCAAGCACTGTTGAGCTTCCCCAACTAAATGCAGCTAATGTTGCGAGTAGCGCTGCAATTATTGTTTTATCATCCCAAGCACTAATTGGAGTAGTGCCAAATGTAACAAAATAACCACCGACCATTGCAATGCAAGATAATACAATAAATTGTTTAGATAATTTTTCTTTTAAAATTATTGCAGCTAATGATATAGCAAATAATGGCTGTAGCTTTTGGAGAAGAACTACAACTGAGAGATCAATATAATCAATATAGCTGAGAGCTTTAGTATAAAAAAATGTTCCGAGTAATCCACCACAAATAGAAATCCAAATAATCGAAATCCATCCTTGTTGATTGAGTGTTTTAATATCCCGCCATGATCTAAAAAGTAATGGGCAAAGTAACACAGCCCCAAGGGCATGTTCTAATGTGACAATAAGTATGGATGGTAAAGAATATAGTTCCTGTCTAAATAAACCGTCCAAACTCCAGAGTGTTGCTGCAAAAATAATGGCAATTGGAGGTAGTATTTTTTGCATAAATTTTTTTTGAGTAATAATTTATATGATATATTTTTTGAATAATTTTTTAAGAATTATTCTTATGATAATTTGATAAAGATCAAGCTTGCCCACTTATCCCTGTAGATAAACCTACGTTAATACCTAGGGATCCAGCTGCTTGTTGCCACATCTCTTCAGGCTTAATTCTAAATATAAAATCCTCAGTTGTTGATTGAATGAGCCAATCGCCATTTTCAATCTCTTTTTCTAATTGACCAGATGCCCAACCACAATGTCCTAATATTAATTTGAAAGGAGTATCTGGTTTATTTTTTAGCTCTGTTAACACATCTTTTTGAGAAGTAATAGAGAAATTATCTGAAATATTAATAGTCTCTTTTGTTGCATAATCTTTATTATGTAGAACAATGCCACGATCAAGTAAAACAGGGCCTCCAAAAAAGATTTTGCTTGTGAGTGCGCTTACTTTATTATCACCAATAGATAGTTTATCAAAAACCTCAATGATATCATTTGGTTTGAATTGTTTATTTATCATAAGGCCCATACCGCCATCCGCATTATGTTCACAGATATAGATAACTGATTTTGAAAAATATGGATCTATCATATGAGGCATTGATATAAGGATTTTGTTTTTTAAAGAACCCATGCCTTACAACCTACTTATTCTTATAATAGGTATCAAGTAAATGGATTAAAAAATTACATAGAAAAATAGCAATTGGTTTTTGGGCCAGCTCATTAATCATTTGTAAATTCGATGATATTCCAAATATCAATCATTAATATATAAAAACCAATGTCATTTATTAAAGATAAAATAATTATAAGAGGGGCTAGACAGCATAATTTAAAAAATGTGGATGTGGAAATTCCTAGAGATAAATTAGTTGTTATAACGGGGCTATCTGGTTCTGGAAAATCATCTTTAGCATTTGACACTATTTATGCAGAGGGGCAGCGACGTTATGTAGAGTCCCTCTCATCGTATGCAAGACAATTTTTGGGTTTAATGGAGAAACCAAATGTAGATTCGATTGAAGGTTTATCTCCGGCTATTTCGATTGAACAAAAAGCCACGGCTAGGAATCCTCGTTCGACAGTAGGCACAGTTACAGAAATTCATGACTATCTTCGTTTATTATATGCACATATAGGTAAGCCTCATTGCTGGGAATGCGGGAAACAAATTCAAAAGCAAACTGTCCAACAAATTGTAGATACAGTTAAGAAATTAAAACTCAATACAAAAATACAGATATTGGCCCCAATTATACGAGGGAGAAAAGGCGCGCATAAAGGAGTTCTTGATCAAATTAAAAAAGATGGGTTTCTTAGAATCCGAATTGATGGAGAAGTCCAAGTTATAAATGACACAATTAAACTTAATAAAAATAAAAAACATACAATCGAAGTAGTAGTAGATCGTATTATTCTGAAAAAAGATATTTATGGAAGATTAACTGAATCAATTGAATTGGCTTTGAAAATTGGTGATGGACTTGTTTTTATTAATGAATTACCTAATAAACTTCATTTATTTTCAGAACATTTTTCCTGTCCAGATTGTGAGTTGTCTATGGAAGAATTAACACCAAGGATGTTTTCTTTTAATTCACCTTATGGAGCTTGTAAAAAATGTGATGGATTGGGTTCTCATATGGAAGTAGATCCAAATCTTATAGTCCCGGATAAATATAAGAGTATTATCCAGGGCGCTATAGTTCCATTAGGTCAGCAGCCAAGAGGGAATTGGTATGGTGGTATGCTTAAGAGTTTATCAAATCATTATAATTTTAATTTTACAACTAAATGGATCAAATTAGATCCTAATATTCGTCACATGTTGTTGTATGGTACAGGTGAACAAAAGATTAAAATGAAATATAATTCAGAGCGGTGGAGTGGCACATATACTGGTGGGTGGGAAGGTGCAATACCTAACTTGATGCGTCGCTATACTCAAACAAAGTCTTCTGGGATACGAGAATGGATTGAACAATTTATGAGTATGCGTTCTTGTCCGGATTGTAATGGTTCTCGATTGAAAAAAGATAGTTTAGGTGTTAAGATAAATGAGAAAAATATTGGAGATATATCTTCAATGTCGATTATTGATTTAAGTACATTTTTTAATAATATTAGACTTACTAATATAGAACACGATATTGGTGGCCAAATATTACATGAGATAAAACAACGAATATCGTTTCTAGTTAATGTTGGACTGAGTTATTTAACATTAGACCGATCGGCCACAACTCTATCAGGAGGGGAAGCACAGAGGATTCGTCTTGCAACACAAATTGGCTCACAGTTAATGGGTGTTCTATATATACTTGATGAACCTTCTATCGGGTTGCACCCAATAGATAATCACCGATTAATAAAAACTTTAAAATCGTTGAGAGATATAGGGAATTCTATTTTAGTTGTAGAACATGACCAAGAAACTATAGAAGCTGCAGATTTTGTTATTGATCTAGGCCCTGGTGCTGGAAAACATGGGGGGGAAATCACATTTGCAGGTTCACCGAAAAAGTTGGTTCAATCGAAAAACTCTATTACTGGACAATATATTTTAGGTAATAAAAAAATTGATATTCCAAAGGTTAGACGCAATAAAACATCTTCAATATTATCATTAAAAAGAGCATCAGGTAATAATTTGAAATCGATAGATGTAGAATTCCCCCTAGGCCTTTTTATTGCAATCACAGGTGTATCAGGAAGTGGTAAGAGCACGTTAGTAAACGAAACACTGTTCCCAATATTATCAAAAGAGTTAAATCGCGCTAACGCTTATCCATTACAATATGAATTTATTGATGGAGTTCAATTCTTAGATAAGGTTGTGAATATTGATCAAAAACCGATTGGGCGCACACCGCGTTCAAACCCGGCTACTTATACAGGTGTTTTTACATTTATTAGAGATTTATTTTCAAAATTACCTGAATCAAAGATTAGAGGTTATAAACCAGGTAGGTTTTCGTTTAATGTTAAGGGTGGTCGATGTGAGTCTTGCGAAGGAGATGGCATAATAAAGATTGAAATGAATTTTTTACCAGATGTGTATGTAACTTGTGAAGTTTGTAATGGTAAACGGTATAATCGAGAAACGCTAGAAGTAAAATATAATGGGAAATCTATATCAGATATATTAGATATGTCTGTATCTGATGCATTAGAATTTTTTCAAAGTATTCCATCAATAAAGAAAAAACTGCAAACATTACACAATGTTGGATTAAGCTATATACATTTGGGACAGCAAGCGACTACCTTATCAGGTGGAGAAGCACAGCGTATAAAATTGGCAACAGAATTATCAAAAATGTCTTCTTTGAAAACATTGTATATATTAGATGAGCCAACAACAGGGTTACATTTCGAGGATATTAGAATGTTGTTAATAGTTTTACAAACATTAGTGGATAGAGGTAATACAGTTTTAGTGATTGAACACAATTTGGATGTAATAAAAACTACGGATTGGATTATTGATCTAGGTCCCGAGGGAGGAGAAAATGGTGGTAAGATTTTAGCTACTGGGACTCCTGAAAATATTGCTAAAATTAAACATTCTCATACAGGCTTATTTTTAAAAGAAGTTTTAAAAAAATAGTAAATTATTATATGCAAGATCCAGCTCAACTAAAAAAAGATTTTCAATACTGGGAAATTATCAAAGATTTAATTGATCAATGTATAGATATAATGTTGAATTTAAGTCAAAGTGGTCACCCTGGAGGTTCTCGTTCAAAAGTTCATGCGATGGTAGTGACATTATTATCGGGGGCTATGCGGTGGGATATTAGAGAACCTGGTAAAAGGTTTGCTGATAGATATGTTTTGGCGGCAGGTCATTGTAACCCTGTAGTATATGCGACGCTGGCAGTACTAAATGAAGCTTTAAGAATAAAATATATTCAAACACAAGAAAGTAAATATTTAAATTTTAAAGGGGATGATTTTCAATTAGTATGGGAAGATTTATTAAAACTTCGTCAAAATGGAGGTCTTCCAGGCCATGCTGAAATGGAAGGGAAAACTTTATTTTTTAAAGCGAATACAGGACCAAGCGGTCATGGTTCGCCTTTTGCAGCTGGTGAAGCACTGGCATTAAAATTTGCTGGTGTGCCAGATGTTAAAGTTTTTGCTTTTGAAGGTGAAGGAGGTTTTACTACTGGAGCCAGCCATGAAACTATTAATTCTGCTTGGGGACTTGGGTTGGGGAATTTAGTGTTTTTTATGGATTGGAA
>MDSY01022500.1_pt1 | contig 12651 bp, 11 predicted proteins | sample 811131 | NCBI WGS metagenome assembly MDSY01 (sample SAMN05326643, study PRJNA326480) | marine metagenome | isolation source: seawater | place: Atlantic Ocean: South West | collected 2010
CTTCATATTGTTGTTCTTCTACTGGGTTTTCTTCATATTGTTGTTCTTCTACTGGGTTTTCTTCATATTGTTGTTCTTCTACTGGGTTTTCTTTATAACCCATATCTCTTTGAGCTTGTTGATAACCTTCTTGATACATAGGACTTTCTTTTAATGCGTCTTCATAACCTTTTTGAAATATTGGATTTTCTTCTAATATAGGGTATTGTCTTCTTGTTCCTCTTCCTGTTCGTGTTCGTGTTACTGTTCCTCTTCCTGTTCCTCTTACTGTTCCTCTTCCTGTTCGTGTTCGTGTTACTGTTCCTGTTCCTGTTTCTTGCGTATATTTTAAATTTTTATCTTGTATGCAATCATTATATTCTGTTCCTCCTTCAAGACAAGGCTTTAAATAAATTTCCGCTTTTTTTTTACATTCGGGCCTAAGTAATTTTGAATGCTTATGACATGATTCAACGTATTGGTCTTTTTTGTCATTCCACTTTTTGGCGGTTAGGGTAATTTGTGTATTCTCTGTATTCTGTTTTTCTCCGATTCTACACAATTTTGCTTCCATTGGTGTTTTTTTTAGTTTATTACAATTAACAGCACCACCAACCATATTAGCAATCATATCATAACTACCACCATCTTGTCTTATTTTTTTTAAAGTAGATCTTAAGTTGTTACTTAAATTTAATTCATCTTGTTTTTTTAGCAATTTATTGAATTTTTTTTCAGATAACTTACTATATATTTTCTTACAATTATTTATGTCTTTTTCTGTAAAATTCATATATATATATATATAATATATATAAATTTTTTATTTTAATAATTTAATCAATTTCAGCAACATCTTCTTCAGGAGGTGGTTGTGCCATACCTGACATATCTGGCATACCCATACCTGACATATCTGGCATACCCATGCCTGACATATCTGGCATACCACCTGGCATACCACCACCAGCAGACTTAGAAATAATTGGATTATATAATTCTTCTAGCTCTTTTCTTCTATTATCATATTCTTCCTTTTCAGCATCAAAGTTTCCTTCTAACCATGTTTGCATTTCTGTAATTTTATCAGTTAACATTACCTTTTCATCTTCTGTAAATTTATCTTTCATTTTTTCATCATTAACTGTATTCTTAACTTGATATAAATAATGTTCTAACATATTACGAGATTCTACTCTGTCCTTTGCTTTATTATCTTCCTCTTTATATTTTTCTGCTTCTTCAACCATTCTCTTAACTTCTTCATCACTTAGACGACCTTTATCATTTGTTACAGTAATAGTTTCTGTTTTACCAGATGACTTTTCTACTGCACTTACATTCAAAATACCATTTGCATCTACATCATAAGTAATTTCAATTTGTGGCACTCCACGAGGCATAGGTGGAATGTCATTCAAATTAAATTCTCCTAGTTTATTATTATCTTTAGTAAATTGTCTTTCACCTTCATACACTTGTACTGTACATCCTGGCTGGTTATCAGAGTAAGTACTAAATACTTGTGACTTCTTACATGGTACAGTGCTATTGCGTTCTACTAGTTTAGTCATTACTCCACCAGCTGTCTCAACTCCTAGAGACAATGGCAAAACATCTAATAGCAGAATTTCTGATACTTTTTCATCTTGAGAACCACTTAAAATTGCACCTTGTACTGCTGCACCATATGCAACTGCTTCATCTGGATTAATACTTTTATTTAATTGCTTACCTCCAAAATAGTCTGATAATTGAGATTGAATTTTTGGAATTCGTGTTGAGCCTCCTACAAGAACAATTTCATGTACTTGACTTTTACTAACTCCTGAATCTTTTAATACCTTTTCTACTGGAGAAATTGTTTTCTTAAATAAATCAGAACATAGATCTTCAAATTTTGCACGAGTAATGGTTGTACATAAATCATTACCTTCAAACAATGAATCAACTTCTACACTTGCCACTGTAGATGATGACAATGTTTTTTTAGCATTTTCACATGCTGTCTGTAGTCTACGTACAGACCGTTTATTATCCGAAATATCTAGTTTAGTTTTACGTTTAAATTCTGCTTTAAAATGATCCATTAAACGATGATCAAAATCTTCGCCACCTAAATGCGTGTCACCTGCTGTAGCTTTTACTTCAAAGATACCATCATCAATTGACAGAAGTGTTACATCAAATGTACCACCTCCTAAATCATAAATTAATACATTTTTTTCTCCTTCTTTTTTATCTAAACCATATGCAATTGCTGCTGCAGTTGGTTCGTTAATAATACGTAATACATTTAAGCCAGCAATAGTTCCTGCATCCTTAGTAGCTTGTCTTTGTGAGTCATTAAAATATGCTGGTACTGTAACCACTGCATCTTTTACCTCCTTTCCAATATATGCCTCTGCAATTTCTTTCATTTTACTTAAAACCATAGAAGATATTTCTTCTGGTTGAAATTCTTTTTCTTCGTTTTTAAATGTTACTTTTATTAATGGTTTATCATCTTTTCCTTTTTTTACGTCATAAGATAAATGTTTTATATCAGATTGTACTGTTTTGTCACTAAATTTTCTACCAATTAAACGTTTTGCATCAAAAATAGTATTAGCTGGATTTTGTGATGCTTGGTTCTTTGCAGCAGGACCAATTAAACGCTCAGTATCTGTAAACGCCACATATGATGGCGTCGTACGGCTACCTTGGTCATTTGCAATTATCTCAACATTATTATTTTGCCATATCCCCACACAACTATAAGTAGTTCCCAAATCAATTCCTATACAAGCCATTTTATTTAAAGTAAATATATATACTTTTTTAAATACTTTTTAAAAAATTGAAATATCTATAATTAGACTTAAACAATTATATATATAAATAATGGATGAAGTATCATCGTCATTTTTGGTAAAACTTAAGGATTTTTTATTATCTTTAAATAATGTTAGTATTTTACAAATATCAGAATGTGGAGGAAAAATTAAAGTTATATCAGAGTTTATATTTTTTAAAAAATTAGAAATGTCTAATAAATTTAGAATGTCAAAATTAAATTCATTTTACAAGCAATTAAATTTATATAACTTTAGAAAGATAAGGAAAGGTAAATATGAAGGATATTATACTAATGGTTATTTCAACGTAAATTATTCAAATGAATATTTGTCAAAATACAAAAGGTCATTATTATTTAAAGAAAAAATGAATGAAAAAATAAAGGAAAAAGAGTTTAAGAAAACTTATAATCTCATTAATTCTAAAAGAAAGATAGAAGAAAATATAAATGAGAAAAAAAGGCATAGAGTAAGTAAAAGAATTATGGATAATGAAATATCCAAGTTAAATAACCATAACGAATTGACGTGTAATTTACAAAGAAAAGGTATAAATAGTAATATTGAAGTAGTATATGTTCCATATCCTGTACCCGTACATGTACCTGTGCCTGTACCTGTACCTATAAATGAAAGACATATGATTATTATGAATAATATAAATTTTGGAAGTAATGATTATGATATAAAAAATATTATTGATTATGAATATTTATATAGAATAAATCAGCTTGAAAATATTGATAATCCAAATGAAATAAATATTGAAGATTATTTTTAGAAATTGTAAAGATTTTTAATTGTATTAATATATTTTTCTTTTTTAAATGATATGTCAGGTGTTATATTTCCTTCTAATAAGTAATAGTCATTATTTGATAAAATAATATCCCATCCAATAAAAGGTATAAAATTAAATTCATCTTTATGTAATTTAAGTAGCTTTTTAGTAACATTTTTAATAATTTTATTATTTTTTTCAGATAAAAAACTACAATAATTATTAGCACATAAATTTTGTTTAAATGACAAATCTATTCCTTTATTATATATTAAATTAGTTGAATTTGATGCAATGTGACTTGATTTATATTCAATAACTAAGAACACTGAATATTTACTTTTAAAGTTTAAAGTTACAATTCTAATTGTTCTATTTTCATTGTTATAATCATTAATAAATTCCTGTAATATAAAATTATTTCTATTAAAATTATTAAATTTTACCTTATTAATCATGTTTCCATTAGAGCCATTTATCGGCTTCATAATGTAAAATTTGTCATTATCTATCTTATTTATTTTAATAAGTTTATTATTTTTTATGAAACAAATAATGTTAGGTGTATTAATTTTATATTTGTTAAAGATTCTATACCAATATAACTTGCTAAAAGTTAAAATTGTTTTATTATAATTTTTCATTAAAGCTAATTGAGCTGGAAATACTAAATCAAGTCCAATTATTTTTCCCCATTTAAAGTCAGTTATAATTAATGCAATTAATGGATAGAAAATAATAAAAATTATAAATAATAGAAAATATGCAATTTTAAATAGTAAAGGTGAATTAATATTTAATATTAGCCAAGTAAAAAACTTGTAAAATTTAAAAAATGAAAAATAAAAATTTTTTTCACATCTAGAAAGTAATAAAATAGATATTAAATATATTATATTCATATATATAATGAGATTTATTATTCTTTTATTCATAAATCTTATATCTATATTTATTAACTATTATCCAAAGATATATTATCAAGGAAAAATAAAAGTATCTAATATTGACAAATTTAATTTAGATAAATGTAAGATAAGTAAATTCTATTCTTTTAGGAGCTATATTTATTATATGAGAAGTCAATATATTAACTTTGAATTAATGGATAAAATAAAACTACATAAATATTTAAAATATAATAATATTCCACACGCTAAAGCTTATTATATGTCTAATAGTAACTTTAACATTTCTAAAATAGTTACATTTTTATTAAAAAAAAACATTCCATTTGTTATCAAGCCATCTCATTTATCAGAAAAAATGTTATGTTTTATTATTAAAAATAACACAAATAATTTAGATGGCACAAAAGTAAATGTTAGTACAATTCAAAATAAAATAAATAAATTTATAAATTATAAAGCCTTCAAAACTGAAAGTACGATGTTAAAAATAGTTAAGAAAGGAATAATAATACAAGAGTCTTTGGATATTTTTGCAGAAATTAATGAATGGAAATGTTTTTGTGTATGGGGTAAAATTATATTCACAATATGGAGAGTTAAACATAAAAATGACGTAATAATAATGGACTCTAAATTTAATATTTATAATATAGGATTATTTAATTATAAAGCAAAGCTACCTTCCTTTTTAAATGAAATTATTATAAATGCAAATAAAGTTAGTAAAAATATTCCATTTATTAGAGTAGATTTTTTATGGAATGATAGTAAATTTATTGTAAATGAAGTAGATATATGTCCTAGTGGTCATTATGGACTACATAATGAAATATTATTAATGAAATTAATAAAACAAGGATATAATATTGAGTCTAGAAATTTTCAATTAGAAATTTTGCCTTATTTAAATTTATTTTTAAATCGAATTGAATACTTTAAAGTAAACAGTTTAAAATAACTATTTATTATTGGCTAAAATTTATAATAATTATAATTAATATTATATGATAACTATAATTATTTTTTTTACATTATTTCTATTAATATTAATTTTATTATTTAGTAATAATTTTTATTATAATTTATATAATTGTAATCAATTTATATATAATATTGCATGGGAAGATCCTAATATTGACTTTAAATATTTGGAAATAAATAATAACGATACAATTTTAATGATTACTACTGCAGGATGTAATGTATTAAATACTTTATTACAAAATCCAAAAAATATAATATCTGTTGACATATCAAAATGTCAAAATGCATTATTAGATATCAAAATAGCTTCAATAAAAAATTTAGATTATGATGTTTTTTGGAATTTGTTTGGTATTGGTAAATATAAAAATTTTGAAGAGCTATATTATCAAAAGTTAAGAAATGATTTACAACTCACAACATCAAAAGATTTTTGGGATAATAATATAAATATATTTAATATTGGCCTTTACAATAGTGGTACTGCAATAAAAACAATGAAATATTCTAAATTATTTTTAAATAATAAATTATTACATTTATGTGAATTTAATAATATAGATGAACAATATAAATATTATAAGAGCAATATAGAACCAATAATATTTAATAAATTTATATTTTACATTGTTAATACACCATTATGGCGTAAATTAAGTGGTGTCCCTTTAGAACAGTATAATACAATTTGTGAAGGAAAATATAGCAATGAGAAAATTTACAACTTTATGAAAAATAGTTATGACTTTATATTTAAAAGTAAATTAATTAAAAACGAAAATTACTTTGCTTACGCTTCAATAAAAGGTGAATTCACAAAATTAAATTGTCCAGAATATTTGAAAGAAGAAAATTTTGATATACTAAAAGAAAATATTCATAAAATAAAAATATTTAATTCTTCTGTAACAAATTATTTGAAAAATAATGACACAATATTTAATAAATTTATTTTATTGGATCATTTAGATTGGTTTAAAAATAAATCAGAAGTAATAGAAGAATTTGAGTTAATAAAAAAAAAATCAAATGATTGCATGGGTATATTTAGATCAGGTAGTGAAAAGCCATGGTATTTAACACATATTATAGATCAAAATTTTAATTTAAATAATTTAAGTTTTGAAAGAGAAAATGATAGACTTGGTACTTATCTAGGATTTTATTTATTCTACAAATAAAATTGAAAAAAAAAATCATTACACTTTTTAATTAAGAATATAAATTATGGCTTTATTTACAGAGGCAGATGAAATTACGATGGCACTTGAACAGTCAAAAGCTTTAGCGGATGAGGAAGCTCTTGCTCAGGCACTTGAAGATCTTGTAATTCAAGAATCAGAGCAAGATTATGAGCCTTCTCACGAGGACATTCTTGCCTCTGATGAAGGTGCAGCAGAAGGCAATGATTCACGTGCTGAGCCATCAGAGGAAAAAGATGAACGCCAAGATTTGCTAGAAGACAAGCCGGTAGAAGATACCATGCCACCAATTTTCCATAATTGCGACTCAATTTTCTTCGAATGTCCTCATTGTGGTCTTTTTAAGACAGTGGCAAAAGGAGAGACGAATTGTAGGCAGTTTGTATGTGTTGGAAAAAGTGATGGAACTTTTGCAAACCCTCATGCCAGTCGGGATGAATGTAGGACCTTATTGGATAGAGGCTGGGATGGTTGTGGAGAGGCATTCACCTTGCCGGCAGATGGAAGCCCGCCAAAAAAGAGAGCACATGGCTAAAAAATAAATAAATTTTTATTTATATTTTTTACAAAATTCGTTTCTTACAGTTAAATGACTTTTATTAGATGAATATCCATTATTTTTATCTAAAAAAATATAGTTACCTTTAATAAATACTGGTTTTTCGTTATAATAACTTTTTATAAATTTATTTAATGCCAAATCTTCACAGTTACCTCTATGTTTTATAAACCAATTCTTATATTTTGTAAATCCATCTTTATGAGTCATAAATTTTCTTACAATATTTGTTTTAACTAATGCAAATCCAGTTAATAAAACGTTATTATGAGTAAAAATATTATTAAAAAAAGAACTAATATTTGATAGCTTTATATTTAAATATCCATGATTTTCATTACATCCTCTTCCAATTGGTCCATAAATCGTATTTTTTTTTGTAGATATCAATTTATGATATAATTTATTTATTCCGTATTCAGATACTAAAATGTCATCGTCTAAAAATAAAGTAATTTCATTTTTTACATATTTTATATTTATAAATCTTCTGGCTGCTCCATATTTATTATTTAATTCATACTGGTTTATTATTTTGATTTTTGGGTGACTGTAATGAAATTTATTATGCTTGTCACCATTTGCAACTATTATTTCATTTATAATTTTATATTTTAAGAATATGGGAATTGAATACATTAAATTATGTGGTCTTTTGTAGTTTAAAATTATTACACTAATTTTATCTTTAAAACTAAATTTTTTATAAAATAAATTGTTATAAATTAAATAACATAATATTATTACAATTATATATATATAAATATTCATATATATATTATCAAAAGTTTTTAATTGTAAATATAATTGATAAAAATAAAATACAAATTTGTACTAATATAAATTTTATCTCACCTAACTTTAAATTTTTATTTGACTCTGTCTTAATATAAATATGATATGCACTCATTCTTTTATTATTATTTTTTAATTCATTTACTATACCACATATTAGATGTAATAAAGGTATGCAAATATATAAATAAATTCCATATTTATTGAAAATAAATAATTTTCTTGAAAATTCAGCTACTAACACAGGTAATAAATGAAAATAAAATGATCTAAACCATAAGTTAAAGTTTGTATATCCTAATCTTTTACTTTTTACTAAATCGTATTCCAAATATGGATTAAATATCAAACATGTAATATATCCAAATAGAACAAAATATGAACCAAAATATGACGCAGTGAAAAAAATATTTGTTAAATATTTAATTTTAATAAAGTTATATGATATAATATGAAATAACCACGTCCAAAAAGTTAAATGTAGATACGTATCTGGATATAGTAATATTTCATATAATAACGGTGGTATTAAAAATATATTCATAATTTATTAAATAGATATGCTTTTAAATTATTTAAAATCAAAACTACTATGAATATTAAGACTAAACTTATAATAAATTTTAAAATATTAGTAATATACGATTTTGTAGCTTCAATATAAAAATGATTTAACTTTATATTAACTTTCATTAATTCTTCCAAATTTTGTAACGATTTATTTTTTGACAAAAGTATATATTTCTTAATTAATAATGATAATATTAAACAATTGCTCATATAATATAATTAGATTAAAATCTATTACGACCTTTATTATTTTATTACATACATATATGCAACAATATATACTAACATCTGGATTTTATAATCCATATTCTATGAAAATTACTTTAAATCACCTATATTTGAATAATGATTTAAAAGAATTTATTAAAATTGGTAATTTCAATAAAAATATAAATAAATTATCTTTAGATTTATTAAAAATTATAAAAGAATTTATAGTGGATTTATTTGGTTTAGTTTTAATTAAAAATACAACTGATAAAATATTTTTAAATGAACTACCAGATAATATAAAAGTAAATAAACAAGGTATTGAAAAGGATGATAATTTACATATATTTCATAATTTAAATTTAAATATTTGTGGAAAATATATAAATATTTATGATAATTTATGTAAAAAGGAAATATTCAAATTACCTGATATTGCTATACAAAGGATAGATCCTGATTTAAGTATGCAAGATTGTAAAAAATCCATAATATATAAAAATGATACAATTAAATTAAAGATGAGTACATATAAAAATAGAGTAATTAATATTTTAGATATTTTTTTATATTCTGATGTTCAGTTAGAATATATTGATGATAATATAGCAATTATTTTTAATTCAAGAATATATGATTTAAAATTAATAAAAATGGAATATTGTGAGAGTCATGATAGAATTAATTTATGTGTTTCTTCTGGTGTGTCATTATTTTTAATGACATTAATTGGCTACACAATTTAAATCTCTATTTCTTGACCATCTATATTAAGTAATTGTAATAATTCTTTAGGAGACAATATTTTTACTTTTAATGTTTTTGCTTTTTCTATTTTACTGGATTTGCTATTTTTATCATTAGTAACTAAATATGATGTATTTTTTGATATGGCATTTGTTACATCGCCTCCGTTCTTAAGAATAAATTCTTCTATTTTTTTATTTCTAAATCCTGTAAATACAAATTTTAAATCTTTTAGTTTGTCATCGTATTCTTCATCACTATCGTTTAAAATTGTAATATTTTTATTTTCTTTAACAAATTTTTTGAAGGCAGGTAACTTTTCTGCAAATTGAGTAGCTGTTTTTGTATCAAAACCATCTAAATCAATTACTTCATCAATTAAATCTTTCTTACTAATTTTCATAGTTAAAATATCTGAAAAATTATCTATTATTATTTGTAATTTTTTACTACCTAACCCTGCTCCAAACAAATTACTTGCTGCCATTAATTGACTTAATTTTACATCTTTGATTGCATTTTGAATATTTGTAAAAACTTTTGTAGCCATTTTTTCCTTAAAATTTTCAATTTTAAGAAAATCTTCAACTGTTGCATTTATAATTTTGTTAACTGAATTCAAATTAATTTCTATCATTTTTTTTATTATACTTTCATCAACATTCTTGATTTCCATTTTTTTGAAGAAATATAAAATATTTTTTACTAACATATCATGCTCATCATTTTCAGTTATTTTTGATTCATCTAATATATAATCTACTTTTGTAGAATTCCATTTAAATGCTATTTTAGGCTTTGATGGTGTTACTTTTTTTAACACTTCTAATATATAAGGAATAACTTCACCAGCTCGTGTTAATTTAATTAATGTTCCTTTTCCTATTCCATTATCTACAATATATTTTGCGTTATGACCAGTTACATGCATAATTGTAATTCCTGAAATTTTTACAGGTTTAACATGTACCCTTGGTTTTATTAATCCATCTTTTGATATACGCCATTCAACATCTGAAATAGTAGTTTCTACTATTTGATCTTCAATTAATTCTTTAAATGCAAAGGCATACTTTGGATTACCTGATGTGTTTCTTTTATTAATACCATTATTTGTAATAATTATTCCATCAATATCATAAGTACTTGATTTCTTTCTTTCTTTAAAATATGAACTTAAATAATTTTCATCTATACTTTTAACTGTTTTATTTTCAACTGGAATAAATTTTAACTTTTTTAATAACTTCATTTGATCAGATGGCTTCAGTTCAGGCTCTATTACTTCATAACTAACGAAATCTATTAATTTCAATTCTTCATCATTAATTTTCTTTTTACCAACTAATCCATTTACCATTGCTCGTAAGTTAGAATAAGTATCTTTAAATTTACTAAATTTATTTTGTTTTATTATAAGTTCACCTCTAACTACGACATTTAAATTTTCAGTTGGTATACCATTAATTTTGGTAGCCATTGAACTAATATCAGTACCAATAGTTCCATTTCCTCTTGTATAAAGTTTAATTTCGTTATTTTTTATAATTAATAAACCAGAGCTACCATCTAATTTGTCACTTAAAACATAGCCATTATCTTTATATTTTGAAATCCATTTATCAATAATTCCTGTTCCTAGTTTATTTTTATCCATACTTCCCATATTGTATGGTAATTTTACTTTATCTTTTGAATGAGTATCATTACCTATTTTTTTTAACAATTTATGTTCAGGTTCTCTATTTTGTAATTCTTCTTTTAAGATGTCATATTGTTCATCTGACATAATAGGATTATCAAAATTATAATATTGTTTATTCGAGTCATTTATTAACTTTACAATTTGCGAGGTCTTTGCATTTTGAATAAAATCAAAAGGATCATCTAAAAAATTACTTAATATTGTCATTTAAATATAATAAATTCATTTGTTTAAATTTTAATAATCAATTTTTATTTTAAAATTAAAATAATAATATATATATGTCAAATACAATTTATTTTGATATATCTTCATATGACCTACCAAAAATTAACTTAAATAATATATCAACACATTATACGTACGGACAGGAATTAATAAATTTAGGTGTAGAATCATCTATAGTTAATAATTTATATAAGGAAGAGAAATGGGATGAAATTAGTGATTACTCTTTAGTTATAAATAAATTAGAAAATTCGGATATTTATAAATTTAATTGTAATACTAATAATAAGAATCTTTTTAGGTTAGGTTTTATGAATACAATATTCAAAAAAATTATTTATTATTCTAAAAAAAAAATATTGACAGAAATTGACAATTTAAAAATAAAAATAAATTCCTATAACTTAAAAAAATATTATTTAAATTGTAAACCATTAATTATAGACTCATACTTTAACTATTTAACTAATGGAGATACTGAATTATTTATTGAGCTTATAAATAATTTATTAAATAAAACAAAAAATACAAAATTATTTGATTTGTTAATAAAAAATTTTAAAGACTTTTTAAAATTTATTAAAGAGCCCTTAACATCCATTCAATATATACAAGATAACTTTTTAAACAATACAAATATAAATTTAAATGATGAAGTTTTTTATAAAATTAAAAACATTTCTATTGTTAATAATTTATTTTATAAATATAATTTTTACACCACTACAAATAACACTGAAAATGAACGTAAATATTATGAAACGCCAATGCCTAACATTTCATATCTTGAAAATATAATTACTCCAACAAAGTATAATATTTTTAAAAATGATAATATTGATTTAAAAATATTTAAAAATATCATATCTAATATATTGGCGAAGAATGAAATTGAATCATCTCCAATACCAATAAATGTTCCTGATACAAAATACGTACCTGCTCCAATAAATGTACCTGATACAAAATACGTACCTGCTCCAATAAATATTCCTGATACAAAATACGTACCTGCTCCAATATATGTTCCTGATACAAAATACGTACCTGCTCCAATAAATGTTCCTGATACAAAATACGTACCTACACCAATAAATGTTCCTGATATTAAATATGCACCTTCTCCAATAAATATTCCTAATA
>MDSY01067494.1_pt1 | contig 12651 bp, 12 predicted proteins | sample 811131 | NCBI WGS metagenome assembly MDSY01 (sample SAMN05326643, study PRJNA326480) | marine metagenome | isolation source: seawater | place: Atlantic Ocean: South West | collected 2010
CCTTGGTCTTCTATACGCCAACAATAGTCACATTCTTTAGGTCTATCTCCACACAACATCTTTATTCTTTGTTGTTTTTTAAAATTGCTATTATGTAAAGCTGCTGGATTTTTCAGAACTTCTTGGATAGGTATCTTGTGGGGTGATGGGTGGTGACACGAATGGTTATATCCGTTCTGTAGGTATAATGTTGTCTGTAACCACTTAGCAGAACAAAATGACGGACTTATATCATTTATCTTTATCCGTTTTTCTTTTAAAACTTCAATCCAATGTTCATTTGTTTTAGACATCACACAACTCATAAAAATATTTCAATTCTGGGAAGGCTTGGTGCCAATCAACACCCCTTCTACGGTCATGTTCATCAACAAATAATTTAAAATCTTTCCTATGTCTATTTAGGTGTTCTCCAGTGAACCTATTTGACTCTATCCATTTTATCACTCTATCAAACTTAGCAAACTCTCCACTATTGAACTTTTCTATTTTACTATCATCCGTATTTTTATGCATAAAATGTCTAGCACTATATAACCTGTCCATCATAGTATCATCAAGTATCAAAGCAGATAGATGTTTGGGATTTGTCATAAACGGCGTATCAATCTTCACTCTATCCATACCCATAGATTTGAGTTCCAACACCCACTCCAAAAATTCTTGAAACTTGGGTATACTTAAAAAATTAAAAGTAACCATCAATCCAACGTGAACTTCCTCTTGTATCAAACCAAACAAATTCTTCTCAAACATTTCCCAATCCAGGCCGTGCCGAATCCACTCAGCTTGTTTACCAACGGTATCAATACTAGCATAGACTTTTACTTTGTCGTTTATCTCAGTTAGTTTATTGACTCTTCTTTCAGACACACAGAGATTGCTATTTACATGAAACTCAATATCAGAGTCCTTTATCATGTCTGCTAAGTGAAACGTGCTTTCATGTAGCAATGGTTCTCCGCCAGTAATCCTCAATACTTTCAGATGATGTCTAGCTTCTTCAAACCACTTCCAAAACTTTTTGTGCATGGGACTGTCTTCGCTGTATAAGTTCTCTCTACCATGCGACTTATATTGATTGAAGTTTTCAGTATCAATCAATTGATATTCACCATACTTTTTTATTTCTTCATGCCACGATGAACTGTTTTGCGTGGAACAATAACTACACTTCAACTGACACAAATTACTAAAACTCATTTCTAAATATTTTGGATATACATGTTCATCCCACTTTAAGTTAGCAGTGGTTTCAATAATGCCAGGCTCCATCATTGTGTATATCGGGGTCAAAGTAATTCTTGGACTTACAGCACCACTGTCCTCGGCATCCCAACAATAAGAACACTCATCTGGTTTCCCACCTTCCAACATGATTTTTCTTTGTTCCATTTTTTGTTTGGTATTATGCAAGTCCTCATCAAGATTGAGGTGTTGTTGTGGACAATGAAAACAAGAATGGCTCTGCGCCGAACCAAGATGCATCTCTAGGTGATGCCACTTCAACACGCAAAATCCAGGCCCAACTTTATCGTATCGAGCATTTATCCTTTTGTAATACTCAGTCGGGTTCATTTATATCCAATCATTGAAAACCTTTTGTATGTGCTATCGTTGGGGCCTGCACACACCGTTTCATTACTGTCAATAATTTTTTTACATTTACTCAAGTCAAGAAACTCTTGTAGGTCTTTAAAGGGTCTAATGTGTTCATCAATAATCAAGTCATTCCCCTGTAATATGACAGTAGTATCCTCTGGGATATTATTCCACCATGTATAGTATGTCAAATCACTAACATGTTCCGTTGACGTATTAATGACAACTGACGGTTTTTCGTCATAATCGTAGTCAATCATATCGCCCTCAACGTACTCAATATTATCACTAGCAAAAAATATATTTGATTCAGCGATGCAATCTCCGTCAATATCAATAGAGACAATTTTTGATATCATCTTATTGTCATTCAGTAAATGCGCCATGACACCAAACCATCCACCAAAGATATAAACAGGCCCGTGTTCGTGTTCTGGATAATTTTCAATTACCCATCTTTTACTCATCAACTGAGTATCCCAAAAACATTCTAGAAATCTTTTTTGAAGTTTCTTTCTAGGTCTAGCGCACATAGTATCATCCCTTAGATAATTCATCCACTGGACAATTGTTTTTTCACTTACATGCATTTAATATCTCCTGATTTGACATGTGTTTTGCGATGTTGCCACCATGTTTTATGTTTATCATATTTGTTTTTGGTGACCAAACATAACCATCTTCTAGAGTCCAGTAATACACATACTGGAGAAAGTCGCTGTTTTCATCTACTCTAAAAAGTCTGTCCCAATCTGTTTTCAATGACTGATACCAATCTGTATACCAGAGATAGTGCATCTCTTTTTGAATATCGGTGATTGGTGCGCCATATCTTTTATGTTGATACATAGCATTGATTGCACGATTGTGAATATCATGTGTCATGTAAACAACTTTGTATCCCTGTTCTTTTGCCCACTTTAGTTGGTGTTCGCCCGCAAGCATACCCAACCAAGCAGGACGAAACTTTTTGGCAATATGTAAACGACATATTCTTAATGCGATATCTGGGTCACCTGTATAATGACTCGCCTCTGCAACACTGATGGCAGCCACCTCATCATCAACATAGACTAACCAAGTCTGACCATCTAGATTATCTGGGTCATATTTTTCATATGATAAACTGTCATTACCTTCTCTAAAAGATAAGTCTCTGATTGTTTCTATGTGTGATTTGATTCTCCAAGAACCATCATATGTAACTACATCAATTTTAGACACTCAATATCTTCCTGTGTTTTCAAAGTTAATAACAAAGCGATTCTGGGTTCAGTGCCATTATTCACAACGGCATGTTTGAATCCAGTATTCAAAAACCATACTCTACCATCAGCAGGAAGATTATATTCTTGTACTTCACCCCTTACCCAGAAATAATTTGTGGTCTCTTCTGTTCCCTGTATAGGACAGACAACTCTCACTCCATATGAGGGGTCATAATCTATATGTGGTGCAAGAGACTTGCCTGGAGCCAAGAAGTGCAATCTAGCACGACATGTATCCGCTTGAAATTTGTCATAAAGTATTTCTTCAAAGTAAGTATCTCTTGCATATTTAGTTGGGACATCCCACAACATTTCGTTTGCGGCTGGCGGTAGGTTATCACCCTTCGCCTTTTTATTTCGTATTCTATCTCTTATCGATGAACCCAAATCCTCGACTGTATAGTTGTTCGCGTTCTTCATTAGTTCTTCGCTCAACGTCATCAGAGGAATCTCTTTCAAATTCTCATAGGCATTTTCAACAAAAGAACCTTCATGTAAATTAGTGATGCCTGGGTTTGCTTCATAAATGTCAGTCCACTGTTCTTCCATACCAACAAGACAGGATTTTATCTTTTCGATATCAAACGTGACATTGGGAATAGGAACACATATGGGTAAGTCTCTTTTTTTAAGCATGTAGTGATTTACTCAGAGTAGCAGCATCAAATATATGACACATGTAGTTATTGTCACAAAGGTTATCTATCCAGTGAATACCATTGCATGAATTAAAGTATAACAACAACGCTTGGCCCTCTTTTGGCATGTCTATGTCGTAAACATCTTTTTCTGGTGTCATAAGAGGCAACACTGTGCTGTTATAGAAATTCGGGTCATCCGACCAAGGAGTTTCTTCCGCATAAAAAATTCTGAACACTTCATTTTGTTCTTCAATAACTCTGGTGGGGTAAATAATCGAAAAGGTATTTCGATACTCCACACCGTCAATAATAGACATTGGATGGCAGTGTTTCATCAGTTTGTTAGAGTAAGTCCTGTATTCGTTATTACCAACCAAGAATGAAAAGTAATCCTTGACAGTATTTAAATACTCATATGCTATTTCAGATGCGTTGCCATAGATTTCATCGGGAAACTCAATATCATTTATACTAGTAGGTTTATCTACCTGTTGATTTTCTTGACCAAAGAGAAAATAACAAGCTTCAACTTCGATAGCTCGCAATGCTTCTGGTGGTAACACGGCCTTTAGATGTTGAGACATTTCTGGTGTCAGTTTTGGATGACTGTCTAGTTGACTTTGAAATGGTATACTATCACATGTTTTGTAAGTCCATCTTTCTCTACTAAAGTCTATGAACTTATGTTGAAATTCATTATGAAAATTCATTATCTTACCTCGTGGTCTAGCATCCTTATCAGTTGTCCGCCTAAGTCAAACGGATGCCATAAAATTATTCGTGGTCTCTTATGATGTTCCTCGTGAAACCCCTCACCTAAAGTTATCAATCCAACCCAAAAATCAGAGTGGGCTTTTTTATCTCTATGAGAAAACGTGAACACTAGTGACCCTATCAACTTTGCAAATCCAGCGGGAACTAACCATGCATATATCAATGCGTATGGGTCAAGAGCAATCAATATCGCTGCCCATATTCCAACAACACTCCAATAATGTTTAACCTGTAGTCTGTGCAAATCCTGTTTCAATAAATCTCTCACGAGTTTAAAATCTATGTTTATGAGAACTTGACCAAAGTATGCTAACATCACACCACGATAATATGGCGAATGTGGGTCTCTAGGTGTATCGACATATTTGTGATGTTCTCTGTGATTTGCAACCCAAGTTATTGCTGGCCCGACCATCATTACATGTGCAAAGAACAACAAATAATATTCTACAAACTTTGGACACTTCCATGCTCGATGAGAATATAATCTATGGTATCCCATAGTAATACCAAGCATCATACTACAGTAAACCACCAAGGCGGTTAGTCCAGTAAACAAAGTCCAATCAAATAAAAACAGAGATGATATTGCTGTTACTTGTGCTATAAGTTGACCTACCAACAAAGTGATAGGCGCCCATGATTTATTTTGTTTTAAAATTGCTTGTCTCATATGACTATTTATCACTGTGGTAAGCGATGCTATTATAAATATACCATAGAGTGTAGCCCAGTGTCAAGGGCTTGAGAGGAAAAAATTGTGGAACCTATATCAACTGCACTTACTGGACTAGCGTTGGTTCAAAAAAGTGTTGAATTTGTGAAGGGTAATATACAGACTGCACAAGACATACATTCCATATTTGGGATGGTTGATTCAGCACTCAACGGCCAGAATCAAATCAATCAACAAAGGTGGGGGCAGAAGTCTATTATTGGTCAACACAAATCGGCTGCACACGCTGTAATAGACGCAAAATTGGCGCAAGAAGCTATCGATGAAATGAAAGACCTTATCGATTACAGGTTTGGTTTCGGAACATGGCAAGAGATTTTGAAACTGAGAAACGATAGAATACGAGAAGAAAGAGAAGAAGAAAAAAGAAGACTCAGAGAAAAACGCCGACAAAGAAAAGAGATATTTCAAGTCCTATCCATCATAGGCATAACCGTTGGAACAGTTCTTGCATGTTCTCTACTTACTTTTTTTATAATAAAAGTTTTTTAACGCAACTAACGGAGAGAGGGATATGAGAAAGATTGCGGCCTATATGGTGGCGATTGTTCTGGGCGTATCGTTCAGCGGATTGTCTTTGGCTGAAGATACGAACATTAATACTACTAGTGATTCTACGGTACAGAGCACGAACACTAACACTAATAATAACATTAGTTCGGGTGGATTGAATAATACTAATAATAATACGAACAACAACACAAATGTAAATCAAAACACCACACAGTACACTGGTGTCAATACAAATACGAATACCAATAATAATACGAATATAAACACTAACACTAGCACAAACACGAATAATAATTTTAACACCAATAACATCACAAGCAATAATACAAATACGAACAACAACACAAATGTAAATACTTCAACCATCAATGCTACCAACAACAATAATAATGTAAACACTAACACCAATAACTCAACTATAAACTCTACTAACAACAATATAAATACAAATAACAGCACTAGTAATAATACAAATACAAATTTGAATACTAACAATTCTACTATCAACCAGAACTCAACTTCAAATAATAATTCAACAACAAATAACACTAATACAAATTACAGTGAGTCTAACTCTACTTCAGATTCAAATGTTACTTCTAATAACAAAAACGAGAACATAAACAGAAACGAAACGACTCAGAAGATAGAACAAGAAATTAAGTCACCGCCTCCCAGCGCTATTGCTCCCTCTATTGGAGGAAGTTACTCGCAAGACCTCTGTACCACGGCAGTGGCAGGGGCAGTTCAAACTCAAATCCTTGGTATATCTGCTGGAACGACAATTGTAGATAAAAACTGCGAAAGAATAAAATTGGGGCGTTCAATGTATGACATGGGAATGAAAGTCGCAGCTGTATCAATCATGTGTCAGGATAAAAGAGTCTGGGATGCGATGAGAATGGCCGGCACGCCATGCCCCTATGAGGGCAAGATTGGTGATGAGGCAGCAGCACTATGGGAAGCGAATCCAGAAAGAAGTCCAAAAGGTTCTATGGGTAGGGAAGAAAAAACAACATGGAAAGATTTAGGTAATGATGTCGAATACAAGACATGGAACAAAAAAGATTTTTGTAATGAATGGCCAGAGGAAGATATTTGCAAATGAGAAAACTTATATTATTAATAGTGTTTTTTATAGTTGGTTTTTGGACTGGCGCTAGTCATGGGCAGTATACAAATCCAGACCCCAATGCCACCCAACATAACATAGGAGATGATGGATACGCCAGTGTTCCATTGGGACACACATTCCCTCTATATGGACAGACGTTTACTAATTCGTGGATGTTATCAAATGGTGTGGTGATGTTTCGCAATCCATCATCGTATGGATTTCAAAACTGGAGCAAAGGTGATAAGGGGTGGTGTTGCGATGGTAGGTCATGGACAGATAGCAGTTTTTGGAACAATGAGAGATTGGGTAGGTACAGTTATGCAATAGCACCTTTCTGGACAGACCTAAAACAAGAGGACAATGACGGTGGATTCTTTTCTCAAACAAGTAGCACCTCAACAAAATATTGGTGGCATCAGATAGAGGAATACAACAAAAAGAACAACGAAAACAGTTTTAGTCTTGAAATATTTCCGAGCGGTAATTACGAGATGGAATACGGCAATCTGAAAATAACTAATCACAACATAGCAATAGGTGTTGCTGGAAGTTTGACTAATGCTGAATTTGTTGCACACGAATATCATAACACTTCTGGACAAAATTATATCTACACTGGAACTACCATGTCTCACAATGGTAATGACCTTGTTTGTTCTTATGACCCACTGTCTCTTACATCATGTGCTGGATATGATGCAGCTTACTTACTACAACAATGCAACCTAGACCCACTGTACGACACTCAGTGTTCTGGATATACCGCAGCATATTATACACAACAATGTGGTATCGATGCTTTGTATGATGAAGACTGTGACGGATACGAAACTGCGCTGATTGAAGAATGTTTGGGCAACCCATTCGACTATAGATGTGAGTCAAGTGCAACTAACACTAATTTTACAAATGATTTTAGTGATTTTGACCCAAGTGATTTTGGTGGGCCAGACAACGATGACTTTTTTGGTCATCAGGGAGATGACTTCAGTGGCCAAGGCGATTTTCAGACAACTGGTGTAAGAGAGTCCGATAGGGGGATGGAGGATACATTCAATGGAGAACAACAGATACAAGATACCTCAAACAGTTTTCAAGGATTTACGGAAAGACCTTTTGAAGAACATGGGAGCTTACGGCATGAAGAAGAATTTCATTCCCTGCCCGATAATGTCGAGGCAGAAGAACGCAATTTTCAAACCTCACCCCCTGTTGTCGAGGCAGAACCACTCATTCGTGAAGACAGAATGGCAGAACGTCAAACCGAAGAACCAAGAATCAGAGAGGAACTTGACCCCATCAGAGAAGAACTCGAGCCCCTTGAAGAACCAATCCGAAGAAGAGAGCGGGAAGAAGAAAGAATCGTTGAAGTCAAAGAAGAAATCGAAGAAATCAGAGAAAAACCAAGTCGAGAATTGATTTTGAGCGTTGCATTGGAGCAAGTGGCAGTGGCGGAAAAGGCAAAACAAGAGGAAAAACAGAAAAAAGAGAAACAAAAAGAAGAAAAACTCACTTTTGAGCAGACACAAATGCAATCTCAGTCACAATCTGGACAAAATTCTGGTAATTTTGGTCAAGATTCGTCATTTTCGGGTAATTCTGGTCAAGATTCGTCAAATCCAGCGATGGTAAGCGTTAATTTCTTCACTTCAGACATACAAATTTACCAAGGCATGACAGGAATCACTACGACATCAGAAAATCTCGGAGAAAATGTTTCACAAAGTCAAAATTTTGGAGAAGATTCTCAACAAATGCAACAAAATCTTGCGCTAGGCGAAGCAGCACCCATAGGAGTAACAATAATTCCAGTAGAAACCATCTCTATCATGGAGGAAAGTTCGCCTCCATCCACACTGGCAGAAAGAATTTCAATACAGGTGGCGGAAAGAAAGAAAGAACAATCGAATTCAGCGGCAGTTGGACAGACTGCGGCCTTGACATCTCTATCAGAAGGTGTTAGTTTAGACCAATATTCTGGTGTAGAACTGGTTGATAGGGATAAATTTTACGAAACCAATGGTGCTTTATTCACTGGACAGATGCCTGTCAACTCAGGCTCAGAATATAGAATGTTTGTCGGTGAACATCGAACCATGAAAAAACTAATCAGGAGTCAATACTAATGGCAGAAGTAGAAGTAGGAGGCGTGACCTTTAAAGGTGGAAAGGCGTTTGGCATCATCTTAGCAATAGGTTCTATGATTGGTGCATTGTATGGTGCTTTTGAAGTCTATAAGACATATGAGGACATGAAAGAGGCGATATCGCTATACGAGGCACCAGATTTATCTGGAATCGAAGCTGATATCTTGGTAGCGCAAGAAACAATAGAGACACAGAACACTACAATAAAGGCGCAAGATACCGCGATTGAATCATTACAAACTATCATCGAATCTCAGAGAGAAACTATAAATAGGATAGACGGAGATCAGCAGATGTTATTTACTGATTTTCGTGCAATTGATAAAAGGGTTTACGAGTTAGAGAGAGATACAGGACAAGAACTAATAGATATTCGTAAATCTATCCGTGAACAAATAGAGGAGGCATTAGCGAACCCGCTAGCAAATCAATAGATGGCAAAGAAAACAGTAACATACAAAAGAGAGCCGATAAAGAAAAAGACCTCACAGGGTGGAAACAAATCCATGATTAAATTGTCAAGTATGAACAAGAATAAAAAATCTTCATACAAAGTTTACAGAGGTCAAGGAAGGTAAGATGCCTGCTCTATCAGCAGATGATATGCGAAAAAAGTCTTCCGCTGGCGATTATGCTGGTAACTCGCGGTTAGATATATTCGATTTAAAGATAAAAGATAAAAAACCTTTTATCATAGGGTCATCAGCATCTGGCACAAAAGTAACAGGTGTGTCATATGATAGAAAAACTGAAATCCTAACCTATAAAGTCAACAGACAAACAAAAGAAGCAAGACGAGCACAGATATTCAAGGATAAAGATTTCGGTGGCGGTGGTGGTTCTGGTGGCGGTGCAGCTGATACCGCACTGACAGAATCACTACAATGTTTCTACAATGCATATGTATTCAATGTAAAGAAGGGTGCATGTAAATCTGTATCCCCAACACAACTCAAATCCGCATCTAAGTTTGCCCATACCGACAAATCACTTACAGACTGTTTAAATAAAGGGCCTGCTGATTGGATTGAAACGGATGTTTATATAAAGACCGCAAATAAACTGTGGGAAAAGTATGGTAGGAGAATGACCAAGAATGGAAGTGTGCATTTCCATAGGGGGTCACCTTTTATGAAAGGTCTGTATGATGCCAAGGCAGCATGCCACAAAATAGATAAAGCTTCAGATGACCCACAAGCGCCAGGCTCATTCTCACATGACAAATGGAATCCCGGCGATATATGGGCAACTACATTTGGTGCTTTAGAAAAACCTTTATCAGAAAGCACATCTAGTTGGGGTGAATTAAATGCAGAAGTTATGAAACTTGCAAAGGCGGGTAAACTTCTTGGTATATCACTCAAGAAAATAGGTAAGAGTGCTCCAGCAACCGCGAAAGAGTTCAATACTCCGAAACAAATGGCGAACAAAGATACATTTACCTATAACAGTTTCAAATATGGTAAAACTGGGGACTTCTTTAGTTCTCAAGACATCTACATAGACACCAGTGGTGGTGAGGTACAATTCAGAACATTTGGTGGCGACACTTCATGGCAGGGTGAGATTAAAGGTGGTTCTGCCGCTGGTGGTAAAATAGGTGGGGGTAATGTAGACTTCTATTGTAATCAAGTATTTGGTAATGACATTTACAATGGAAAGGGTTCTGAAAAAGCATTTCTCTCTACTATCAAGTCTGATCCAAAATGGCCATCAAAGGCATATCAAATTTATAAGAAGTTTAATTCCAAAAGTAAACCATCAATCGACCTAGTATCGGAAAATACCTTTCTACAAGAGTGGGCAAACCACGAACAAGGTGACAACTTTAGAATGTCTAAGTCTATCTGTCTAATGTTCCTAGAAGCATTTGCTTCAACTGGTGCAAGTAAGGCAAAACAACATGACCTTATAACAAAGATGTTTAGATACGCGAGTTCAGATGTTGACCAATCTTCTTTCTTTGTGAAAATTAGTTAGTATAAATATTAGTGTACCAATCGGTACTCCATAAGTCATGGGTGAAAAGACTACATTCGTTCATCCACCCTAAATGTAGCGGTGGACGGAAGTAGGCAATACCGCCGAAGGAACGCATCTTTTAGAAATAGGAGATGTCAAATGACTCAACTACAATATCGTGGCGCCAAGCATAATCTAACCACCGTTCACAAATCTCCAGATACTAGTGAGAGATTATATCGAGGCGTTAAGTACAATCCCATCGATAGACAACCACAAACTCCACTTACATCAGGAGTTTATCGTGGAGCTCCTTGGAGCGTTTAGGCTAAAAAAAAGGGGCGTAATGCCCCTTTTCATTTGTGTATGGTTAACTGGGTTGAACCCTTAAGCCACTAAACCTCGTGTAGCAGCAAGGTGCTTAAATCCAGCAGCAATGATTGCCCTAGACGGTGTGCCCAAACGGTATCGTGAGACACCCTTACGCTCGTTGCCATTGCGGTCAACGTAGTTTGGGGTTTTGTTTAAATAAATGGCGAAACCATTCTGCCGAAGATTTGTTACCAAAGCCCTCGCGTTAGTTACACCAAACCGATTTTTCATTTCGTTAGCAGTCAAACCTTTGTCTGTTGCTTGCAAGGCAGAAATTACCTTTTTTGCTTGTGAAGTCTTTTTCATACTATTTCCTTTATTTCAAATAATCAAGTTAACTTAATGTCAACCATCCACAAATTTGGTAGGCAGTTTTGGTTGCACATGCCTAGGTGCAGAACATATGATTTGCGTGTTCGCTGGAGTTGTTCAGCTCCTCTCCTTATGTTTACGAATACCCAGAGTTAGTGTGTGAAAGGGCATACGGGCAGTTGTTTGGGTGGGTCAGTGGTGGGGGATGCCAGCCCCCTATCCATAAGTTTGGAGCGGTTGTCACGGAATGCCCGCGAATCTTCTGGTTGGTCACCAAACGTAATACTTTTATACTACAACCGCAAAACTTATTTATACACATTATAACAAATTTCTCAACAAATGTCAAGGTTAAGAGACAACTTTTTTCTCAAATTCGCCTTTCCAACCTTTTTGAAAGAGACTTCCATCACTGTCAATAAAGACTAACTTGTCCAAATCGTGAATGTCACTCAAAGAAGGAAAAACGCCATAAAGTATAATGTTGCTTTTAGACCTATCCAGTAAAACATTGTAACAACGCTCAATCTTTGATTCTGTTGCTGTCCAAAAATCAAGAAAAGAAGAAATCCTATCATTGTAGGTTTTTTCTAAATCATATCCAGACAAGGTTCCAGTGTGAAGTATAACTCTTATTTCACCATTGAACTTTGATGCTTCTTCTAAAGCCCGAATAAAAACCTTTGGTTTGTTTTCGGTTGTCCACAACAGATACTTGATTCCATTGCCATTCATCAATTTCATCTTTTTCATCTGGAGAGCTCTAGCACTGGGATTACCCCAAGACTTCACTTCCCTAGCTGGATCGTGATTATTTAAAATCTCGTAAATCAATTCATGCCGCCTCGTAGGAGTGAAAACACCTTGTCCACACATAGTTTCAACACGAGTGGTAATCTCTGATAAAGTTGGTTTAATCCACCCCTCTGTTATTGCATGTTCCGTTTCCCTTTTAACATCTTCTTGAGATGTGGTAGAAGCCTCATCATGTATGGTGTTGAACTTGATACCAGCTTGAGAGTAAGCGTCCATCACTTCTTTATTGCTGTACTTGGGATTGGGTTCGTAGATAGAAACAATGACATTTTCCATACCTAGAAAATCAAGTATTTCAAGTCTAGTGTTTCCAGTTATGACGTAAAACTCGCCATCAACATATAATAGAGCAATTGCTGGATAGATTAGTTTAAATCCATTCCTAGTGATA
>MDSY01157323.1_pt1 | contig 12651 bp, 5 predicted proteins | sample 811131 | NCBI WGS metagenome assembly MDSY01 (sample SAMN05326643, study PRJNA326480) | marine metagenome | isolation source: seawater | place: Atlantic Ocean: South West | collected 2010
ATGTTTAGTTCCTTTTAAATCAAAAGATTTTAACTCTTCGTTAATAGCAAGCCTGTCTTCATTAACAGCTTCTGTTCTTGTTTTCCAAGCATTGTATTGGTCTACTTGATCTTGGTTTTCAAAGTTAGGTACCCAAGTTTGCTTGTAACCACTATAAACATAATAACCATTTTGTTTTATTTTTTTCCACTCAGCATCCAACTCTTCAACAGCAGCTATGTTATCGTTAACTTTTTCTTCTATACTTTCTTTTTCTTTTAATAGGGCATCTTCTTCATTGTCTATTAATTTACTTTCAAGTTCTATCCCTTCAGACTCAGCGCTTAACACATCTCCTTGAGCTTGAAGTATTATACCTTGCATCTCTTCTTTTGTAAGCTCGTTAGTATCACCCATAGCTAAGTCATACTGTTCTGAAGTCATGTTATTTAATATAGCCACGCGCATAGCGTCTGTTTGATCACCAAAATCATGCTCAGTAGCTTGTAAAATACGATCTGTAACTTTTAAACCTGAGTTATACTTTTCATTATTACTAGTATAATCAAAGCTATCTTCGTCTCTATAAAGACCTGGTTTGTCTTCAAGGTTTTTTATATAATCTCTTGACTTAGACCATTGCTCTCCAAATTGACTAGATTTTTTTACTTGTTCAATAGCCGCCTGTTTGTCTGCAGCTTCTTGCGTAGGGCCAACTTGTTGCTCTTTGCTTTGCTCTAATTTTATTTCTTCTTCAGATAAGCTAGTAACATTTTCTTTGTCTATATCTTCACTTTTTTCCTCTATATTTTTTAAAAGTGTTCCTATTTCTTTTGAAACTTTTTCTTCTTTATCTTTTATAGTTTGATCAGCTACAATTTTATCAAACTCTTTTTGTGTTAGATCTGAAGGTGCTTGAACTATTTTTTCTTCTTCTTTAATTGGTCGTTCAGTTCTATCTTGAATTGATATAGGTGTAAATATTTCTGTTTTTTCTTCTTCTGTTTCTACAGGTGTTACAACACCAGTTGTTTTTTTATCAGTTATATTTTCACCTGTTTGTTCATCAATTACAATATCAAATTTAGGTTCTGGAACTTCTCTAATTTTAGGCACTTCTAATTTAGTTTCAGGTATGGGCTTTACTGGTATAGTATCTACAGTTTCTGGCTGAAACTCTCTTTGTTTTGTTCTTTCTATTTCTGCAGCTTGCTGTTCCATTGTAGGCTCATCTGGAGATATTCCCTCAATAGTTTGTTCTTCAGTTGGTTCAGTTACAGTTATATTTTCGTATATATTGTAAATATCTGTTAAATAAGTTCCAGTTGAATCTGTAGAATAACCAGCATTTTTGATGGCCTCCATTTGTTTGTAAGGATCTTCTATCTTACCTATATCTTTATATCGTTTTGGTGATTTAGAAAAAAACTCTACCTGTGCTCTAACACCTTCTTCTGCTGTTTTAAATTTTTTAAAAGGTTGTTGACCTCTCCATTGATAATAAATACCATTTTCTCCTTTTAACTCTTTTACGTGTGAAGTTGCAAAACCTTTACTTTCTTGTTCTTTAGCATAAGCATCTGCCTCTTCTCTACTTTTAAACTCTTCATTAGTATTATATAAAGCGTAAGCTTCTTTATCATTTAGATCACCAAAATATTTTTGGCCACCGTAATTAAAGTCTGTAAACGAAAGACCAGAAACACCATACAAAGACTCTTTAGCTGTTTGTGCTAGTAACATTTTAGCGTCTAAGCCAGTTCCTTCAGTGTATTTTTCAAACATCGGTAAATGATGGTTTAAATAGGACTGTTGAAAAATTTCTCTGTCTTTTTCGCTTAACGCCTCATATTCTTCTCTATTGAGCTGTTTAAAGTCTGACATATTGTTATTGTCTTAGTAAATTTAAGTTGTTACCACTTAAGTCTTTCCACTGTTCAGGGTTTGGACCTAGTTGTAAGTTTTGTATATAATCTGATTTTTGTAAATATTGTTTCATTTTTGAAACGTCAGCAGGATCACTTAAATCAAACTGCATCTCTTCGCTACCTATACCTATAGATATAAGTGTTTCTCTTTCATCTTTTGGCGCGGCTTTCATATCTATATCTACTAAAATACCTGTGTTATTAAATTGTTTTTTAAGATCTTCTTTTATACCTCGGTAACCTGGATCAGCTACAGCGCCTCTAGTCATCTTTGTAAAATCATGCTTGCTAAATATATTGTCAACAAACATATCAGTATACTCTGATACTTTAGCAGCTTTAACTGTGGTTTTGTCAGCAAACAAATCACCACCAGCGCCCATAAAGTATTTACCCATAGCACCTTGTCTAGCTCTAAACTCATTATTATGCATGTCAGCAAAAGAGTTACCCAGGTACGTTGTCAACCTGTCCATATTTTCTTTTTGGTTCATAGGTTCTTTTAAAAAGTTTTTAGACATCTCTTTAGTCCATTGAAAATTACCTTTTTCATCAAAAGCAGGCACATCATTACCTTCTTTGTCTTGATAAACTGCTGGCTTACCAGTTTGATCGTCCATATAAAAACTTTTATCTAGCCCACCAGTTGCAAACTCATCTGCAAAAGTAATATCACTATCATCAGCTGTTAAATCTCTAAATAGTAAATCTAAATTTTGTTTTGAGCTACCTTTTAAATCTGATATTGCTTTGCTAGCTTTTGTTTTAGCTTGAGCAGCGGTTAACAAACTAGTAGCACTCGTAGCATCTTCCATAAATCCAGCTCCTAAACCTAGTATAGCTGTTATGCCTTCATCGTACATACCTTGTGGTGTAGGTATAGGTTTATTTTTAGGATCTAAACCTCCATAAATAGTACCGTCACCCATAGTTATTTGTAATGTAGAATTTTCACCGACATACTCTATTTTTGGTTTTTTACCCATAGAGTTTTCGTCCCAAGAATCTGGATCACTAACAGCGAAGTTTATTGATCTCATGTGAGTTTTTTCTGCGTCAGTAAACTGATCTGATAACTCACCAGATAAAGCATCTGGATTTAAACCAAACCTTATATTTGACAGTTTACTTTGGCCAGCATCTAAGTTTTTAATTTTACCAGTTAATTGAGCTAATCTATTTTTAGCTTCTATATCATTTTTATCTCTAGCAAGTCTTCTTGATAAATTATTCCACTCTTGAGTTATACCACTATATTCTTCATCTATCATACCTAACTGAAAGTCCGAGTATGTACCCATGTTTTCTAACTCAGGTTGTGCATCGCTAAATTGTTGATACCTAGCTTCAAAAGCTTTTGCTTCTTCTAATACTGGTTTAAAAGCAGCACCAAAGCCTTGTATGCCAGCTGCTAATGCTTTTACATTACTACCAGTATCATATGTTCCTGCATCTGCTTTTATTAATGATGCGTCTGCTTTTCCTGTTATATTTGCCATATTATTAACTTCTTATTCCTGTTGTAAATTGACCAAAATTAAATCCTCCTGGTATGTAACCTTTTGTTCCTTTTGTACCAGTAGCGCCTTCAAAACCACCACCTGCAACAAACCCTGTAGCTAAACCACCAATAGTCTGTCCAATACCACCAGCTATCATTTGTTGATTTTGCGCAAAAGCTTGATTAGCTGCTGATAATCTGTTTGCGTCCATACCTAATAAAGTACTAGTTCTACTTAAATCTAATCTCTGTTGTTCGCTAGCACCTTTACCAAACAGCTCTTGACCTTTTAGTTCTAGCTGTTGTTCCATCATACCACCTTTAGCCATAGCTAATTGATTAGCTTGTTCTTGTTTACCAATACCAGCTGCTATTTGAGCTGCACCTTGAGTTTGTTGATTTGCTAAAGCTTGAGCTAAAGCACCTACACCACTACCGCCAGCAGCGCCTCTTAACTGATTAAGAGTATTAGCTTGCGCTTGACGCATAGTCTCTCTTTGAAACTGAGCTGCTTGTTGATTTACAGTTAAATCTTCAAACGGGTTTTCAAACTCTGTTTGTACATTTTCAAATGGATTACTTATATCCATACTAGCATAAGATTTTTTTGCAGCTTCGTAGGCTTTTTTAGCTTCTGCTCTTTCTCTTTTAATTCTACCTCTGTCCATTAAACCCATACCTAATTGAGCTAATCCAGAAACTGTAGAGCCTATAGCCATTGCTGACATTAATGGTATCATATTTTATATATTTTATTTTTTAATAATTACACTTTTTATATGTTATTTACTACTTTGTTGTATCTCAGCACCAACAGTGTACAACTCTGCACGTTTGTTAGAGTCGTTTCTAAACAGTACGCTTGCATAATAACCTTTTATTCTATTTAAGTTAGCGCTAGTATCTTTAGCAAAAAACAAAAAATAATCGTTCATATTAGTAGTTGGAAAGTTAGCACCACCCGGCACGTTTGAAAAGTTAGTTGCGGTTACTATTATGTTTGTATTTCCTGCAAGTTTTTCTATTCCGCTTATAACACCAGAGTGTACAAAGCTATTACTAGTTTGATAACTAGCGTCTGGTGATTTTAAACAAAAATAAATGTTATCACCAACTTGAACAGATGTGTTTATATCTCCTTGTATTGTGTATGTTACTTGCATTATGATTCGTCTGTTATTGTTAATACGTTTGTTAAGTCTAAATACAAAAGCATATTTGTATCTCCTACTTCTAATATTTCTACTTCATAACTAACTGGTGCTGTTAAAGCGCTTCCTTTAAAAAACATTTGCGTATTTTCTATTATAGTGCTGTTGTTTGCTAGTTCAGCAGATATAGTAATAGTATCAGAGTCTACTATTGAAGCTACTGTTATTGGTGTACCATCTGGAGTACCGTCAGCAGTTGTTATACCTGCAGCAAAAATACTATCACCAGTACCTAAACCTTTAGTAGAAGTTACATCTACCGTTGTCCCAGTAGTTAAGTTGCTACTTTTTTTAGTTGTTACAAAATTAAATTCTGTTGGCTGGCCAGTGTCTGGGTGATCTACTGTACTAAGAGCTCCTGCTAAGTTAGTAACTTTTAATCTCCAACCGTAGTTTCTGTACATACCAGACAAACCATATGATTTAAAGTTTATAACATCACCTACAGCTAAAGTTGGGGTTGAAGAAGTTTGAATAGTTTTTGTGTCTTGATCTACTTTTACAACTACATTGCCAACTAAAGCAGCACCAGCAACAATCGACAAGAGTTCGTCACCAACTTTTATATTAGCTACACTTGTTAATTTGTGAGTATTACTAGCGCTATTTGAAGAACCATCTTCATTTGCACGTATAGTTACTTGACCTGTAACATAAAAGTCTTGTATTCTTGGTGCTCTAGCTAGCTGCATAGAGTTCAAAGCTGTACCCATTGCAGGTAAAAAACTAACTTTAAGTTTATTCTCTGGACTATCAACCACACCAAGCTTATTAGTTACTTCATCGTATCTTCTAGCTCTTGGCTTTGCAAACTCCCAAGCTGCATAAGCACCACCTGTGCTAGCTACAGAAACATTTGTACTTAAGCTAGTATCTGTGTTTAAATTTTTTTGAACAACAGCGCTGTCATGAGCGAGAAGAAAACGAACATATATATCAGCATATTGATATAAACTAGCAGGTAGTTTAGTATCACTGTTTAAGTAATAAGTACCGTCTTCATTTAATCTGTTATCAGCATTTTTAACCCTGTATAATAAACTGTCATTAAAATCTCTACTAAAATCAGTATCAAAATGAGACTCTGCATAAACATAAACATCGTAATTTTTATCAGCAGTAACTGTAGGAAATAAAATATTTACAACGTAATTGCCATCATCTTTAATAATCTTTTTTTGTAAAAGCCTAGTAGGTGTTGACTGAAATGTTTTAGTATTAAAGTTATAGTAGTAGCTATCATTGTTTCTAACTACATAAACACTAAACACAGCATCTTTATCTCCAGAAATAGTTAAACGTCTTATAGTTTTTGTTTTGGATATAGGCGATGTATCAAATTTTACTGAGTTTATATGTTTCATTTTTTTAATTTAAAGGTAAATTTAATGTGTCTGAAAATGAAGCTGAGTTTCCACTACTATCAGTAACAACAATAGTTGCAGTACATATAGTTGAGTTTTGTGGTATAATTACAGAATCATAAATTTTTCCAGTTAAGAAATGTGCTTCAGGAATTGTTACACTATCTATTGGAACTGGATCAAGGTTTGTTATTGTACCACCACTACTTCCATAAAAAGTGTTTCCAGCTGGCGTAGTATTAGGACCACACTCTGCCATACTACCTGTAGGTGTAGATAATGTAAGTTGGTATGTATAAGGACCTCCATCTCCTCCAGTAGCGCCTGACGCTATGCTAATTTCAAGTATACCTATAGTTATATAAGTATTAGCTGGAGCAGGATTACCTAAAATATTTGTAACTAATATACCATGCGCTTCAGTTCCAGTACCAGCAGGATATTCATTAAATGACATAGCACCCATACTAATAGGTGGTGGTGGTGGTGCAGTATAACCAGCGTTTATTATATTGCTTGATGAAGCTGCGTTACCTAAAGAATCAACAACATTTAAATTAAAAGTTATATCTACAGGTGGGCTAGGTACTGGTGTTACGTTTACAGGTATATCAACACCTATATTTGGTGTTATATTAGCTATATTACCTGTGTTAAAGCCATAAGCCCAAGTACCTGAGTAAGTGTAAGGCGGTGTACCACCAACCGCTGAAGCAGCGTTAAAATCTATTATAAGAAAATTTTGTGTGCTAGTATCTACAGTTAAGGTTGGAGCTGGAACAGACAAAGGAGTTAAAGCGTAAGTTGATATTGAGTTCATAAAATCAAAACCGCCAACAGTTTCTCCGTTGCTATCAGTTGCTGTTACTATAAACGTGTGGCTGTTATTTACATCGTTAGTATCTGTGTTTGAAGATACAGTATGACTGTAACTAGTGTTTGGCTCGTGCAAAGCGGTTGGATTACCGTTTGTATCTGTAGTCATTAAAGTTTGTAAACCTTGAGTACCAGTATTTATTTCAACAGTATAAGTTATTGGAAACTGTACACTACCTGTTTGCGTTGCTGGTGTGAAGCTATAGTTTATTGTAGACGTATTAAAAGTATTTGAAGGATTACTTAGAGTTATGTTACCAGCGTTCAAGCTATAAGGCGGCACAACAACATCAACACTTGATATAGTACCAATACCTTGAACAGAAAAGTTTTTTAAATCAAGATCATTTACATTGTGACTTTTACCTCTTATACTACCAAACCACTTATCTTCTTTTTCTAAAAAGTTTAACACACTACCTTTTGATTTTTCTGTACTTATTGTTTGTACATACCAACCTTTTTTATCATATAAACTTTTGTAACCGTAAAAATTATTATCTGTATAACCAGAACCTCTTTGTACTTTACCTTGACTACCTTCATACATTATTGAGTTAAAAGATTTAATCATTGAAGGATCTTGATTAAAAATAAACCTAACACGAGAGTCTTTCTTTATACCATAAAACTCGTTGGCAGTAGTACCTGGAACATGATGTTTGTATAAGTTTCCACCTTTAAAAGTAAAATAATCATTTTGTATACCACAACCGTTTTCTGGTATAAACGATTTAAAGCTAGTCCAACCTTTTACTTTTTCATCATAACTAACTGTAACGCTTCCTCCAGCACCTGCAGTAAGATCACCTTTCCAAACTGTTAAATTATATTCTTCTTTATTATTGTCGTAACTACCAATAAGATATGTTCCTTCTTTTAGTTTTTCACCAAAATAATCTCTCATACCATCGTTAGATATAGCAGTTAAACCGTCCATTGATAATCTAAGCACTGCACCTCTTTGTTTATCAGCAAAGTAAGCTCTATAGCTTTCACTAGCAAAAGACTCTGGATTTGTTGATATACCATAATCACCAACAAAAGGTATAGTCTGTCCAAGCACGTTTGTATTAGCTGTTAACTGCGGGTTACCATCTGCGTTAAATACAGCATCTTTGTTTGCTAATATTTTTATAACCCTGTCTTCACAAAAAGCTATTAAATCAGTGTTTCTACTAAATAGTTTTTGAACACTACCGTATGTAGGGTTTATATCTTTTGTAATTTTTTCTGCTTGTATAAACTGATTTAACTCGTTAACACCACCTACAGAGTTGTATATACCAGAAAATATTAAGCCATTTGTTTTTCTATCTTCGTTGTATAAGTTTTCATCATCTAATGTTGTTGAAACTACAGCGCCTTTGTCTATCACTACAGCATTAAAATTATCTCTAATTCTATTAGACTCAACACCGTTAGCAAAACTATAACAATTAAAAAAGTCTAACTCTATTGGTGAGTCATGAAGATCTGTTATTACTTCAAGTAAAACTTCATTGTTATTATCAGGCCCTGTATAAGATAACGCTTGTAGATTTATAGTTTTACCACTAGTAGTAAATTGTAATATAGCATTTGCGGCTATTGACAAACCTGACCAGTTATTGCTAAGTAATCTAATTTTATCATTAGCAAAACCTACAACTATAGCATCTCCACTACCTAAATTATCAGTAGTATTCCAAGTAGGTAAAGTTACATTAGAACCTATTTTAATAACGTTTGGAAAGTTTTCTGTAGTAAGAGTTATAGGATATTCTTGACTAGCCTCGTAATATATATCTAAATCAACCTGTTCTTTTGGCTCTGTTTCAAATATACTAGGATTTGTTGGCATAACTTTATCTTCATATAAAGGCTCAACAAACTCTAAGTTATAACCTTGAGCTATACTAACACCTTGATAAGTTACACCAGAGCTAGGTGTATTACTAGTTGTGCCGTCAGCAGCAAACTCAGCGTATGGATCTGTGTTTGGCGAAAAACCGTTCATAGCCTCTTGACCGTCATAAGGATTTATAGGGTTCCAAGCTATTGGTTTATCTAAGTACATAACCCAAGAAGTCGTGTAGTTTTCAGGTCTTCTAAATCTATTATAAGTTGTATTACTATCAAGACCATTGTACTCTAACAAATATCTTCTTGACATTGAAGTTATAGTGTATACAGTTCCAGTTGGATCTTCTTTCCATCTAAATTGATTTCCAACAATTAAAGAGTTTACAAAAGAAGTTTCTGTAGAAAACACTTCATTAATATTACCTTCACCAACGTTATATATAGAAGAAGTACCTGTTGTCCAGCCATCTTGCGGAGCGTAACCAGTATATCCTCCAGCATCAGTATGGTTATAATAGTCGAGAGTATTACCGCCAGCTGTATTATCCGGATCAGGTTCTAAACCTGTGATAGATAATTCTATTTTAGAATTATTTGTAAAGGTTTGAAAGCCATTTGCTTGTTTGATTACGCCTGAACCATAATTAGATCCTATATTAGCATGATCTGGACTACTGTAAGAACCAGCTGTTTGATTAATACCACTACTTTGATCAGCCCAATTATAGTCGTTTATAAACCAAACGTCTTGATATGTGCCTTGCGTTACATCTACTGATTGAGGCACTCTATTTGCAGATGGATAATAATCGTAACTTCCTCTTGCATAAGCACAAAATTTATACCAATAATCCCAAAGATCATTTCTAAAAGCACTACTTGTACGAGTATTAAAGTTAGCAGCTAAAACACCGTTATCATGATAATTAGTACCACTTAAACTTGTTTCACCGTTTGAGTGTATATTTAAAAAGTCTGAACCCCTGTAATATATTTTTCTTGAACTAAAAACTCTATATTCTGTTTCTGCTGTTACAGCCGGTTCTAAGTGTTTCTTAATAATATCGTCAGTTAATATTTTTACAAAAAACTTACCATCAAACTCTGGACTGTTTTCAACAATAACTTTTTCAAAAGATATACTAGTAACATTTTTTATTTGATTATTAGTTTCATCAAAAGCAAATACAACATCACCTTCAAAAGCTGGTTCAACTTTAAAATCTACTTGAGTACCAGGTTCTGGTACGCCTGTAGTCGCGTCTACAGTAGCTGATATATTAGTTATTCTATATTTTCTTGAAGACTGTTTTGTAGAAGTGTTTTTAAACTGTACTTGTATTTCTTCTTTTGGAAGTAAAGTTTCTAAAAGTTTGTGAATATTATCTAAGCTACTATTTATAAACGGATCATAGTTTACACTAAAAAAATCTCTTGATTGCAAAGGGTATTTAGTAGAATCTTGAGTAAATATATCGTTGTCAGTATTGTTGTGAAACTCTAAACCTAAAGGTAGTTCATTTCTTTTTATATAGTCTGGCGCTTGGTTTTCAATAGCTAAAACTTTGTATCTAGCTTTTTCTGTTACTAAATTATCAGACTCTGTACCTTTTTTTAATATTAAAAAAGTATCTATATCTATTTTATTTCTATCAGAAGAAGGAAACGAAAGCCAGATGTTTTCATCTTCAGCATCGTAATAACGATCTAGCGCTAAATTGTAAAACTCGCCAGATATTTCTTTTACATAAAACTTAAAAGATGTTGCAAAAGAAGGTGGATCGTGCTTGCATCTTACTTGAAGTTGATTGTAGTTATCTGCAAAAGCTTTACTTATTTTTTTTACTCCAGTACTACCACTTAATATTGGTGTTTGTCTACCATACTCATCTAAATATATAACACCTACTTGATAATCTCTTATTGATTTTAAAGACTTGTTTGGTATTTTTACAGCTTGACCTAAAGGTTGGTTTACATTTCTAACGTTTTCAAATGTTTTTAAATTGACATTAAAGTCTGCTACTATATTATCTAAATCATAATTTTGTACGTAGTTACCGTATATTAGTCTGTTACCAGTTATTTCTTGCGCTAATGCTTTTCTAGGTACTGTGTCATAAATTCTTAGTAGTTGGTTTGATGGTAAAGTAGCGTAAATAGTTTCTGATTTTACTTCGTATCTACCATCTCTATTTAAAAGTATACCTGGATAAGTAGCATCTGCATTTTGAAAAGTCCAAGAATTTGTATTACCGTTGTAAGGCGCGTCTGATATGTTAGGATCATTTTTTCTTAGAGTGTCAACAACGTAAACGTTTGCAGAGTTAGACTCTTTATACAATATATCTATAGCAACAACATCTTCTGGTATATCTGAACTAACAAACTCTTTTATAAAAAGCTGTGATAAGTTATTTGCCATACCTATGTTATAACCTTTTTTAGGGTGATAATCAAAAACGCCTGGTAAAAAAGCTACTTCAGAAAAAGGTGAAAATGTAGAATACTCTTTGTCTTCATATTTCCATCTATAAGCAAATCTTGGAAACTTAAATTCAAATATTTTTTCAATAGACTCAAACAAGTCTATAACAAAAGAAGGTGCTAAGCCAGTAGATATATCTAAACCTAAAGGAGTGTTGTTAGATATACTTATTATTTGTAGATCGTAATCAGTATCAGGCGGTATCGGTAAACCACTGTTACTTACACCACCAGGTGTGTGATTTATATTTACTATTTGTAACTTTACTTGATATTCAGTAAGAGGTGTTACAGGCACATTGTCATCATAATATTGTAAAACTACAATATCGTCTTCAAACCAATTCATCATTATACCAGCACCTAACAAATCATCATCTTGAATATTAATTTGATCACCAACCCCTAAACCTGTAAAATCAATAGCTACAGTAGAAGATGTAAAGCCTGTTCTTCTACCATCTGACATTTCTAGTACAGGTGGATATTGTGGTGACTTTTTAATAACTGTTATGTGGTGTTCCGCAACATCTGTAGTTGTAATAGTATTGTTAACAACCAGTTTAGTTTGTAAACTATCATCGCTTTGATCAGTACCGTCTATTGACCTTTGTATGTGTATTTTTTTAGGCTCGCTTTCGTTATCTGTCCAAAACAAAAAGTTATCTAATATATTTATACCCGTTATTATATCGTTACCACCATACTCGGCTACATCTTTATATTTTAAAACTTGTCTACTAGGATCGTTAAAAACAGTTTTAGTAACACCGTTTTTATACTCTAGTATCATATCTCTGTTATCATCAGTAACAAACCAGTAAATAGCATTTTCTCCTTCATCTACAACAGAACCAACACATATACCGTTTGATATATTTACCTGTTGAGATAACATTTGGTTTCCTAATAAATTCTGTATAACACCTGTGTTAGAGCCATCTGAAGTAGATATTTGCACATTCATAGCGTGCCTATACTGACCATTAGGTATTATTCTTTCATCAAGGTCTTTATTCATCTTACCTTGATTGAAAACATTATTTATTCTCGCCATATATTAGTGTTTAATCCACTTAGACTTACCTCTAAGTATTTGTGTTATTTCTTCTAATTTAATGTTTGATAATCTAAGCTTTGCATTACGCTTAGAAGCTCTTGCCTCTTTTTTAAATCTAGCAACAATATATTCAGGTATATTTTTCTTACCAGATAATATTGCATGTGCTATATATTTATACATTGCTTCTTCGGCAAACTTGTGAACTTGCATCTCACTGTCTGTGCCTAAACCATCACTTATATATTTAAGTATTATAGTTTTACCACTAACACTAGAACTAAAATGTATGTTGCCTCTTAACTCGTCTATAAAAAAGCTACCGTTTATTTGAGCGTTTTGTGGATGTATACCGTATCTTTCACCAGCTATCATATCGTAAGTTCTATCGTCATACTTG
>MDSY01058314.1_pt1 | contig 12649 bp, 14 predicted proteins | sample 811131 | NCBI WGS metagenome assembly MDSY01 (sample SAMN05326643, study PRJNA326480) | marine metagenome | isolation source: seawater | place: Atlantic Ocean: South West | collected 2010
AACTTTCAAAAGCATGTGTTGAATTTAGACTGGTTTTCACCTACATTTTCTAAATTTGTATTATTTAGTTCTTTGAAAGTTGGGGTTATTAAAACATTAGATGTAGATAGTGATACTCAAAGTTTCATTCCATTTGATGAACGATTTATTATGGGGGGAAATGGTATCCCATATGGAAATGCTTTAAGAGGATACCCTGATAATTCTATTGGTCCAACAACTGCTTCTGGGCAAGCTGTTGGTGGAAATGCAATGGCAAAAATTACCACTGAATTAAGGTTTCCACTATCTGAAAACCCTGTTATTTATTTTATGACATTTGCAGAAATGGGTAATGTATGGAATACAAGCAGTATGTCAGAACCGTTTTATTTAAAAAGATATGGTCCTTTATCAATGCAGAAATCTGCTGGTGTAGGTATTAGATTTTTTATGCCAGGTATTGGGCTATTAGGGTTTGATATGGGCTATGGTTTTGATGATATTATAGGTGATGGTAACCCTAATGGTTGGGAATATACGATAACATTTGGACAAACATACTAAAAGGAGAATAAAGTGTATAAAAAAATAGCTATGTTAATATTGTTAGTTTCGATGTCTTTCGCACAAGAAAAAATAGGTGTTGTTTTTTCAGAAAAGATTCGATTAGAATTCGAAGAATTCAAAGACGTTGAACAACAATTACAATTAGAGCTTCAGGTAATTCAAAAAGAATATGAAGCAATGGCAGTTGAATTAGACAGCATGGTACAAGAATATGAAAAACAAAGCTTAATGATGTCTGAAGAGCTGAAGAAAGCAAAAGAACAAGATATTGTTGATATGAACAATTCTATGCAAAGTTATCAATTGTCAAAGGTTGGCCCGGATGGGGAATTAACTAGAAAACAAGCTCAATTAGAATATGAGTTGGTGGAGAAATTTAAAACTGCAGTGAATACAGTTGCAATTTCTGGAGGATATGACTTAATCATCGATGGATCTTTAGCTTCCTTGTATACAAAACCAACACATGATTTAACTGATGATGTTCTCTATGAGTTAAGAAAAGCAAGCGATAAATCTGCAAAATAAACTAGGTTTACATTGTTTACTCTTGAACAAATTGCTTTAGCGGTAAAAGGAGAAGTAGTTGGTGACCCTTCTATTCAAATAACATCTGTTGATGATATTAATGAAGCAAAGAAAGGATCAATCACTTTTTCTTTTTTACCTAGGTATAAAACAAAAATCTCATCATCAAATGCATCTGCTTTTGTTACTGATTCTCAAGATGATTTAGAAGGTTATAATGGGGTAGTAGTTGAACATCCTTATTTAGCTATGATTGAAATCCTTACTTTATTCTCCAAAAATAAAGATGTTCAACACTCCATTCATTCTAATACAGTGATTTCTGAATCTGCAACGATTGATGTAGATGTTACGATAGGACCTTTTTCTGTAATTGGCGATAATGTTACAATTCAAAGAGATACAATTATTGAATCAGGTGTTATAGTCCATAACGATGTTGAGATTGGAAGCGGATGTTTAATTCATTCTGGCGCTATAATAGGAGCAGATGGTTTTGGTTTTGCGACAGTTGATGGAAATCATCATAAAATACCGCATATTAAAAGTGTGATTATTGGTGATAATGTAGAAATTGGTGCTAACTGCACCATTGATCGTGGCTCCGTTCGCAACACAATTATTAATAATTCATGTAAAATAGATGATCAAGTACACCTTGCTCATAATGTCACTATTGGTGAAGGTTGTTTAATATCAGGAGGGACTTTTATAGGAGGCAGTGCTACGATTGGAGCATATTCCATGCTTGGAGGTAAGGTGGATATTGGTCCACATGTTGTTGCTGGAGAAAAATCAATTTTTGCTGCACGATCATGTGTATTAAAATCAGTACCTGGAGGTGAAATGTATGCAGGTAATCCAGCTAGAGAAATTAAAGAAAAACAAAAACGTGATGCAATTTTTACTAAAGTAGAAATTTTAGAAAGAAGATTAAATAAATTCATTGAAAATGAAAAATAGAAAGCAAAGAACAATTAAATATCCAGTGTCTTGTACCGGCGTTGGTCTTCATACTGGAGTTCAAAGCACAGTAACTTTTAACCCCGCACCAGAAAATTTTGGTATCAAGTTTAGTCGAACAGATAAAAAAGATGTACAAATAACCCCTGATTTAAATAATGTTATTGATTTAACAAGAGGGACTACTATTGAAGAAAATGGAGTCAAAGTACACACTACAGAACATGTATTATCAGCTTGCGCTGGCATGGGAGTTGATAATTTATTAATTGAATTAAATAGTAAAGAACCACCAGTTATGGATGGGAGCGCAAAAGACTTTGTACAAGCTTTGATAGAAGCTGAAATTATAGAACAAAGTAAAAATGTTAGCTTTCTCAAAATAACTAAACCTGTTGTTTATACAGATGAAGATAAAGATGTTGAAATTGTAGCAGTCCCATACAATGGTTTTAAAACTACCTTTACTATTCAATATGACCTGGATGAGTTGGGTGTACAATATTCATCAGTGCATAACATGTCGCAGAATTATCAAAAACAAATTGCACCAGCACGAACATTTTGTCTTTTCAGTGAAGTAAGTGGGCTTGCAAAACAAGGACTGATTAGAGGTGGAAATTTAGGTAATGCAGTTGTTATTATTGATAAAGACATTGATGATGAAGAGGTAAAAAGATTTAAAGAAGATTTTGGTATTAAGTTTTTTAAAGGAGATAGAGGGTTGCATAAAACACAAATTTTACGTTTTAGAAATGAACCTGTCCGCCATAAAACATTAGACTTAATTGGTGATTTAGCTTTATTGCGAAAGCCAATACTTGGACATGTTACTGCAATAAAAAGTGGCCACAAAGGAAACGTGGAATTTGCCAAGCTTTTAAGAAAAGAATTTAAAGCTCAATTTAAAGGAGTAAAAAATTAGCACCACAATCCATCCAACTAGTATTGTTTCTAAAAAAGCAAAAATTGGTTCTAATGTTACAATTGGTGCGTATAACGTTATTGAAGATAATGTAAAAATAGGCAACAATGTGGTTGTTGGTAATTTTAACACTATAGGCAAATTCACAGAGATTAAATCTGATTGTCATATTTTTCATAACAGTAGCATTGGCGCTATTCCACAAGACAAAAAATTTGGCGGCGAAAAAAGTAAACTTATTATTGGAAAACGTACCATTATTAGAGAGTTTGTTACATTAAATAGAGGCACTAAAGCAACCGGGAAAACTGTTATTGGTGACGATGTTTTGATTATGACAGGTGTACATGTAGCACATGATTGTGTTATAGGCAATCATGTTATTCTTGTTAATCTTGTTGCTTTGGGAGGACATGTTGAAATAGATGATTGGGTTATTTTAGGAGGCGCAAGCAATGTGCACCAATTTTGCAAGATTGGAAAACATTCTATGCTAGCTGCTAATTCAAAAATTGTGCAGGATGTACCACCATTTATTTTAGCAGGTAGACACCCAGTAGAATATACGGGAATTAATACTCTTGGATTAAAACGAAGAGGATTTTCTCAAGAAGAGCGTACAGCAATTAAAAAAGCTTACAGATATTATTTTAGATCTGATCTAAATGCTTCTGATTCTTTGAAAAAAATTAAAAATGAATTTAAGGGAGATAAAAATATTAAAGACATTCTCTCTTTTATCAAAAACAGTAACCGCGGCATTATTTAATTAATGAAACGAATTGCCATATTTGGTTCTACTGGCTCTATAGGTACCCAAACCTTATCTATCATTGAAGAATATCAAGATCAATTTAAAGTTGTATGTCTTTCTTGTAACAATAATGCTGATTTATTGTTGAAGCAAGTAACAAAATTTATGCCAAAGAAAGTTGCAATAAATGATATTAAATCAAATCATCCATTAAATGATTTCTGCAAAAGCCATGACATTGAATTAATTCTTGGAGTTAATGCTTCTCGTCAACTTTCACAGTATGATGATATTGATTTGGCAATTAATGCTATTGTTGGAAGCGAAGGCCTTATACCAACCTTTAATATTGTTTCTAACAACATTGATTTAGCATTAAGCAATAAAGAGTCTTTAGTATTAGGAGGGCATATTATTATGCCAATGATCAATAATCAAACTTCAAACATTATACCTGTAGACAGCGAGCATTCAGCAATTTTCCAATGTTTGGTAGGTGAGCCAAAAAATTCTTTAAAAAAAATTATCTTAACAGGAAGCGGTGGTCCATTTTTAAACAGGCCTATTGATTCATTTGATACAATCACAAAAGAAGAAGCCTTAAATCATCCAAATTGGGATATGGGTAATAAAATTTCAATTGATTCAGCAACAATGATGAACAAAGGATTAGAATATATTGAAGCATTGTGGTTATTTGGAATTCAAAGAGAGCAACTAGAAATTGTTATTCATCCAGAATCGATTGTCCACTCTTTAGTTCAGTTTGTTGATGATTCTTATAAAGCACAATTGGGGATTCCGAGTATGAAAGTACCTATCCAGTATGCTCTATCTTATCCAGAACGATTAAACAATAATTCAGGAAATTTAGATTTTGATAAAATGAATCAGTTAAATTTTTCCGCACCAGACTTTAATCGCTATCCATGTTTAGAGTTAACAATGAACTTAGTTGACAAAGGAGGCAATAGTATCCCAATCATGAGCATTGCAAATGATTATACAGTAGAATTGTTTTTGAATGGATCTATTGAGTTTCTTGAGATTGCAAATACTATAGAAAAAACAGTAAATAAATTCTATTCTGAAAATGAACCCACCATTGAAGATTTAGTTCAATTAAATAAAGAAATTAAATTATATTTAGGCTCAAAATTATGATTTATATACTAGCATTTATTATTTTAATCGGCGTTATTGTTTTTGTTCATGAATTAGGACATTATCTTGCTGCACGAAGCGTTGGTGTTACTGTCGAACAGTTTTCTATTGGTATGCCACCTACAGTTTATAACTATAAGCCTAAAAATTCTGATACTGTTTTCTCTATAGGAGCTTTGCCTTTAGGGGGGTATGTAAAAATGAAGGGAATATTAGATGAAAATATGGACTCTTCTTTCACTGGGGCAGACGATGAACTAGAATCAAAAACTGCTTTACAAAAAATTTGGGTTATGAGTGCAGGAGTGCTAATGAATATTGTATTAGCCTTCATATTGTTCATAGCGATCGGTGCTATTAATGGAGAAGCTGTTCCAGCAAATAATAATACCACGATTGATTATGTTGCTGAAAATGGGCCTGCATTTCAAGGGGGAGTTAATCCAGGAGACTCTGTTCTTTCTGTAGACAACATTGTTGTAAATAGTTGGGATGATTTTGTAAAAATCATTGAAAAAAGCCCTAACACAGAATTAACTATTCTTTTTGATAGGGATGGTGAAGAGATTGAAAAAAATATTATCACTGATTCTGCTCCAGATATCAATACAGGACGAGTTGATCGATTAGTAGGAAAGTTAGGAATTGGGAAAGAGATGCAGGTGAATAGTTTGGGATTCACTGGATTGTTGCGACATGGATATGATCAGACAATTTGGTCTATGACTTTGATGACTTTTTCTTTAAAAATGATTTTTTCAGGTAATGTTGGTAGAGATGATGTTGGTAGTGTAATTATGATTGGCCAAATGGCTGGGGATGCAGCACAAGAAGGGCTAACACCCTTTTTAACAGTGATGGCATTAATTAGTGTAAACTTAGCGTTTATTAATATTTTACCAATTCCTGCACTTGATGGAGGTCATATTATGGTCATTTTAATTGAAATGTTGCTTGGAAGATCTCTATCAGTCAAAACAAGAATGCGAATTCAATCAGTTGGGATGTATCTATTGCTTGGTTTGATGGCATTTTTAATTATTAATGATTTATCAAAAATAGATTGGAAAAATTTATTTGAATCATTTTTCAGTAAGATTTTAAATCTAATATAATCACTCCACTTTTTAGTTTTATTGTTATTTTTACTGGGATTGTTTTATTATTCTTCCCAATGGCATAAGAAATTTTCATATCTCCCTTATTTTTTAATACAGATTTATCATTGTATACTGGTGTATATGTGTAAGCATCAAATTTACCAGCAGGAGTACGAATCTTATTGTAACCAATATTTTTTATTTCAATTTCCCTCACCCTGCCTTCATCAATCGTTAAAAATTTTTTTGAACTATTTTCTTCAATATTGATATCACGCATTATCATAATTAATCCATAAGGATCAATCACTTTATCTGGCAAGGCATATTCTTTATCATTAGTGATTGCAATATTATTTGTAATTGTCGTAGTAGATTGTCTGCGAAAATTTTTTTCCTTAATATTTTTTTCTTGTTTTACTAGAGATAGTTCATTTGTGCTAATCCATATGTCAATTTCATCTCTAATTTTATATAATCTATCGCCTAGTTTTGAAGTTTGGACATAAAAACGAAAATGATATACTTCTTGATTATTGATAATTTCAATTTTTTCTGTTTTTAAACTTGCTTTCCCTAATTTTAATGGGCCAAATGACACTTCATATTTGTATTCTTCGCCAACAGTAATAGATTGAGCATAAATACTGCAAATCATTAACCCTAAAGTTATTTTTTTAAACATCTATCTAATTTGTGTAATTGTTTTATTATCAAAAATATAAATTTTTGATGCTTTTTTATTTTTTATTTCGCCTGCATCAATTAGTAAATCAATTTCTTTGCCAAATTCTTCTTCAATGGAGTTTGGGTTGTTTAAAGGAGGTTGGTTTGTCTTATTAACGCTAGTGCTTGTAATAGGTCTTTGATACTCTGATAGAAGGGCATGCAGAAATGCATGTTGAGGAACTCTAAAGCCAATTTTTTTATTTTCTGTAATTAATTCACTAACAAACTGTGTTTTATAATGCATAATACATGTATCGCCTTTTGATAAAATTTCATTAGTTTTTTCTTTTAAGGAATCATCTAATGAAATATTCTGAATGATATGATCAAAACCATTAATAATAATTGTCATTGGTCCACTTCGTTTTTTTATTGCATTAATTTTTTTAATTCCACTTTCATTTTTTGCATCTGTTCCAATTCCATATATTGTATCGGTTGGATAGCAGATTATTTCACCATTTAAAAGAGATGTAATCGTTGTCTTAATAACATTTTTATTATTAATTGATATGCGTTTCATTTTTTCTTGTTTTCCAGCGCTTATGAAACCAAAAATATTGTTCAGGATATTTTTTAACCTCTTTTTCAAGCATAAAAGTATATTTCTGAACTATATCTTGAATGTTCATATTTGTTGTATCTATTCTTTCAAAATTAGCTTTATGTCCATTTTTAGTCCTAACCATTGAAAAAAATATCAAAGGACTATTCATTGTTTTGTTATAATTTGCCGCTCCTGATGGGGTTGAAGAAGGTCTATTGAAAAAATTTACAAAAATACCTTTTCTCCCTGCATCCTGATCACTTAACAAAACAAGTAACTCATTATTTTTTAATGATTTTTTTACCTCAATGCTAGGTCCGCCTTTGTGTAACTCATTTGCTACATATTCTTTTCTTAATTCGACAAAAAATTTTGAAGCTGATTGGTTGTTTTGTTTGTATGAAATGCCTGCAATATTTTTATAACCTTTCCTTGCCATTGTAACGATTAATTTATGGAATGATCCAAAATGTCCGCTCACTAATATTACCCCTTTATTTTCTTTTAATGCTTCATCTACGATATGGATATTATTTAAGTCAACCATCTTTTCATTGAAGTGTACATATTTACTTAGAAAATCAACAATTTCTTCTACTGAAAATTTATATAATTGTTTAATGGTCTTATTATGCCACATATCATCTGCAGTTGGGAATGCAATTTTAAGATTTTTCAAAGCCATTTTTTTTCTCAATTTTAGAACATGGAATAGTAGAAAGTAATGTATTTTATAGTTAATTTTTAGGAAGAATTTTGGCAATTTTTCCAAACAAAAAGAATATGATTTTAGAAACCAATACATTTTTATAATGTAAATCTTTGTATAAGTAATGAAAACAAAATTTAATAAACTTTGGATTTTTATCTTAATAGCAATTATTGGCTTTGTTGTTGCTAATAATAATAATCCAAAAGTGTATGTTGTTCCTATCCATGATGAAATTGAATTAGGGATTTCTGCTTTTGTAAATCGTGCAGTGGATGCTGCAGAAAACAATGATGCAGCGCTACTTGTGTTTGAAATCAATACTTTTGGCGGAAGAGTTGATGCAGCAACACAAATTAAAGATGCAATATCTAGCACCGATATTAAAACTGTTGCGTTTATTAACAAAAGAGCTATATCTGCTGGATCTTTGATAGCGCTTTCTTGTGATAAGATTTATATGACTCCTGGAGGTACTATTGGTGCAACTAGCGTGGTAGATATGAGCGGTGAAAGACAGTCTGAAAAAGCGCAAAGTTATATGAGAGAAGAGATGGGAGCCACGGCAGAGAGTTCTGGCAAAAATGTAACCATCGCTCGTGGTATGGTTGATGAAGAATTAAGTTTTGAATATTTAGTAGTTGAAGGGGATTCAATTAAAGTTGATGACATAGAAGGACGCAAAGAAGGGAAATTAATTACTCTGACCACTGAACTTGCTTTAAAATATAAAATTGCTGATGGACAAAGTGAATCAATTGAAAATATTATTTCAGATTTAAATATTGAAAATTATGGTATCATTGTTTTAGATGAAAATTGGTCTGAGGATTTAGTTCGTTTTCTTACTAAACCAGTAGTTTCTTCTTTATTAACTACGTTTGGTAGCATTGGAGTTATTTCTGAATTATATAGTGCAGGATGGGGCATTGGTGGAACTATCGGAATAATTTGTTTAACATTAGCACTAGGAGCTGCTTATTTAACCAAGCTTGCTTCATTCACAGATCTATTAATTATTCTTTTAGGGCTAGTTTTGTTATTGATTGAATTTTTTATAACTCCTGGATTTGGTATATTAGGATTTATAGGATTAATCATTTTATTTTATGGGATATATTTATTGTTAATTCCTGAAGTTCCTGTTGATGATGAAATATACAGGCAAGCGCTAGATGGATTTTCTTGGTCACTTGTTGGTGGCATTATTCTATTGATTATGTTAATTCGTTTAATATCACAATCAAAGATGTTTCAAAAATTGATTACACAAGATTCAAATAAAGCTACTTTAAAAGAAAACTACGATAAAAGATCGAAGGTGTAGTTATTTATGAATATATTTTATAATAAACAGCATATTGCAAAGGAGGCGTAATGGGATTTTACGTTGCTATACCATTAGTATTATTTATTATCATATTATTATGGATTGTGCCAGTAGGATTATGGTTACAAGCTATTTTCAGTATTGGAGGAGGCCATGTTACAATTTTTAATTTAGTCGGAATGAGATTTAGACGAGTGCCACCTAGTGTTATTGTTAACGGTTTAATTGCTGCACAAAAGGCTGGCTTAGATCAAGTTAGCACTTCAGATCTTGAAGTCCACTATATGGCTGGAGGCAATGTAGACAAAGTTGTTGATGCACTCATTGCTGCGTCCAAAGCTGGTATTGATCTTACCTTTGAGATAGCCACTGCAATTGATTTGGCAGGGCGAGATGTTTTATCTGCTGTGCAAACAAGTGTATATCCAAAAGTAATTGATGCACCTGTCGATGGCAAATTATCAGCTGTTGCAAAAGATGGTATTGAAGTGAGAGCTCGAGCCAGGGTTACTGTAAGAACTGATATTCCAAATTTAGTGGGCGGGGCTACAGAAGATACAATTATTGCAAGAGTTGGAGAAGGGATTGTTAGTGCAATTGGCTCAAAAGAAACTTATGAAGCAGTGCTTGAAAATCCAGATTCAATTTCAAAAAATGTATTAAATAAAGGCTTAAATCATGGTACTGCTTTTGAAATATTATCTATTGATATTGCAGATATTGATGTTGGTAAAAATATTGGTGCACAATTACAAGCAGACCAAGCAGAAGCAGATTTGCGTGTAGCACAAGCTAAAGCAGAGACTAGAAGAGCGATGGCTGTTGCATTAGAGCAAGAAATGAAGGCAAAAGTTGTTGAAGCTGAGTCTGAAGTACCAAAAGCAATGGCAGAAGCATTTAGAAAAGGTAATTTAGGTGTTCTGGATTATTACAAACTCGAAAATATTGCTTCTGATACTAGCATGAGACATTCAATTGCTGGTACTTCTGATGAAAAAGATAATTCTGAGGAGTAAGTTCTTTGGAAACATTAATATATTTAATCATATTTGCTTTTTATATCATTTCTGGATATAGAGAATATCAGAAAAAAAGAAAAGCCAAAAAGGAATCTTTTTATCAACAAAACACAAAAGATACACCTTTAACGCCTGAGCAACCTGAATCATCTGAGTCAAATACTCAAAGTGTCCTTGATTTCTTAAATAATGCATTTCAAGAAATGGAAAAACAATCATATCCAGTTGAACAATCTAATGTATCATCTAAGGCGCTTTTTGATAAAACTGATTTAATTTCACAAGATAGTTCTGAGCATAAAGTTGAACCAACTTTTAAAGAACATTTTGATTTGGATCATGATATTAGCAAAGTAGATGAACGTCATTTAGACAATTTATCTACAAAAATTAAACACAAAAAAACCCAATATGATTCTTATGATAAAAAACGAAAGATCAAGTTAATACAGAAAAAATATTCAAAAAATCCATTTCAACTTGCTGTTGTTATGCAAGAAATATTAAATAAACCAAAAGCAATATGAAATTGCTTATAATGGGTCCACCAGGAGCGGGTAAAGGAACTCAAGCTAAAATTTTGTCTGATAAATATAATCTCATTCATCTTTCTACAGGAGATATTTTAAGAAATGAGATTGATAATCAAACAAGCATTGGTCTTGATGCAAAAAACTATATGGATCAAGGGCTTTTAGTCCCAGATGAAGTGCTATTATCAATGATGGAAAATACCTTAACTAATTTAAAGGAATCGGGAATTATCTTAGATGGCTTTCCTAGAACTATTCCTCAAGCAGAAGGATTAGCTGCAATTTTTAAAAAATTAGACCTGAATATTAATATGGTAATTAATATTTATGTTGATAAAGAAATTTTAATTAACAGGCTAATCAAAAGAGCTGAAGATTCTGGGAGAAGTGATGACTCAAAAGAAGTTATTGCTAATCGTCAGAATGTATATTTAGAATTAACAGCCCCCTTGCTTGAATTTTATAAAAATGAAGTAATTAATGTTGATGGTCATGGGACGATTGAGGAAGTTACTCAGCGTATTTTAGCGGCAATAAAATAATGATTCTACTAGGTATTACAGGAGGCATCGCTTCTGGGAAAAGTGTCATATCCAATTTTCTGAAAGAAAAACAGAATGCATATATATTCAATGCAGATGAAGAAGCAAAGAAACTTCTTTTTACAGAAGAAATCTCCAATCTGGTGCTGGAAACGTTCCCTGAATTAGAAACAATAACTTCAGAGTCATTAGCCAAGATTGCTTTTAAAGATAAAAGCTCTCAAGAGAAATTAAATCGTATTATTCATCCAGCAGTTGGCAAAGAAGTTTTAAAAAGAGTTCAAGAAATTAATGAATTGGGTCAACATTCTATTTTTGTGATTGATGCACCGCTTATCATTGAAGGAAGTTCATATAAAAATTATAAAGAAAAAGGAGTAATAATCATTTTGGTTACAGCGCCTGAAGACATACGAATGGAACGTGCTTTATCTCGAGGAAATTTATCGCGTGATACAATTCAAGATAGAATAACTTTACAATGGTCTGATGATAAGAAAAAAGAATATGCTGATTATGTCATTGTAAATGACTCTTCTATTGATAATCTAGGAAAAAAAGTTGAAAATTTGATTAATGAGATTACAAACAAAAATAATTAATACCTGTTTAAGCATATTATGCTTGATTTTAGTATCCTGTTATGGTGATCCGTCTTCTTCTACCGGACCTTCTGATAATGATAACACTGATGATAACGGGAATGGGGGGAATGATACATCCTCATTAGTTGTTACACATTTCGATACAATTGATGCACAAACAAAAGTATTTTCTACAATGTTTGGTGGCTATCAACGCACCTTTATTGTTCATGTCCCACCAAATTTTGATCCTAACTATTCTGTTCCGCTACTTTTTATATTACATGGTTATACTAGTAACGCAAATCTGATTCATAGCTATTCAGGCTTTGATGACATTGCTGATCAAGAAAATTTCATTGCAGTTTATGTTCAAGGGACTACAGATATCTATCAAAATACTGGATGGAACGTAGACGTTGTAGCATCATTTGCTGGAGTTGATGATGTTGGTTTCTTTAAAGCGCTGATTGAACATTTCAAAACAGACTATAATATTAATTCTGAGAAGATTTTTTCATGTGGAATGTCCTTGGGCGGTTTTATGAGTTATCGATTAGCATGTGAGCTTGAAGAAATTAATGGAATTGGCTCGGTAACAGGGTCAATGGCTGCACTTTCTGCATGTAATCCTCCAAATAAAAAGAATATTATTCATTTTCATGGCACTTCT
>MDSY01098331.1_pt1 | contig 12647 bp, 8 predicted proteins | sample 811131 | NCBI WGS metagenome assembly MDSY01 (sample SAMN05326643, study PRJNA326480) | marine metagenome | isolation source: seawater | place: Atlantic Ocean: South West | collected 2010
CTTGCAAAGCATACGCTTGTATCTTTGAATGGAGGCCGATTCCTCGTCCTTCTTGCCTTAGATATACGATGGCCCCGCACCCAGCTTCCTGAATTTTTCTCATCGCAGTCTTTAACTGGGGGCCGCAATCGCATTTCATAGAGCCGAATGCGTCTCCAGTGAGGCATTCCGAGTGGATCCTCACTAGGGGAGATTTGGCACCCGATAAGTCGCCCGTGTACAGGAGCGAGTGCTCCTTCCCAGCCTCGTCCAGAGTGACACTCACTCTGAAGTTTCCATACTCTGTGGGCAGGTATGCGTCAGCTTCAATTTCTATTGGTTCAGCATCTGATTTGACCTGGATAGTCATGAATGCCGGTCATTGCCCGAGGTTATGAATGAGTGTTTGATATCGAGTAGGCGTGCAAACACCGCCTTATATGCGCATCCTGAGAGAAAAGGGCGTGTTGGACGTGATGGGTGGACAAGTTACCTTTGGTTCCCCTAGGGTTCGGAAGATAAACGACAAACAAATCCGGTCCTCCGGTGAGTTCGTTCTTTACTGGATGACTTCTACAAGAAGATACCATTACAATGCTGCACTAGAAAGGGCTATTGATCTCAGCATCAGTCTAAACAAACCACTGCTGGTAATCGAGTGTATTTCAGTCAGACACGAATGGTCAAGTGAGAGGGTCCTCTCGTTTGTGGCGCAGGGGATGGTGGACAATTTGTCCATATTCGAGGACCAGGGAATCACTTACATCCCATGGATTGAGACTCATATCGACTCAGGGGATGGGATGCTAAGGAAGCTATCCTCAAAGGCCTGCTCGATAATTATCGATGATTATCCGACATATCTCCCCCGATGGGTGATGGACAGAGCTAGTCTGTCAAGCGAGGTTTCCATGGAAGCTGTAGATTCTAACGGAATACTTCCCATGAATTACGCAGACAAAGCACACAAGACAGCCTATTCATTTAGGAAACATGTTCAGAGGAGCCTGCACAGTGCTCTGTCCACATTTCCAAGCGAGAACCCGATGGACGGGATACAGTCTGACCTTTCGATGAAGAAATCAGAGATATCGAAACTTGTCAAAGATCTTGAGCTTGAGTTTACGCCACTTGAATGGATCTGGAGAGTCGCTGAGGGAGGTGATGTAGCCAAAAAGGCCATGGCTCCGCTGAACATAGATCATGAGGTATTTCCTGTCGAATCAGTCCGAGGGGGGCATTATGAAGCCGTAAGCAGGCTCGGCAATTTCATTGAGAAAAGACTAGCGAATTACTCCGAAGGTAGAAACGATCCAGATAACCCGGCCGTCAGTGGTCTTTCTCCATGGTTACACTTCGGACATATTTCCTCATTCAGGATAGTTAAATCAGTTATGGAAAAGGAACAATGGACATATGATTCGGTCTGCATTGAAGACACAGGTAAGGGTCACAGATCCGGTTGGTGGGGACTCTCGGAATCAGCAGAATCTTTCATGGACCAGATCATCACATGGAGGGAGCTAGGATTCAACTTTGCCAACTTCAGAAGGGACCACAATACACTGGACTCTATACCCTCATGGGCTATGAAAACTCTAGACGAACATAGAAACGACCAACGGGTGACTTACACCTTCGAGGAAATAGAGGGAGCCAAAACAGGTGACGAGGTTTGGAACTCGGCCCAGAGGCAACTTCTGAGAACAGGACACATGCATAACTACCTCAGAATGTTGTGGGGGAAGAGAATACTAGAGTGGTCCCCGGACCCAGAAACTGCTGCTGATTGGATGATTAGAATCAATGACAGATGGGCTCTGGATGGAAGAGACCCCAACTCCTACACCGGAATATTTTGGGTACTTGGAAGGCATGACAGAGCATGGGGGCCAGAGAGACCAATTTTTGGGAAGGTTAGGTACATGTCTTCAGCGAATACCAAGAAGAAGCTCAAACTAGACCGTTACATCTCAAGATGGGCGGAAGACGCGCCAATCCCCAAGAGCCCACCATGGTGATTAGATGTACACATACACTCATGAGACTGTTGTGGATGCGGATATCGACACAACCTTTCAGTGGTTTGAGCATGAAGGCTCTTTCAGGAGGCTCATGCCTCCATGGGAGGTAGCGGAAGAAGTTCGTGCGGATGATTCATTGGGAGTCGGATCGCAGAGGGTTTTCAGATTCCCAGCACCGGGTGCACCATTCCTGAAGATGACTTGGGTAGCCGAGCATACCGCGTATGACCCACCCAACCATTTTGCTGACACCATGATCAAAGGGCCATTTTGGTCATGGAACCACGACCACAATCTATCAGAAGTGGAAGGAACCACCACTGTGAGGGATGAGGTGACCTATCAAGTTCCATTTGGACCCCTTGGGAACCTTGCGGACAGAATACTCAGGGGTTCTCTAGTCAAGGGAAGAATCTCAAGGATGTTCAAGGCCAGAGAGCTTAGGCTACAGAGAGATCTAAACGAACATTCAAAATTCTCCCATCTTGGAAGAAAGAGAATCCTAGTTGCGGGTTCTTCCGGGCTTATTGGGACTCAACTTGTAGCATTCCTAGATACGGGTGGCCACGACGTTTGGAGACTTGTGAGAAGAGAGGCAAAGGAAAACTCCAAAGAGCTTAGTTGGTATCCTGACAAGGGTATTTTGAATCCTAAGGACATTGAGGGGTTTGACGTCATCATCCATCTTGGAGGAGCTGGTATTGGGGATAAGAGATGGAACAAGAAGAGGAAGAATCTCATTATCAACTCAAGAAAAGACTCTACTATTCTTCTATCAGACACCATGAGCGAGCTAGAGAAAAAGCCTGAGGCATTCATCGTGGCCAGTGCTATCGGATATTATGGAAATCGTGATGACGAGGAGCTGACTGAGGATAGCCCGCCAGGGAATGGATTCCTCACTGAGACAGTTATTCAGTGGGAGTCGTATGCAGATTCAGCGAGAGATGCTGGAATAAGAGTCGTCAATACACGAAACGGAATCGTTCTCTCAGCCGCTGGAGGAGCCTTGGGAAGGATGCTTCTTCCGTGGAAAATGGGAGGAGGAGGGCCTTTGGCTGGCGGAAAACAGTGGATGTCTTGGATCTCTCTGGATGATGAAATATATGCGATTCACCACTTGATCATGAACACTGATTGTGAAGGTGCTTTCAACCTAACTGCTCCCGAACCGGTAAGGCAGAAGACATTCTCAAAGATTCTAGGCAGGGTTTTGAGAAGGCCTGCCATTGCACCCATTCCAGGATTCACAATGAGGATATTATTTGGTGAGCTTGCCGGACCTCTTCTGATTGAGGGGCAGAAAGTTCTGCCAAAAAGAATTCAAGAGTCCGGATATGAATTCTTACACAAAGACCTTGAGTCAGCCCTCAGAGATTCCCTTGGAATTTGGAGGTAAGGCAGTGGGAGACGCCAAAAAGGCAATCAGAAATATTTCAGAAGCTGGCAGGAAGAACAGGCTTTATGGTGGTATTGCATTAATCTTTCTTGGTCTCGGTTTTACTGTGATTGCCCCTCCAGGTAGTAGTCCTCTAATTTTATTGCTATCATTGGGGATTTTCACATCTGGGTGTTTGGTTTTGCTTGAGTCTACCACACAAGTATGTGTATATCACGGCTTTCTAGGCACCCATGAGTCTTCATCTGGAGGTAAAAGGCATGAGAATGAGGATATTGCTAGGGCCTGCAGAACAAGGAGCTGGGGGATAATATTCCAATCAATGATTGGAGGGGTTTTGATCACTCTAGTTCTGGCCTATTTCTCAACTAGTTGACTTTACAGGGATTTCATCACTCGGAATTCTATGAAGTAATCCAATCAGAGCGGGTGCCACAATCATACTTGCTATCAGGGAAAGAATGATCATAATGGCACAGAAGAGTCCAAAGGTGGAAAAGAATCCCATCTTTGACTGGTTAATTACCATGAATCCAGCGAAATCAGATAGGGCAGAGCCGAATAGAGCCAATCCTGAAGCACCCCCAACAACTGCTACGGACTCTAATTGGGATTTGCCTTCTTGGATTTCTTCTCTGTATCTCTCGATTAGGTGTATAACGTAGTCCACGCCCACTCCTAAGGAGATCGCAGCGATGGAGACCGTGACCATGTTCAGCCCATAGCCGAATAAATCGACTAAAGCATAGAGCCATACTATCATAATGAAAATTGGGGCGGTCGTTATTCCCGCATACACGAAAGGAGTGGTGCCGAAGATCAAAGATAACAAAAGAGCGAGAACTGCGAAGGGAATTACATAACTCTGGTCGACAAGTGTGATTGATATTACGGAAAAGACGACGACATTCAGGAATATTGGCAAACTGTTTTTACGAATCTCGGAGATATTCTTCTTCAGTCTCTCCTTTGTAGTACCATTGTCTCTGAATCCCCACCAAAGAGTAACAAAACAAAGTAAAATCCCAAGGAGTATGGTATCTTGTAAATCGTCTTGCATCGAGTCTGCGGCCACAAATCTTACTACTGGCTCTCCTGTTGGGATTGCCCATGAGATTGGGTACTGCTCATTGGAAAGAGCGTTTTGTAGTGATCCTCTTTCCCTCAAGGGATTTGCAGAGAGGTTCTGGAGGGGCAACATGTCTTGCTCCAGTTGTGCCAGAGCTGGTTCTACTAGAGCGAACTGTTCGGGACTGGATATTCCAAATCTTAAAGTCGCTCTAGGATAGACAGGGGATTTGCCTTCTTGGGTCAGCCATGGTTTCTGGTAATCCAGTTTTCCCTGCACCTGAAGGAACTCTCCCACTATACTAGGTGAAAGTGCTGGATATCCGCCACTGGCAGGGACTCCTCTGGTCATCATGAACCCGTATAGAAACTTCAGGGATCTGCTGTCATTAGTCGAGGGTATGAAAATGAATTCAAAATCTCTGTTAGGGATCACTACTGTTTCACATCCAATCCCACCATCTCTTAATCCAAAATCCCAACCAGCCTGCTCGAATGGAGTCTGATTCCATGCCATTGCCGCTCTCAGATACCAAAGCATTTGGTCGACGGCAAGAAGCTCAACTTCTCCATCTGGAGATCTAGTGAGTTGATCAGGATCTTCCGGACTATGAGAATTCATGTTATTTCTTAGCTCTTCGATACTTTCCAGAACCCTAGGATTTGTCATGTTCCCTTCGACAAGTATGTAGGCAGGCTCGCCCTCATCACTAAATCTCTGATTAATCAGACCCACTCCCACCGCCAAATCAGACTCCTCCTCAACAAAGTCCTCTACCTGGAAATCCCCCTCTAATGATGTCATAAGTGGAACTGCATAAACCGTGACTAGGAGAACAGTGATTATCACTAAGGGAAACGCTTTGAATGACTTCGTTGTGATAGACGACAACCATGCCTTGGGAACCATATGGATTTTATCTGGGTCTTCTTCAATGAGTCTCCCCTTGGAATCTAGCCACTCGTCTACATCCATTCTTGTCAAAGGGACCCAGAGTCCAGTCAAGAAAAACGCACACATTACCCCGATTCCAGCTTCTATTCCGAATGATCTCAATGCGGCGATACTAGAGGTGAGGTTTGCTGAGAAGGCGACAATTGTAGTAACTGAGGTAAGCATAACAGCAAGTCCAACTTTACTTATTGAAGTCCTGCACGACTCCTCTATTGTCCTCCCTCCCCTTCTTTCCTCCTTGTATCTATGGAGGGAGTGTAAACTATCATCAATCTCTAGAGCCAAAATTAGTATGGGTAGCAGATTGGAAAACTGGGAACGGAAGATAAATTCAAAACCTGTTCTCTGTCCAAAAATCATTGCCCAACCAATTAGCCCATACATCCAGATAAGTGAGACTACTAGGCTAGTGGAAACTATGGCTACATCAGATATCCTTCGAAGATTAATCCAAAGAAGGAAGACAACAATTACCGACATTGCTACCAGCAGATAAGCGCTGGAAAGAAGCTCTCTGTTGATTTCCACATTGATCCCTTCTGCGAACATCAATGATACTATGTGCTCGTCTGTCTCTCGAAGGTCTTCTTCGATTGATAGGTAGAGCCACTCTACGGAGCACAGTGGCTGGTTATTCTCCTCTCTATCCTCACAGTACTCGAATGAGTACCTAATCGGGTCTGTAATGAGTGTGAATCCATCTCTATCATAACCGAAGTCTGCCGTAGCATTCTTCCACGAGAAAGTCCACCCACTTTCTTGCATCTCCTCCCTATCAAGATTTACGATTAACCAGGCTGATGAGGCTGACCATCTTCCCCTATCCCAGATTTCTGATTGCAAATTTCCATCTTCACCAATTGTGTGATTTATTGGCCCGATGACAGGGCTACTTGGATCAGATGTGAAGGCCCTATCATTAGATAAGAACCTCAAAAATGATCCATTGCTACTGTTTGCCATCCTGTGTGCAGCAAGGTCGATATGGTCTTGAGTAATTCTTGGATCATCGAATGTCAGGCATTCTAAAATTCCACAATCTGACCAATTTGTCGGTGCTGGGTCCATTGATTCCTCGAGATCGAGTGTAAGAGCAAGTTTGTACGGATTGATTCTAGGCTGGGTGAGTGATGAGTTGCCCGACATGAAAGATCGGAAGTCAGATGCTAGATCCAGCATTCCTACCGCCGGGTCCCCCGAAATCTCAGAGGCGATTGGAAGAAAAAACTTCGAGACGTTGTGGTTTCTGAGGGTATCAGCGTTTACGTCAATTTCTCTTAAGACTGTGAGATTCAATATTCCTCCCTTGGGGACTTCTAGACCTGAATTCTCTCCTGTATAGTCAGCAATCATTGTGACGTCAGAATTAGGCCTCCCGAAGTCGCCCTCATCTCTGACAAAGATTCCAAAGCCCCAGATATTTCCTGCGGCAGTAAACTCTTCTCTGAATACCATGTTGGCATCTAGCTCCGGTGATTCCATCTCGTAAGATTCTATATCAATGGGCTCAAATGTGGCTAGAACTCCCGGAATCATTAGAATTGAGAAGATGAAAACCGTAAGATGGACTTTCTTCCTCTTGGGAATAAGGTAGTCTGCAACTCGTGAGAAATCACGCACGTGCTTGGGTCATTGGGCCTGTATTTGAGTAGTTGTGATTGGTCACAGCCCGGAGTCCCTCAGATGAATCAGCGCCTCCTTCTGTTTTTGACTGAGCTCTTCAGTTTCCTTCAGAACGAATTCTATGTCCAAATCCGAACCTTGATATCCATGTCCTTGTATCCTCAATCTATCTCCAATCTTTGTTCGTTCGGGAACTTCTATCTGAATCCTACTGCCCTTGGGAGTGGTGATTCTTACATTTCCCCCGAGGAGTAATGTGGAAATCTTGACTTGCACCTCCTGAATCATCCTCCCCTCCTCCCATCTCCTGCCCTCCTGTGCATCCAATCTCAAAGTAATCAATAAGTCACCTGATTCTCCCTGAGGGTGCTCGTGACCCATCTTTCGTAGTCTCAGTTGCTGTCCGTGTATTGCACCTGCAGGCACTTTCACGCTAATCGTACTACCTTTGGTTTGAACTCCGGTACCATTGCACTTGGGGCAGGTTCTGGACGTACCAAAACTATCCCCGTCACATTTTTCGCACCTCTTGAGTCTCCTGTGAGAGAATTTTGTCTCGGTCCCGCTGGCCGCTTCTTCTAGTGTCACGTCTAGGCCCGCTTCGATATCTGCCCCCCGGGGTGAGGCACTGGGGGAGCTTTGGCTATGCCTTGCTCTGCCAGCTCTGGAGTCAAAACCGAAATCCGAGCCTCCTCTTCCACCCATGAACTGAGAAAGGATATCACTGAAATCGAAACCTGACCTCGATCCAGAGAAACCCGGTCCCGCACTGAACATGTTCTCCATTCTTTTTTGCTGATCCCACTCCCTCCTGGATTCAGAGGAGCCTATCATATCATACGCGTTCTGGATTGACTTGAACCTCTCCTCAGAAGCTGTGTCGTTTGGATTTCTGTCGGGATGGTATTGTCTCGCCAACTTCCTGTATGCCCGCTTAATTTCAGCGTCTGTAGAGTCTTTTGTAACTCCCAGAGTGCGATACGGGTCCTCCGCCATCGGGGTAAGTCGGTATAACGGGTCTCTTCAACCTGCTGAGGGTTTTATCGATGAGATAATGTGGTTTTGGGTATTGCGAAGGATATGACCGTCGGCTGGGCCGTGTTCAGGAACTATGCTGGGCACGCGAAGGAAATCAATGGGGATGTGACTGACTATCCTCGTTTTTTCCTCATGCCTCCCACATCACATGTCGAATCAGATACTGAAGGAAGGAATGTGATTAGTCTGCTAGTTGATGAACATATTGACCACGAAGTGGAGATGGTGGTCAGATTGGGGGATGACTTAGAGCCTGTGGAGATGTGCGTTGGTTGCGATACCACGAATAGAACCCGCCAGACTTTGGCAAAGGAGAAAGGCTGGCCTTGGCTTGAAGGAAAGGGTTTCAGAGGGTCAGGTGTACTTGGGACATGGACCCAATGGGAACCTGGAATAATGGAGATCGGATTGTCGATAAATGGTGAAGTCAAACAACAAGCGAATACGGATCTGATGGTTCATTCGCTGGATTCGATAATGGGACATTTGAGAAACTGGTATGGACTAAGCCCCGGGGATCTGGTGTGGACTGGTACTCCAGAGGGAGTAGGTCCATTGAAGGAAGGAGATATTATCGAAGCGTGGATGAAAAATTCTGAGGGAGAGATAGTTAGCAAACTCAAGGCGGAATGTAGGATTTGAAGTCCCCCCAAATTTGAAAACTCCGCAGTAGTTCAGACATTCATGGATGTAGACTATGAGTTCAGCCCAGCATTTACACTGATGACCGCTAACTTGGGACCTGGAGAGTCCCTCAAGGTGGAGCCGGGCGCTATGGTGGCTCAATCAAGAAGTGTCGATATGAAGACTGGATTGGGAGGCGGAGGAGGCATTGGAGGATTCCTGAAGAGTATGGCCAAATCAGCATTTGGTGGAGAGTCGTTCTTCGTGAACACGTACACAGCTGGTAACTCTGGTGGATGGGTATCTTTGGCCCCCAGCGCTCCGGGTGACATAAAGGAGTTCGACTTGGCCCCCGGAGAAGAGTTCTTCATGCAAGGTGGGGCATTCATGGCATGCACCCCCAGCGTTGACACGGATACAAAATTCCAAGGCGCGAAGGCTCTGTTTTCTAGGGAGGGGGCATTCTTCCTCAGAGCATATACCCCCAGAGGAGTTGAAGGCAAGGTATTCTACACCTCATATGGTGCAATCAAGGAAGTAGATGTCACGCCGGGCAATCCGGTGGTAGTCGACAACGGCCACGTTGTGGCCTTTACGTCCGGATTAACCTACAAGGGGTCCAAGGTTGGAGGAATGGGATCCGCAGTCTTCGGAGGGGAAGGTATTGTTCTGGAGTTCAATGGTTCTGGTAAAGTATACATCCAGACCAGAAATATGGAAAGTCTTGCGACAAGACTGATGCCTTTCATGCCGACTGCAAGAAGCAACTAGTGATGATAACCTTGAGGAGTGACATCCTCTCGCATGGTCATGGATAATGGTACCCGAAGGGTTACTGGAAGTCGCCTGATTGATCACGATGGTGTGATCAGAGAAGGTGATTTCCTACTTCATGAAGATGGGTCTTATTCACTAAGCAATGGCGATGAGGATGTTCTCGAAGTTATAGATGGGAGCGAGATGCTGATTACAAGGTCCCTCCAAAATTGGCACACACATCTCCCAATGACCCTCAACAGGAGTATGGGGGAAGGTATGGCCCTGATGGACTGGCTTCAGACTAGCATTTTCCCAAGTGAGAGGAATTTGACCCCAGAGCTGGCATCGATAGGAACTAGAGCCTCCGTGGCAGAGATGATCTCAGGTGGCACAACATTTGCATGCGATATGTATCATTTCCCCTCAGCCATTGCACCTATAGTCGCTGATTCGGGAATGCGAGGTATAGTCTGTGGTCCGACAACCGACTGGCCTCCAGCAGAACCAGGGGAAGAGGACAGTGGTAACGCCATCAGAGAGCTGGAAGGCATGATTAGATCTGGGCCTCTTGGTTCTGGAAGGGTGGAGATTGGGATTGCCACACATGCTGTATATACATGTTCGGAAGAAGTATTGAGAAAGGCCAGCGAGATGTCCAGAGAATTGGATGCTAGATTGCATATCCACACCTCTGAGACTAGAGAAGAAGTGGCACAATGCCATGAGAAAACAGGGATGTATCCTATTGAGTACCTAGAATCGATCGATTATTTTACTGAAGGTACTGTTTGCGCTCACTGCGGATGGGTGACCAAAAAGGAGATGAGGATTCTCGCAAGTAAAGGTGCGCACGCAGTTCACTGTCCGGTATCTAATCAAAAGCTAGCCTGTGGTGGAACTATGTCTTATCCAGCTATGATTGAAGCGGGAGTTGATGTTAGACTGGGTACTGATGGGGCTGCCAGTAACAATGGCTTGGATATGAGAGCTGAGGCGAAGACTGCGAGTCTTATACAGAAGCATGATCATTGGGATGCGACAATACTGGACCCAGTGGAGACTTGGCAACTTGCCACAAAGGGGTCTTCAGATTGGGTCACGTGGGATTTAACCGATATTCGAATGCGTCCGAGAGGAAGAGGTAGCAGAAGGGTTCTTTCAAACCTCATTTACTCCGGAACGAGATGCTTAGATGTCTTTGTCGATGGTATTGCAATCCGGAGATCCGGGAAGACTCTTACTCTCGATGAGGAAAGGGTATCCTTTGATCTTGAGGAGGCGGCGCAAGATTATTACTCAGAAATATGAAGGACCGAAACAGCCGTTGAAAAGTGCTGGCATTGACCAACAAGCGTGCTAGACTACTTATTGGCCCCTAGAGAAGATCATAGGGGTTGGAAAACGCCCAGTGAGGCATCTAGGATTCTGCTTGTCGTAGTTGTTCTGTCGGTCGCATACTGGGCATGGCCAGTAACCCAAGGAAATTTGATGATGTGGATAGGGACAATCATATTGGTGTCGACCGCCCTTCTTACAGTTGGATGGTGGTTTCTTTCTCTGGCAGCAAGAGGGAGGGAGCCTAGAAATCTCACCTCATCAGTCAGCAAGGTTAGGAAAAAAAAATAGGATACTAGGAAAGTTTGGTTCTAATCCTAACAGCATCCATCACAGGAGCAACTTGGTCCACAAGGGTCACAAGCACAGCATTCACATGGCATAAAACCCCCTAAGGTAGTCATTATTTAGAGATGTCTAAATTATAGCAAGGATTCTGTCTGTTTCTTGACTAAGCTTGTTGTATCACATAGTCCAATATGACAAGCTCGACAATATACTCTATGTCTTCGCCCTCATCTGTGTGTGAACATCCAGCCCCCCCGCCCGTCTCGGCCGTGACGCTTAATTCTAAGGTATACGAACCAAGGCCGTTTTCTCCACCTTCCAGGCCCTGGATGATATTTGATTTCGATACCCCACTTACATTGCCTATCATAGATTCATTGAACCACTCGACTTCCACTGTATGGGAGGATACCCCCCCTCCAGAATTCTGACCGCTGGCTGTGCCGTTAATTTTGTCATTGGAGATTGTTCCAGATATAGTATCTGGATCAGGGTCAGAGGCACCTGGTACAGCGCACCCGAATCCAGAGCTTGACTCGTCTTCCGAGTACTGCAGAGTTACCCTGACTCCTACTATATTGAGATCTTCAGATCCCTCAACGGCGTCTGTATGCATATTGATGACTATTGGTTCACCGTCGTTTACGTATTCCAATCCATCTGCCAAGGTCTCATTATCAAAATTACCACTTACTATCCAATTTCCAGAGATTCCGTTGTCGGAACTAAGGGAATCTGGTCCTGAAACGATGTAAGCTGTTTCAAAAGCCCCAAGAGGAATAATTACAGCCGCAGCTAAAGCACGGGTTTTCCTATTATCGGGGAAATCATATCTGCCCAAGGGGGAAAGCTCTGGTGAGCGTATCTTATTCATAACGAAGTGAGTGAGAAACGCTGCGCCCATTCCAGGGATTGACTCGAAAACTTCATCATTTAGGCCCATTAACCTCCATGCAATAACTCCAGTCAAGGCTGCCACCATCATCGCTACAGTGTGGGTCGTATCAGGCTCATACTCGGCCCATCTAATGATCAGGATAGGAACAAAAATTGATCCCAGTCCGTAAACTGCTAAAACTACTAAGGAGAAAACAGAGTCTCCCCCTGGCACATAGAGGCCGAAAATGGATATTGCAGTGGCGAAAGCGGCCACGCCTAGAGTAACTGCCTTTGTTTTCTTGTGGTCTTGGTTTATCTGTGGCACAACATCGTCTGTAAATGCGGCAGTACACGCCAAAACTTGACTATCTGCGGTCGACATGGTTGCCGCGAAAATAGAGGCTAGAATCAAGCCGACCCAAAAGGGCCCCAGTGTTTCCATCGCAAGCATTGGGAGGCCAAGTTCTGGATCGAAATCGGAACCGGTGAAAACTACCCTGCTCGATAGCCCGATTATGGTCATAATGAGCAGAAATGGGGTCTGCCATGCAAAGAACCACAGCATAGCAGTCTTCCTGTCTTTGTCAGACCCTAATGTCATAACTCTGGTTACTACCTGAGGCTGACCTGCTACACTAAGTCCTCCAAGGAAGAAGGCGAATGCCCAAAGAGTCAC
>MDSY01032495.1_pt1 | contig 12644 bp, 8 predicted proteins | sample 811131 | NCBI WGS metagenome assembly MDSY01 (sample SAMN05326643, study PRJNA326480) | marine metagenome | isolation source: seawater | place: Atlantic Ocean: South West | collected 2010
CATCGCCGCGCCAGCGGCGCCGCCTAGAATGTGGTACGCCCTGCCTGTTTCGTCCGTACCGATTGGTCTGTGTCTTAGATACGCCCCCCGGTCAGGGGCGTTCCGTACCCACTCAATCAACGTCTCCGCCCAATCCGGTTTGTCCGTGGATTTCGGTACCGAAACAACCGGCGCGCCCAGCGCCAAAGGCTTGGGTTTGACTCGCCGGGGCGCCAGCGGGAGTTGTCCCATGTTGTGCGCCGCTCGCGTGCTTTCCGTTTTCGCCTTCATCACCTCGCCCATTTCTTCCGAGTCGCACGCTACGCAAGAGAGCCCGACCGCTAGGGCAACTCGCTCGGGGGGGGAGAGCACTCCGGTGACGTTGGCGCCTTCGTCGCACCCGGCGAGCGCTTTCGCCGCCCTCGCCGCGCCTTGTTTGATCGCCTGCGACGGCCACGTGGGCGGCCCCGGACCGAGTACGCCCACCGCCTCCGCGGCGGTCCCCGCGGTGTACACCCCCAAGGTAGCCCCCACGCGCTCACTCCAGTCCAACATCAATAGATCCTCGGGTTCTTCCATCTCACTGCTGGCTTTCGCCAGTCGGGGCTGCTTTTGCAAGCGGCGCGTCGCGGCGGCGGCGTTTTCCCCGCCCCCCGCGCCCGCTCCCGCGACGCCGCTTTCGCCCACGCGCAGCAGCGCGACGCAGACGTCTCGGATAAGCGCGGCGTCTGCGGGTACGGTGCCTTCCGCAGGCGCCAGGAACGCGCGTGAAAACCGTGGCCAAGGACACGGAGGAAGTCGAAAAAACTTACCGTGTACCTGCGTCATGTCCCACAGCGCCAGGGTTTCGGCGACGAGCGCGGGTGACGCGGCGTACGTCTCGGGAACCACGGGTTCGGGAACCGGGGGCGTACCCGTTCTCGGTTCTCTCGGACCCGAGGGGACAGGTTTTCTGTGATGCGACGCTCCGGACGGCCGCGACCCTCCAGAACCGTCGCCCCGTCGGGTCGCCGCTAAACGCTCGCGTTGCGCTTGTCGCTGCGCCGCCCTTTGCGCCGCATTCCGCGCAACCTTTGCGTCCAGCAGCTCTTTCTTTTTCGTCACTTCCAGGATGTTTTTGAACTGATCGATTAAAGGCGGCTTGGTCAGCTCGGTGCCTTCCATCAACGCCCCTGAGGTTCTCAACGCCTCAAGTTGTGTCGCGATGAACGCACCGTCATCCACGACGTCTCGTGTGGTGTACCGCAAAGGAACAACCTCGGGCGGTTTTTTGTCATCCGCGATTTCTTTTTTGTCCTCCCCGTCTGCCTCTGTTTCTTCGCCCTTCTCGGCGGCGACGTTCGCGGCTTCTGATTCCTTGCGCTCGCGTTCCGTTGCGGCGGCGTTGGACGCGGCGATGACCCGGAACCGAGGGTCGAGTAAGTCCCCTGGGACTACCTGGGTCTCAGCCGCGCACTTCGCCATCGCGTCGTCAAGCGACACCGCCCAGTTCAACCGGAGCATCTCGGCGGCCACCGCGGTGAACGCCACGCGGCGTTGCATCGGCGCAAACACCCGGAGGTACTGCGGCGAGGGGTCGATTAGCTTGTACCAGGCTCGCAGGGTTACGAGCCAGATACAAGGCTCCGGTGTTGTGTACGAAACCGTCCAGTCAAGCACCTCACTGAGCTTCAGCGGGTGCGGAGGTTTGTCCACCGGTTTCAACACTCCGCCTGGTTGGGACAAAATCTCGAAAGGCCTTTTAGCGCCTTCGCCGCCCTCCAGCTTGCGCGCCTTGCCAAACACAATCACGTTGGAACACCGAATGCACTCCAAACCCACCATCTTCTGCTCGTCACGGCGGTCGCGGATCTCGAAATCTAGAAGTTACAGAAAAAGGGGAAGGAGAAAGGGTCAGCGTTTGATGATGGCGAAAACAAAAAGCATAAAAAACAAGTGCTGTAAAAACACGCGGGAAGGAACGCGACCCTTGCTGCTCCGCCGGTTCGATGGGAGGTGCCCACGTTCGCGAGTGTTTGGTTCCGGGAGCGTCGACGTACCTTCCAGGGTCCTTAGGGAGAGACACGCTCCCGGCACTTCCGGCTTGTCGATCCGATCCTTCACCGCGGGCGTCGAGGGCGACGCCTCTGGTTTCGCCCCGATATTGGCCTTTGTTGTTTCATCTACGGCCGGCGCGACAGCTCCATCCATCGCGGATGTCCCAGGATGCGGGATCTCGGACATATCGCGCACCGACCCTGGATCCGACGACACCAAAGAACACCGGCGCGACTCCGGCGCGGTTTCCGACGAAACGCGCGCACGCTCCCCTGACGCCTCGCGAAGGGTTTTCTGAAAGGACGGGCCGATCGGCGAGGGATCTAAGCTGGGGAGATTGCAGCGACTGCAGGGGAGACGCCTTCGAATTTTCGATACCAGGTAACAATTTCACTTTTCGCAGAGAAGCGTTCGGGTCGTCTACCTCTATTGATATTAATGATGTCTACGGCTGTCTATGGCTGTCTATGGTGTGGTGTATATTGTGCCTATCTCCGCACTCTCCACGCTACATTGCTACCGTGTCTTCGATACTACCGGGTCTTGTTTTTACTATTTTGTCCGACTCCGACGCCGAATAACAATCTCGCCGCGACCGCCGCAAATCCAATCCAATTTCCAATCACGAATCCGCCTGCCGCCCCCGCCACCACGGATACCGGCCACTTCTGCCAGGTCCGGTCCCAGTCAAGGGGAATGGGCATAGCCCCGAGCCATGCGCCGATGCCAGTACCCCACACACTAATTACCCATGCAAGGTCAAACCCGGAAAAGTGGCGTATCGACGATGGGTACGGGTTTTTTGTTTTGGAGTTTTTCGTTTGTGCATCGCCGTCTTCGGTTGAATCATAGGATACGACAGAGAGCGCGCACGTTAACAGCACTGTCCACGTTTTGCCAATTTTTTCATCTATCGGCACGCCATACACAACTGCTCCTGGTGTAAACGTGAGCGACGCCAGGAACAACACGAGGTGGGCTGTTTCGTTCAGCTTTCCGAGCGTGGATGTGCCCAGGGAAACTGTAATAAAAAACCAAACCACGGATCCTGATGCGATGCCCGCGATTGCTCTCCATGTCGCAGCTACCGCACCGGGTCTTGGCGTTTGCCACTTGGATTTCTCCACCCCCAATACATTCATAGCGATGACCACAAGGACGTGCGCCACCGACGCGACCCTAGTCACCGCCAGTACATCGGTGGTCACGAGTGCATCGAGTCTCCACTCGCTGGGCACCCCAAACTTCAAAGGGACGGCGACGGAAAGGCTGGCGGCTGTGGCGCGCGCGGCGAGCGCCACTAAGGTCAGCGCCGACACCTCAGATACAGACCCAGATTTACCCATCAACTCGCTCCGAACCGAGGAAGCACCAAAGAGGAGGCGTGGAGAGGGAGTGACGCGTAGGACTGTTGGAGGTGACGACGTTAAATTTCGTTTGGAAAAAAGTCAGCACTGTTTTCGAAATCACCGTTTCGAGATGACCACTCCGACTCTGTCACTCCTCGTCCGCACGTCCGCCGCGCGTTTCCGCGCACACCTGTGTGATGAGCGACCCCCACCTTCGCGACCCCCCCTCTGTGAAGATCACCGAGGTGCTCCCAAAATCCGGGCTGGTGTACTCCGAGAAAGGTAACTTGAGTGAGGTTCTTTCGAAGCCGAAGATCATGCCGCTGAAATCCGTGACTTTGGAGCGAATAGAGGAGATGGAGCGACAGGCCGCGGAACAAGCGCAGGCGCAGAGACGGGAAACCGCGGGGGGGAGCTTCCCGCCGCCAAGGTAGTACTAGAAACAACAAGGTAGAACTAGAAACAAGTCAGGTCGGCAAAGCAAAGGCCGAGGAAGGCCGATAGGCTACTGCCGGAAAGGAGTTTGAGAATCTTCAAAAGTTCGTTGTTAGCACTGGGATGTAATAGTAATAATACTGATGGTTCAAACTCTATTCTCAATAAGCCGCCCTCCGCCCTCCCCTCCGTCGACTCCCAACCTTCCCCCCCCCGTGCCCCGCTTCGGACGCGGCGCGCATGAACTTGGCCCACAGCGGCGCCGCGACTTCCGCGCCCGTACCGGGCAACGACGTGTTTTCGTCCCTTCCAGCCCACACCACGCAAGCTAGCGATGCGGTGTACCCCGCGAACCAAGCGTCTCTGTAATCATCGCTAGTGCCGGTCTTCCCAGCAGCTTTGTCGGAGTTCCAGCCGATAGCTGCGGCTTGCCCCGTGCCTCGGCTCAACGCCGCTCGCAACATCCCGTGAAGCGCCGCCGTTGCGGTTGCGCTCGCCGCTAATTTCCGCACTCCTTTGTGCCGGTACACAGCGCCCCCGGCGCGGTCCTTGACCTTGGTGATGAGGTGCGGCTTTGAATACACACCACCTGCCGCAATAGTAGCATACGCCACTGTCATCTCAAGAGGAGTGGTCTCGCACGACCCTAAACTGACACTCAGCGCATTGGGAAGCGGACTCGTGATCCCGAGCGCTTTCGCCATTTCCAAAATTTTCGGAACCCCAACCGTCTCCGCGACTTTCACGGTTGGGACGTTTAGGGATTCCACGAGGCAATCCCTTACGCTTACCGTGCCTTTGTACCGCCTAGTATAGTTCATAGGCGTGTACGTGGGTACTTCGCCTTCCGGGACATCGAAGATCTGTTCCTCGTCTTGAATCAGTGTGGAAGGGTTGATAACCCCGGCTTCCAACGCTGCTAAATAAACGAAGGGCTTGAACGCGGATCCAGCCGCTCGTCGGCTCAACACGGCTCGGTTGAACGGGCTGTTAGCGTACTCCCTACCCCCCACTAGTACTCGAACACCCCCTGAATTTGGGTCGATAGCAACTAAAGCCGCTTCGCCTTTGTCTTCACCTCTGATTGGTACAAGTCCATCTTGTAACACTAATTCTTCCGCCTTCTCCTGCAGCGCCAAGTCCAGCGTCGTGTGCACTTTCAACCCACCCGTTGCTAAAACGTCCTGCCCGCGGAAAAGTTCCTTTAAATGGTACAGCACTTCCGAGACGAAGAACGGGGCGCGATACGGAGCCGCGGAGCCTCGGCCCAAACGTGGGACACCCCTGCCACCGGTATACGTAGCCGTGTGCTCTACACTTGAAAACTCAAGCCCTGTGGATTTTTCCAGCTCACTCGGTGGCCTCAGCGCTAAGCTACTGGGCAACGGCGAGTTGCAAAACTTCTTGGCTTGCGTTTCGTCGAGGTACCCGTGCTTGGCCATGCATTGCAACGCCGTGTTCCTGACGCGTCGTGCGCCGGCCGGGTTGGCGTACGGAGACAAGGCTTCTGGGGCAGGCAATAGCGACGCTAACAGCGCCGCTTCACCCACATCCAACTCCTTCGGTGTCTTCCCATAATAACTCGCGGCGGCGCCCGCGATCCCGTACACGCCGTGCCCCCAATACACGTGATTTAAATAAGCCTCCAGCAGCTCATCTTTCGTCAGGCGCTGTTCGACTTTCGTGGAGAGGATAATCTCAGCGGCTTTTCTGCTTATTGTTCTGTCTTGACTCAACACTAGGTTCTTCACGAGTTGTTGCGTAATAGTACTGCCACCCCCCATCTTTCCAAGGCTTCCTATCGCTCGTAACAAACCTCGTAAGTCGACGCCTTTGTGCTGAAAAAAACGGTGGTCTTCCGTTGCAACAATAGCTTGCCACACCGCGGGGGAGACGTCCTTTAGTTTCACGGCTTCAGAACTCAACGTAGCAATCACCCGCCCCTTAACGTCATAAATAACAGTAGGCTCGCCTGAATGCCCGTCCTTGCCGCTCTTGTCGCCCTCCACCAGCGTTCGCCATCTTTTTTCCGCCCCCCCGTTGCGCATGGATTTCGCAAACTTGTAAAAATCGAGAGAGCCGGCGATTGCGATGCACGATGCGCTGACTAAAACAAACTTTGGAAAAGCAGATATCACGTTCGCTTTCAACTCTTGTTTGCCCCTTCTGCCGTACTCACCGTAGTCTATGCCTGGGGAGAGTTTGGTCGAGTCTGTGGATTCACTGTTGTCTTCTTCAGCGCGTACTTTAATCGTTCGGAACCTTCTCGACTTGTTTTTAGTGTGCCCACCCACGCCTTGTCCATTTCGTCGTCCCACTCGTCGCACGGGCAGGCGGACGCAGCACGGGCGGTCCGCACCGCATATGGAGCCGACTACGGCGCCTGTCTTACAGTAGCGCCACGTAACGTCGATTTTTGGAGACCCAGTGGGTTGTGGTAAAGCCACGCCTTGGCCTGATGGAGACGCGATCATCGAAGCGGTCATGGACGCAAACGTAGTCGGCATCGAAATCTCCGAAGCCACCATCGCGAGTCAACCCTAAACCCTAAACCTCGACCGTACACGGTTCAAACGTAGCAACGAGACCCTGGCTTCAGGAACAGACGTCGACGTGCGCACACGGGCGCAGCGGGTCTGTGGTCAAGGCGGTCGTGAGCGACGTCGAGGTTCAAATTAAAGCGTAGGCACACACACCAGTCGGCGCTTTTTCGACGAGCCACGACACTTTTGAACTGAAAAAGACACGGCGCGTCTTCCAGCTTCACAGCGCACAGCACAAAGGCGGACATGGGTGTCTCCCAGTCCAAGACACTGCTGGCGTCGTCCACGCCTCACACTCCGCACCCGGCCGCGCGGCGAACCTCGAGCGGCGCCGCGGTTGGAAACACGTGCGGTGGCTGCTTTCTCCCTCGCCGAGGAAAATACGAACCCCCCCGCGTTGCGACGCGTCGAGCCACCCCAAAGGCGCCCGCCGACTCTTCCTTCGCGTCCAGCGAGTACAACGAATCACGCCCGCGCGGAAACGTCTCGCAGCTTCTCGCCGATCTTAAAGGTGCGCCACGCGTGCGATGCACGATACGCGCGAACACTCTCTCCCACGGCGCGCCTCCTCCACGCACAGCTGTGCACCTTCCAAACTTCCAACGCAACGTCCTCTAACCCCCCACCCCCTCTCCCGTAGATGACGGCCTTCTCGACGCCCTGGACGCGGTGGCCACGGACCTCGCGGCTCGCAAGATCTCGCTCCTTAACCCCACGGTTCGCCACGGCCTCGTCGCAACCCCCTGCGCGCCTCACAAGCAACGCGACGGCGAGAGCATTTTAAGAAGAAGCACGTCTCAACTTATCAACGCGCAGGTTAGTTTGGACAACCCGCGACGCACCGCGCGGCGTTTAACCTGGACGGACGCTCGAGATATCGCGGGTTTGCTGGAACACGTGCACCACTTCGACGTGCGTGACGGGTTTGCGCAGTGCGGTGGCATCGCGCCGGAATCAGCACGCTTCGCACCGGACTGCTCACCTGTGCGTTTGGACGACGCCGTGCCTGCGAGAAATTTTTCGTCCAAAACTCCCGATTTCGCGGTGCCTCACTTCGACGTCGAGCAAGGCGTCCCCGTGTTCACGTTGGACGACGCGTCTCGTGCCGCCGCGCGAAGGATCGCGGCGCAGCTTTTAAGGCACGAAGCCGTGCACGGCGACACAAGCACCCTCGATTCCCGAACGCGGATCGGGAAGATGCTCAAAAGGAGAGTCACGCCGCGGGTCGCCGCGTCGGTGGAGGGCTTGTCGGCGGCGGCGAGGGTAGGGCAGGCTGAACCTGAACCAACTTCGTTAACCTCGCCTTCAACCGACTTGGCTTTGAAAGGTCGGGGTAATGAAGGTATCCAGCAAACCTTTCCTATCGATCGGCACGTCACCACGGCTGGTGACGCGTTGCTGGTGTATTTAGTCACCGCGCAGCTGCGTTTACAGCGACAACTCCAAGTGTGCGAGCAAACGAAAGTCGCCAAAGTTCGTGAAATCGAAAAGCTGCTGCAACGCGGCGATAAACTCGTGTCAAACGTCCCGTCCAGGCGCGTGGCGAGCGCGTTGAAAGCGCTGCACCGAGATGCGCTCGCTTTGATCGACGCCAAGGCGCTTATAGGTGCTGCGGATGCCAGTGTTTTGTTCCTGGAAACAGCACTGGGTGGTGTTCCGGGTTTAAGCTCTTCAGTGGGCAATCAGTCTCAACACGCTGTTGATGACGTCCACGAAGCGGTGGAGACGGTTCCCGCGCACTGCGACGTTCGCGGCGCTGGTGAACGCCGGCTCTCGCACGTTAGACGAACAGTCTCTCAATCACCTGGTAGGTCTGGCAAAGGCAAGGACGAAGCAGCACAAGAGCACCTGAGAGAGGACATGGCAGACGCGTTTTTTGAAATCCTTCAGCTTGGGGGGTTGCTTCCCCGGGGCGCGAGGTGATGAGAATTACTTGCAGGAAAAGAATTGGGCACGCGATACGATGTTGAGACGCTGGGACATGAGTAGACTGTGAGTGACACTTTTCGTTGTAAAGAATCTGTTTTTTCAAAAATATACTGGTACCTATGATCCCTCCTGGGACTCTAATACTCACTTAGCTATCGTTGAAGCTCACGCCCCCGAGCTGCACGACGACCCAGAACGTTGCGAGCATCAGGGAGATGATCGTGGTGAATGAAAGTACGATCACGACTTGCGCCATGGCGGGTTTGGGAAGTTTCTCCCACGCAGTTCTGGTGTCTTCCATCGGGGCTCTCGAGGGTTTCGCATCCCCGAAAGGGTTTGAGGCGGCGCCCGCGCTGGCGAACGGAGAGGCGCCGGCTTTGGGCGCCGCGTCCGCGAACGGCGAAGCCGCGCTCGCGACAGGCTTGGTTGGCGCATCTGCGCCGAAGGGAGAGCCTCCGGGCGGTGCGGCTGGGGCGGCGGCACCGAACGGGCTCGCCGGTTTCGCGGGCGCCGCGGAGCCGAAAGGCGAAGCCGCGCTCGCAGCCGCAGGCTTGGGTTTTGCAGGCGCGTCAAGCGCAGAGGCGGGCATATCGAAAGGACTCGTCGCATCACCTTTAGATCCCATCCCGGCGACTGATTTGTTCGTCTCGAACGGATCCTGGAACGGCAGCGTCTTCTTGCCCGTTACTTTGCCTTCCCCGAACGAGCTCGGTAACGGCTTGGGGGATCGCTTTTTCGTTTGAGACATGGGCTGTTCCTCCACCGCGTCACCCTCACCCTCGCCCTCACCCGGTGCCAGCTCTCTCGCCTCGCCTCGCGCACCCCGTGTTCTGTGCTCAACCGCTTTCACCGAACGGGGGCCTTTCCGTGTGACACGAGCGCTCGCAGACGTGCGCGCCAACCCAACCCCGGAGATCGTGCACATGACCGACGCCATCGTGGGAGTGGTCGTCTTCGTTCGCGCGCGCGAATGGAGCGCGGCGGAAGAGTGGCGCGCTACGGCGATCGGACGTCCCCTTGAGACAACGACAATCGCGATAGTCTGGAGATCTTTACGTCGCGGATTTCCGCTTCTTGAATCCTTATTAGACCGTCAAAACTAACCCCCCAGTCGTTTAACTCACCAGATAGACCGTCGACCTAATTCACTGCTTGCCAAGGTGTCAAGCAGATGAGCGCTGACACACTCCCCAATTTATCCGCTATCCATCTTCGGGACAACATGCGTCCGCCTCGGGTAACCCCCACTTTCCACCACGCCAGCCACCTTCCCCCCTAACGCTACTCCCCAAGATGGCTGCCCAGGTGCGTTTCACGGAACCCTATACTCATCTCGACCCGATCGCCCCCCGATCGCGCCGCACCCATCCGACAGAAGTGTCGATGCCACTTGTCACGTCTGTTTCCTAACGACGCGATTCTGACGATCCACCCCCCCCAACCCAAACAGACCTTCGCCATGCCCACCGTCGCGGCCCGCGCGTCCGCCGCCCCCAAGCGTGCCACGCGCTCCGCCACCAAGGCGCAACGCAACGTGCGCATGAACGGCGAGTACGGCGCGTCCGGCACTTCCTTCTACACCACCACGGAGAAGCAAGATTCGTACGACTCGCTCGACGCCGTGTTGGACGCGAAGTGCGCGGACCCCGAGGTCAAAGCCGTGATCAAGGAACAGCTGGATGCTTGTGCCGATATTACAGAAGCCCTGAGGTCCGCCCTCGTAACAGTCGAGGGCTCCGCGAACACGTTCGGGGACGCGCAGCTCTCCGTAGACGTCATCGCGGATCAAATCATGTGGGACGCGGTCAAGTCGTCCGCCGTGGTGGCGTGGGGCGCCTCCGAGGAGGAACCCGAAGTCAAGCCGTGCAACCCCAACGGGCGGTTCACAGTGTGCTGGGACCCCCTCGATGGCTCATCAATCGTGGACAACAACTGGGCCGTCGGGACCATGATTGGCATCTGGAGCAAGGAATCTGGGTCTGGGGAGGATGGCCTGATCGGCGCCACGGGCAGAGACCAAGTCACTGCTTTGATTGCCCTGTACGGCCCCAGGACCACCGTGCTTGTCGGTCTGGACGACGGCGTGTACGAGTTCTCGTACGGGTGCACCCCCGAAGGCTGCGAGCTCGCGGACGGCACGTTCGAGCCCTGGATCTGCTCCAGGAAGCAAATCCAAATCAAGCCTGACACGCGCATCTTCTCCCCGGCGAACATGCGCGCCGGTAACCAAGTCGAAGGCTACAAGCAGCTCCTGAACTTCTACCAGGACGAGGGGTACACGTTGAGGTACACCGGCGGCCTCGTGCCTGATGTGTACCAGCAGTTCACCAAGAACATGGGCATCTTTACCAACCCCACTTCCGAGAAGAGCCCGGCTAAATTGAGGCTGGCGTTCGAAGCCTCGCCGTTCGGATTACTCGTCGAGCAAGCGGGCGGGAAAACCTCCGACGGAGTTTCCGGCGGCTCCGTTTTGGACGTCCAAATCAACACCGTGGACCAACGCACGCCGCTGTGCATCGGCTCCGCCAACGAAGTCGACAGGTTCAACAAGTTTGTGCTGGGCAAGTAAACGTGTTTACGTACTATTATAGTGTCTTACGAGTAAGCGTGTTTCAGAGAGGAGAACGGAAGGTTGCTGCTATTTAAAAAAAAGAAGAATTAAAAAAATCGTTTCTTACAACGCCAACGGTCCTGGCGCCGGCGCTTTGCGGCGACCGCTACTGGTTCTTTCCACTTCTTTCTCTTCCTTCTCCTCGCTTTCGTTCGTCTCGGCCTCGTTTCCGTTCCTAGATCCTCTGCGTCGCTCCACCCCCATACTGTCCTCGATCAAGTGTCTGTACTGCGACAACGCTTGAAGGGTTTCTATGCCCCGTAAGGAACGCTCTATACTAGGCACGTTACCTACCCCCCCTAACTCGATATCACCCAACTCGATGCCCTCTTTTTTATCCTTCATCTCAGAAGAATCACTCGCAAGGTCACCCGGTAAGTACCTTCTGTACCACCGCTTCTTCTTACCAGCGTCCAGGGCGTGTTTCAGTTTTGATATTTTATCCAAGTACAAAGCGTCGACAACGCGAAAGTACGGGTTGACTTTGCGTTCCACGAACATCGACGACGGCATCGTGGACAGCCCGACGTGCCGCCGCGCGTTGACTTGTTTCGCCGCGTTTAGGGTCGGTTCGTCCGTTTCATCGAGCCAGTGCGCGTACCGCAGGTTCATCTGCATGTACTCGTGGCCTGAAAAGATTAAGGCTTCGTCAGGCATTGTCGCCAACCTGACGTGCAAATTATCAAAACAATCCCTCGGCCCGCCGTGAAAAAAAGCCCCGACGCCGCCGTTGATAATCGCGTCGCCGGTGAACAAGCACTCCGCTCTTTCAGTCTGGATTTTTGATGACCCAGACCCTAAATCATCAGTAGAATGCGAACCGTCACCAATTTTATTATCCGACTGGTCCGACATCTCACCCTTATCCGCCCCCAGCACCGCGTACACCACGTGGCCTGTTGTGTGGCAAGGGACGTGCACGACGCCTATTTCTGTTTCGCCGATTTTTAGGATATCACCCGCTTTTACGTATTTATTGACCCCTGCACACTTGTCTAGTTTATGCCCAAAGATTGTAAGACTTCCGCCGTACTGCTTCTGTAGGACTAAATTGCCCCCCGCGTGGTCATGGTGCTTGTGCGTGGTTAAAATTGCCACTAGATTTAATTCGAGTCTGTCCAACAAGTCCTTCACAGCGTACGGATCCGCTGGGTCGACCGCCGCGCAATCGCGCGTCGCGTGGTCCACCAGCACGTACGCGTAGTTGTCCGCTGAGAACGGGACAGGCAACACTGAACATGTACTCAACGGTGACGGTCGGACGCCCCTGGAATGAGGGGGACTATTCGACTTGTGGTGGCTTTTCACCCCTCGAAGATGCGCCCACCGCCCGAGCGGCGTCACGTAGATTAAATAACCCACGTTGAAGATGTTTTTCCCTAAAAAGTTTAGCACGAAGGATGGCGTGATGGCGTATAGGGGGTACAACGCGGCTGATATCACTAACCCGGCGGTGGCTAAGGCAGACGCAAACAGCTTGACAATCATACCAAACCACACCGCGAACGGGGAGGTTTCGTACGATTGCGTGAGTTTCTGATGAACCCTGCCTTGTTGCGTGGGATTCGAATTTCCAACTCCATCTCCATTGGCTTTTGATTCACCCCGATCGCCTCCCCCGTCTTGTTCGTCTCCATGTGTCTCACCACCCATCGCGCCGTCCGATGATTCGGTTCGGTGTAACAACATTTGGTTGTCCTTGTCGGTCAATGGAGACGCAGGCGCGGGGTGCATGCCCGGGTCCAACAGGTTCGCAAGCGG
>MDSY01127552.1_pt1 | contig 12644 bp, 4 predicted proteins | sample 811131 | NCBI WGS metagenome assembly MDSY01 (sample SAMN05326643, study PRJNA326480) | marine metagenome | isolation source: seawater | place: Atlantic Ocean: South West | collected 2010
AGACGTATTCGTTTGTGACAAAAAGCGTTTCACACTCGACGATAAATGCCGCGGCGAGTGACCCGGGTAATAATACCATTGTCGCCCTGGCGTGCGACGACGGCGTTGTACGCGCATTCGACGTTACCACCGGTACGATCGTGTACGAGTGTGCCATCGACGATAATACAGTATCAATCGACGAACGCGCGACGAGCGTGGGGTTCTCGGGTATGGACAAACAGTCTCGCACATCGATATTAGCAGTGGGGTACAGCACCGGCTTGGTTCGCGTTTTCGAGATTGCGACGGGCGGATCGGGTTCCGGAAAGAGCACGGTGCTCGCCACGAGCACGTTGCTCGCCACGATCACGGACGCGCACGAGTTTGGATATCAAGTCGACTGCGTGTTGTTTGCCGGTGATGAAGATAAACTATTCAGCGCCGCGCGGGACGGGTACCTGTGCGTTTCCGAAACCGGTTCCGATTTGTTTTCGTGGAATGCAAAAAGCCGCGTGCGCGTGTCCTCTCCGAACGTCAGAGCGGCGGCGTCCGTGTCCGAATGTAAAACCTTCGTGTTCGTCGCCGCGTGTACTGGGTCTTTGAACGTCTCAGCAGTAACAGGTGGTGGCGAACAATCGTCGCACGTCTTGGCGTTCCGCGGCGATACCTTAGCGTTGGTGAATGGAACGTGGCGCTCGTACAGGGGGGGGATTTGTGGAATGACGGTTGCCGGTAACCCATGCCAGACTGGGAAGTCACACGAAACGCCTGAACTGGTACTCGCGGGGGATGATACCGCGGCGGTGGTGAGTCACCATACGCTTATGGATTTGTTTGCAGATGAGAACGGAAATAAAACGGAAAACCAAAAGACGCCCTTGTCTGTTTTGGAAAACGCCCGGGAGCCGGTTTCGATTCGACGAGGGTGTCACGACTCTATGCGCAAACAATCTGAACGTAAGTCTGGAAGGAATGCATCACAACAAGCCATAACCGGTATTGCGTACGACTCCGCCAACGATTGCGTGGTGACCTGCGGCGCCGACGGTACCGTGTTTACGCGACACACGAGCGACGCGGCGGATCCGAGTTTATTTGGGATCGACGACGCGCATCAGAATTCAAGCGGCCAACGGTTCATAAGCCCCCACCGCAGTGTTACGGGGTTAGTGCTTGCCGGGGATAGGTTGGTTACCTTCGGCGACGGAGACGCGGTTTGCGTATGGGCCGTCGAGGAAAGAATAAACGCGGCTGTTACGGAAGAATCGCGGAGGCGTGAACCGGTGGAGACGTTGTTCCCCGAAACAAGTGCGTTTGGGCTGGAAAAAGACGTCCCTTCGGTTACTGAGTATGGCGACCTGCCAGGTGGATATGTTCGAAACGCACCTACAAGCGCGGGGTACGCCGCCGTACCTCCCGAGCCGTGGAGCGAACAGTCCGCGGAAGTTGCGCTTGCCAAAACAAACGCCGACAACACCCAAGTCTACCCAACGCGCTCGCTTGGTTTGTCCGTCGGCACCGCTGCGGCTCGACGGGAGAGTTCCAGAAACGCCGCCGCGGTGGCTGCGTCTTGCGAATCGCCCAACGCGTTTTTCATCCAATCGCTCGGCGCGGTGGCGTACGCGGCTGGCAGCGACGTGATAATTGAACGCTTAGGCGGCGATAAAACGCAAGCGTCGCTGCGAGGCGCGCACAACTCACAAATCACCGCGCTTGGGAGACACTCTTTGACGAACACTTTGGCATCAGCGGCGGCGTGTTCCTTCACATCTATCGAAGGGTCCGCGTTAATATGCCTCTGGGACGGAAACACAGGTAAGTTGCTCGACACCGTGACACGCACCGACTGTGGAGGGGTCGTTACTGAATTGGCGTTTTCGCCGAGCGGGGAATTTTTGCTTGCGGTGGGGCAAGACCCGGACGGCGCGGTGCAGGTTTGGAAACGTAACTCTATGACCAAACAGTCTGGAGTAAAATACGAATCCGTGTTTCGCTCAGCGATGGAAGCACCGCTCGCGTCCGGGGTGTGGCTCAGTGACACGACCTTCGTGGTGGTCGGGGTGGACGGCGCAACCGGGTTTGTTTTGGAGAAAGATTCTGATTCGTTTTCAAACGAGTCATTTTCGTTTCACGAATTTCCTCAACCCTCGCCGGTGTGTACCGCGATTTCCGTCACAACCGACGGCACTCTGTTCGTGGGGGACAGCAAAGGGGGGGTGTGGGTGTGCAATGATGTGACTAGTGCACGTACAGAGCAGAAAAATACGTTATCTTTACGTTTATTGCAGACTGGAGAGACGGCGCCTGACGTGGTTCAACCGGAGTTGTTTCCCACGGGCGAAGCCGTCACGGCTCTCTGCGCGTTTGGCGACGCGCACGACAAAAACGCCCCCCTCGGGGTTTTCGTGGGCGGGGCGAAACGCGCCAGGGCGTTGCAACGAGACTGTTTGCCCATACACGGAGAGGAAGGAAACCCACAAGAAATTATCGACATTTCCAACGATTGGTTCGAACTCGGCGAGCTGGATTTGGACGGCGCCGTGGTGAGCGCCAGCGGAAGTGATAATGAAACCACTCGTATGGGTATCCATTCACAACCAAATACGACTTTCATAACCGTCACCACCTCGGTTGGATCTGTTTGGTGCGTCCGGATGGATACCGGCGTAGCGCGAGCGCTGTCGCATGCGCACCCCACGCCGGTAAACTTTATTGGTATCACAAAAGTCGGCCTGAGAAACGCGCTTCTTACGTGCACTGACGACGGCGCCGGGCGGGTGTGGGACTGCGTTAGCGGGTCGAAGACAATAGAGACATATGGGAAATTAGACGGGAATAGATTTGGGGACAACACGTGTGTCGTATCTGCTGCGTCGCCGTGTGGTTCGTGCATTGTGTTCGGACGGGAAGATGGGTCAATCTCGGTGGTGGAGACGAAGTATGACGATAGACGAAAAAGTAGTAACGATTCAAAAACCTCTTGCTCCGTCGCCGCTTCCGACCCGTACACGTTCACGCCCCACCCCGACGGTGGCGCTGTGATTTGCTGTGCCTTCGTGGAGAGCATTTTCGGTTCACACGACGTAGGGTATTCGAATACACAGACCTTATACGTGAAATCAGTGCACAATTTACTCACGGTGTCCAGTGACGGCTCCGTGTGCGTGACTGAATTCGGATCTGTCGCCGATGAAAATACCGGTGAAATAAAAACAGAAACAAAAACAAACACGCTAGTCGTGGGAGGCCCGGGGAATGTACGACCTGTGCTAGCGGCGAGCGTTGAGGTTGGCGTGACACCCACGCGAGTCGCTTTGGCACGAAGAGACGGGATCATCGTAGTGTCAGTCGCCGAAGGTGTAAACGGGAAGTACGCCGCGGCTGTTTCGTTCGAGTACGCCCCAGAGTCGTTCGTGACTAATTACTCACTGAAGGAATCAGCAGAAGGCACTTGTTCTATCAATGTAACCGGCGGAGACATGAACCGCGCCGTCGTGGCCTGGTCATCCACAAACGCGGGGGTTTTGTTCTACGCAAGCGCGGTGACGAACTTTTCGTTGGTAGTCCTGGATACAAAAAACACAAACGACGACGAAACCGTAGTTGTTTGTCTGGACAGTATTCGTGGTGAGGGTATTCATGGTGAGGGTGTTCAGGAAGGTATTCAGGACAGAAATCAGTCTGGAAACAATAGGGGACATTACAACCTATCGTGTTTGTCCGTCGCCGGCTCGGACTCGGGGACGGGCGACCTTCTCGCGATTGGTACGGGGAACGGAGTTGTGTTTTGCGAAATTAAAGCCCGGGACACGGCTGGTTTTGCTTTTGCCAAAAATGTTGACTCGACGCCGAACGCGTTTGGCCACCGCACGATCGTTCCCAAAAAAACCAAAACGTGGCACTCCGCGACCGGCAAACCCGTGCGTGCAGTTGCCTGGCAAATCGACGAGTCATTGACTCAGGATATACACGATATAACAAAAACAACTGCCTGGGTCGCCGCGGGCGAAGACGTGCACGCGTTTGAGAATGTATTTTGAGTGTGATGACTTGTGACTAAAGCGCATAGAACTATATAATTATCTATTGGCATCCTTCATCTACCACTCCTTCTACTCCTCTACTCGTCATCCGAAAACGCACACGCGCGTTCCATTTCGAGCTCAAACTCGGTTTTCGGCGGAGGTTTCAGTTTCGGGGACGAAAACGAGGGGAGGCGCCAGGACGTGCTTTTCTTTTTCCGGAAAGCGTTTTGAGCGTTTCTCTTTTCTTCGTCAACCAACGTCCGTAACCGAGAATCAAGAGTGTCGTCATTTCCTGGTGCGTACCGCTTGGAGTTGTCGTGTCTATGTTCGTGTCCGCGTTCGTATCTCCTTTGTCTGTGTTTGTCCGCCAGTCGCGCAGCGTCCCTCACCGCGACGTTGCGCCGCCGGTCCGCTTCGTTTTCATGTCGACTCCTTTCGTTTTTCGTTTTTCCATTTTCAATCCCCCGCCCTGCGCCTGCGTTGTACGCGTCGTAGGTGTCAATAAACCGGTTCAAACGAGCGTCCTCTTCGGTATTTTCATCGTAGTCGTGTTGGTCAGCATCACGCTGTGTCCTCCCCCGTCCACCTCGATTCCTCTCCCCGGGATCCGCCTCCCGAAACGCGGCCATGTCGTCGCTCGCGCCGCTTACGTTTCTGGTAATAAACATATTTCCAGTCGTTCGCCCATCCCCGACAACAGGCGACTTCACCTCCACCCGTCGTTCCCCGCTGGATTTCATTGCTAATGCAACGAGTTTCTTTTCGTTCCCTTTCCTTTTGATTTCCGCGCGAAGCAACAACGCGGGCGCGGCAACCTCGGCGAGTTTCATCCACAAATCAAACGCCGGCGCCATGACGTGCTGGTACTTTTTAGTCAACTCTTTGAATTCAGTTATGCTGATCTTGCCGTCTTTGTCGCCGTCAACGTCTTTTAGTATACCATCCAACCCTTTGGCCAACCCGCCGACGCCGCCGAAGTTCGCCAAGCCCCGGCCCTTGCGCATCCCGCCGTCGCCCACGATTTTGCGGTGCGAGAACTGCCCGCCGCGTTGGGGGACGCCTTTTCTATTTTCGTTGGGATTATTTCCAACCGTACTACTCCCGTCATTGGCTCGAAAGTACGTAGCCCCCAGCACTTCCCTGAACTCGTTTTTCGTGATCCACCCGTCGCCGTTTAGGTCGAACAAACGCCACGCGAAATATACGTGTTCGTTGTTTCTTCCTTTGTTTCCGAACTGGGAAAGGCACACGATGAACTCGAACGGCGACAACACGCCGTCGCCGGAGACGTCGAAAAGCCGCACCAAGCGCTGGAGGAAAGGATTTCCAATCTCCACGTCGAAGGTTTTGGCAAACTCGCGAATGTTCACCTCGCCGTCCTTGTCCCGGTCCGCGCGCTTGTACAGACACACGCATTTATATGCCGTGGAGGGGCTGCACCCCAGAAGCTGTGATGTTTAGTGAAGAGGTGTGGAGGTCAGACGCGTATTTAATTCATCATGTCAACAACGACAAGATGGGACCGTTTTTGCCGTTCCTCGTCTCGCGCATGGTCACCCTTCCACGTACCGTAAGCGTCCTCGTGGTTTCCTCCAGTTCCCGGTCGTACGTCTCGCGCTCCCTGCTACCCGGGTCTGTCACGAACGCATCAGTACTGCTGCTGAAGCACGCGCCCATCCCGTGCAGGGAAGGAGTGACAACTCGCTGGTTGGCCTCCTGAAATAATTTTCTCACATAAATTCAGTTCTTCGTCGCTTGCAGATCCGGTCGCACCCGCCTCGGCCCCCCCGAGACCATGAGCGGGTTCAACCTCGGGGACACGTCCGTGACGACGAGTCTGAAGTACGGTCTGAACGCGGCTGCTGAAAAGCGTAAGGCAACTAGTCAGAAGAAACCAACCGCTCCCATCGCCGCGTTCGCGGATGAGGAAACCGATGACGGCGCGTTGGCTGGTACGGAGTCCTCGGAAATGCACCGCAGAGGCAACGAGCAGGTTGCGCGGCATCAGCTCGCGGCGAAGCAAGACGCACGCGCCAATGCGATACGTGAACAAGCCCTAGCACAAGACGCCTCAGTGTTTGAGTACGACGCACATCACGACTCGCATCAATCCCAGAAACAAAAGAACACGCAAACCACTGATGACGAGCGCTTGGCGCGAAAATCGCGGTACGTCGCGACGCTGATGGCCAAAAGAGATGAACGCGAGAAGGAAGAAGAAATTTTAAGGGAGCGTCGCATTATCAAGGAACGTGAGAAGGAGGACCATTTATACCGAGACAAAGACAAATTCGTAACCACGGCGTACAAAGAGAAACTGGCGGCGGATAAAGTTTGGGTCGAGCGCGATCAAAAGAAAGACGACGCCGATGGCGACGTTGGAAATAAAAAAGACATGTCCGGCTTTTACCAGAACTTTCTGGGTGGCAGGAACTCGAAAGGAGACGCGAGCACGTCCGCAGTGGTCGAGAACAGGGACACTGCACATGAAACTGCTCCTTCTGCGGGTGGCACTTCGTATGGGCAAACAATCGCCAAACACGAGTCGACGGATGAGGCGCGACGTTTGCGCGCGGCGGGTGTTGGACCCGCCGAGAACGCGCGCGAGACTAGTGAGCATACGAATGTGGAAACACACGATGATGAGTACGAGGTTGCAAAGCAAATGGAGAGGGAACGAGAGAAGGAACGCGCCGCTGCTCAACGCGCGGAAAAGATAAAACTCGCGCGACAACGGTACTTGGAACGGAAAAGGAAACAAACGTAGGTAAAGGTGTTGAGAGACTCTTTTATTTTACGGTAGACAAAACGAGAATGACGTCAATTGTCCATCACTCTCATTCACTCCACGCCCCCAAACGTTTCAATCAGCGTCCCCGCGATAATCTCCAGCCACTGTTTCTTCGCGTCCGGCTGAAGCGGGAACAAATGGTTTCCGTTTGTTATTTCGTGGTGCGCGTGGTGCGATGCGTCATTCATAAACTTGCGCCATCCGAGGACGTGTTCGACAGTGATCATCGAATCGTTCGCGCCGCGCATCGTGACGAGGGAAACGCCGCGCAAAGCGCCGCACGATTCTCGAGGAGTGCATTCTTGAGTTAAGTCTTGAGTTAAGTCTTGAGTCGTCATTGCGTTCGTATCCTTACCCGAGTACTCGTACGTGTCGAACAACGAAAAGTCGCGTCTCAGCAAGGGCTCGAACGTGGGCCAGAAGTGCGGCTTGAAAACCGCGCGGTCCACGCCCCACTGAGTACACTCGTCGCGGAACTCGGAATCGTTCAATTGAGAATTCACGCGCCACGGTCGGGCGTCGACGCCTATCGAAGGCGACGGGAACCCGGACAGGAGCGCGAGTTTGGGTTGGGGGAACCCGTGTTTGACGCATAGCCGGACGAACTCGAATGCGCACCAGCTCCCCACGCTGTGCCCGATGACGCACCAAGGTACGTTCGCGCTCTCATCGTCGTCATCTCCAAAAAAAACGCTCGCCACGACGCGTAGCAGTGCTTCCGCCGCTTCCTGGCACGACTCGAAGCACTCCTCTCTTCCCCGCCCAGCGCGTCCCGGGAACTGCGGGGCGAACACATGGGCGTTATTTGTTCGACACCAGTTTAACAATGGGGAAGGGGTGTTACACAACTTGCCGTCGACCCTGCCTTTTTCGTTTGTAAACAAGTCCTCGGCGTTGCCCGCGTTTGGCCAACACACAACGCGACACGAAGGTTTTCTTGAGTCGTGACTCAAGGTACCGCCGTGACTTGAGAACACCTGGTCAATCGCGACGTTATTCGCCCTTTGGAACCCCGGGAACCACGTTTTCGCGGTCTGTAGGGAGGAGGGGGGGTAGTGGGACATGTCGGGGCGGGGCGATTGTTGAGGACGGGTTTCGTTTTTGGCCACGCTCGAGACATCCACAATAGATTTATCCACCCCACCTGCTTGATACCACGCTTTTATTTCCGATTCGCTCCACGTTCGTGCCGCGGTTTCAGGCGGCGGCTGGGTGTCGGGGAAGTCATCCGCAAGAATCTCGAGAAGGTTCACGTTTCGCACGAAAACAGGGTCGTCCGCGTCGAACAAGTTTTGGGGATTGAGATTTGGGGACGTGGGGATCTCATCGCGATGTGGGGACGGATTTGCAGCCCCGGGGAGGACGATCCCGGGGATGTTTTGGGGATCGTCGTTTGATGACATCGACGTTGGAGACATAAGTGGTGTCGAGATGCTAGTTCAGGAACTTTTCGTGGCGTGAGTGGCGCGCGCGTGTGCAGTGACGTATGCGAACGCAACTGGCGCATGCCTCGGAGTTGACGACGGTTTTTCGTCTCCCGAGAAACGCTTTTTTGACTCTTGGTTTCATCGCGAGTCAATTCATTTGATACCAAAACTGCAACCTCGGCGACCTCATTAAGGGTCAGACATACCGGTCAAAACGTGGGATTACCTATCAAGACATAAAATAAAAAAAGCCGTTTGTGTTGCCAAAAAAAAGCCACGAACGCGTCTGTAAGCTCGAACGGTCCGAGACGCGCATTGCCTCGCGCGTCGACTTCCCGCGACGCGACTGCGGCCTCGCGGCGCCCGCCCGTGGCGACCGGCTTTCGTGGCTGGCTCTTTGCGTTTCGGGACGAGACGCGTGGAGTACGTTCGGGGTACGAGCGGGAACGGGCGTGCATTCCGCGTCGCGTTTGAGTGCGATTTGTTGACTGAGTTACGCGTCTCGCGAATTCGTCATGGCCGACCCCGTTTCCACCGAGCCGAACGCGCGTTTCCTGAAGAAAGACCGCGCCGCAGGGGCTTGGACCAACCTCGAGGAAGAGGCGCTTGACGGCGGGGACGGCACCATGGAACCCGTGGTGAACGTGTACACCAAGCTCAAGGACAACAAGCAGTGTTCTTTGTGTAAATTGTGGGGCCGACGGCGATTTTTCGGCGACTGGGAGTGGCGGGAACAAGCCCCTCGGTGTAAGAAGTGCGTCAAGGACACGCAGGCGGCGAAGGACAGCGCGAAGTTTGGCAAACGCGCGGATTTCATTCAACTGAACAGGACGAAAAGCGCGTCGATCGGTTTGCGGAACCCGCTTTCCCCGCAGACGAACGAAGGCGAGGAAAGCGATTACTTCTCTGAATCCTTTTCGTCGCCCGGCTCGACGAGCGCGTCGCCCGGCCGGCCGTTCCTGTCATCCGTAAGACGAGGCATCGACGCGAGTTTCAAGTTCACGAGCCAAAGAAACACAGGGGCACGCCGAGACACACGAGGTGTCGGGCAAAGTTTTAAAACCGATGGGTACCGGTACGGCGACGGGCTCGGCGCCGACCGGTCGCCCCCCGTCGCGAGCGTTTCGCGTATTAGCAAACAGTCACGAGCGTACCCAGCCACGGAACGCAAAGCCCCCAGGGCGGGTGCGCGGGGGGGTGGCCGACGAGACACGCGCGGCACAGGTCACGATTGGCAGGCCGCCTACGACGGCATCGCTGGCAGCGACCCGCTCAGCGTGGCGCGGCACATCGAAGCGTCGTTGCCCAGCCGCGCGCAGCGCGTGTTAGACCGCGCCGCGATTCTCACCGGCCGCGATCCGGGTTCGTCAAGGGGAACGGTTGGTGGGTACCGCCCCACCACAGTGATGTCCGACGCGGGTCCGCGAGGGGGACGCACCATCGCGCGGCGGTTCGACCTTCAGCGGAAAATAACCGCGACGAAGAGGTTCGACGCGCCGTCGATGATGATGACTCGGTTTGGCAAGGGAACGGAACCGACGACCCACCACACCGGAAGCGATTCAGATGAGAGTGACACATTCGTCTCCCGGGTACCAGAAGTGTACCGCAGCACGCTGTACCCCGGCGCGGGGTACGTCCCCGTGCGCGAGCGCGCGGCGAGCGGCGGCTCAGCGGTTTCGTCGTTCGGCGCGGGGAGGCGCGTTTCCGGCGGTTATGGTTTTAGTTCGAACCGGTTCGACACCGCGAGCGCCCCCGTGACGCCCTTGTACCAACATAACCGGGGAGGTTCCTACGTCCATCAACACTCCGAAGGGGGTTTTCAAGCGAGTAAACAGTCGCAACGAGATGACAACGCGACGCCGTTTCAAACAATGCCGGCGTACGGTTCCGCAAGTGGTTCCCGGCCTTCCTCGTACGTCAAAGGGCTGATGGGCAAGTCGGGGTTCGGTGACACCGCCGTCGGGGTGTCTAGAGGTGTCAAAGCCAAAGAGTCGAGTGACGCTCCGTCGCAATCACCCTTCACTCCGCGCGCGCCTTCGCACATCGCGTCTGGCGCGTCGAAAGGCGACGTGGGCGAATTCAAGCCGCTCGGTTTGAAAATCACCGCACCTTCGCAAGAGGTGAACCAGCGGCTGACCATGTACGGCGGTGGAGGTTTATCTTCCAGGGCGCGGAGTCAAACGGCTGACCGTAAACCTCAAGACACTGAGTTCACCACCCCGAATCACTCAACCTCGACCCGCAAACGGTACCCGAGCTTACAAATCGACGCGGAATCCCATACGGCGACGAAGCAAACGCCGCATCGTAGCGACTTTGAAGAGCTGCGACCCACGCCGTTGGTTGCCAACACTTCGCGCGGCGGGTCAGCAGCGGGCACCCCGTTCGATGCCGTGCCGTCCGCGCTCGAGGCGTTGAGTATGCAAGACGGTAGTTTGGGTGGTGGCGGTGAGGGTGTGTTTCCGGACGACCTCGGCTCCGACCACAACGACGACTCGGAATACTTCAAAAGCGCAGTAGACTCGTCGCCCGGCGCGGGTTTGTGGTTCGGGAGTTCCGCAAAAAAACCACTGCGCGCTTTCCGCGCGGTGCTAGACGCGTGCGCGCTGTCCGAAGAGGACGCGTTCGTGTACAAAAATGTGCGCGTAGGGCGGTTTTCGCTCCTGGACGCGGGTCGTAGCGACTTTCCGGAGGCCAAAGTGTACTTGCGAAGTTTTGTGGAAAGCGCGTTTGCCAAGGGAATGACCCCCCCGTGGTGGACCGACACGCACACCGCCACAGTGTTGAAACACGCGTTTGACAAAACACACGCGCTGTGCGTCGTGGACAACAATGCCTCCAGCGTCGTGCCGCCCGGGGCTGGCGAGTCTGGAAAGGTCCGGGACAAGTTGATCCGCCGGTGGGGCGTCGCGGGAACCGAGGCGCTTCGCGATTTTCACTTCGACGTCGCGCCCGACCACTGGAACACGGAGGACGATTCGCCTGCTGACGATTCGTATCCGCACGGGGATAACAAAATCACCTCGGACGCCATCACCGTGTTTCCCACAGGGGGGGGGGATCTGGGGTCGGAATCCGACGTGTTGCGACGCGTTTTGGAAACGAACGACACGACAAGCGCTGCCGTCGCGCCGCGCGACGCGACCGAAACCTTCGTGTGCGTCGTCGCGCCCGGCTCTCGAGTCACAGCGAACGAGCACAACCCAACCTTCGTGGACGTGGACCTTCCCACGTGGGAGGACGCGGACCAGGTCACGCGGGGGGTGGTGGTGGCGCTGCGGGATCGAAACGCGCTGTGCGCGCCGTTGAGTTTGGCGAATGGCGAAGGCGACGGCGAGCGCGAATCGCGCGCTGTGGATTTCGACGACAAAAAAGCCGTCGTGTTTCTAGGCGTGGGGCACGATTCTTGCGACGATTTGAACGATTCGAACAACATCGGCCTTCAGTTTTTCTCGAACTCACAAAGAAAGATTGACGCGCTGGTGGCGTTTGTCGAAAGCGGCGGCGTATGTGCGGTGCAGGGTTTGGGGCACGAAGTCGAGCGTCTGTTCGGGTGGTTCGGCCTGGTGTGGCGGTTCGCGGGCGAGACGCTCCGGGGCGAGTTTTCAGTGAACGCGACGTGCTGGGCCGCGCGGGCGATCGAATTTTCAAAAAACGCGATGGAGACGGAACAAAATGGGTACCATGCCATCAAGTTCGACGGCATAACCGGTGTCGCCGCGGCGGACAGAGTGTTTATCCGAGCGCGCGAGACGGAGATGTCGCCGAATCAATCGCGCGGCGACGATTTCCAACGAGATTTCTCAGAAGAAGCTTCCACGAAAGACCCGTGTCCGTTCGCGGCGGCCAGGGTGGGGACGGGGACCGTGGTATTCGTGGGGGACAGGGGGGGGGGGAATGCCGTGTGCGAAATCGTCGCGAACCTAGCGTGCGCTGCGAAGCGATAAAGAGGAAAAGTAAAGTGATTTTTTGACAATTTGGGGACATTGACATCCCGCGCGTCCGATGTCTTCCCGATTGATCGTTGCGTTCAACCGCTCGACTGCTGTCCCACCGGTGAACGATTCCATCAACAAAATTTAGCAGACTGTTCTCCATAGGCTTAAAGTCGTGAAAGCTCTGTCGAATTTAATCTCCTCTCCCCTGCGTCGACGCGGCGCAACGCAGTCGGAGACACGCGCGACGTGCGTTTCGATTGTCTTCGTCGCGTTCGAGGACTCGAACATCTCCGACGCGTTTCTCTTGCCGTCGCGCCTCGCCTCGCGTCTTCACGGCCGCCGTTCACGCTTTCGCTAACACCCCGCCAGCAAGGGTGACAACCAACCCCAGGATCAAGATGGGCTCCGCGCGGACACTCTCAACGCTCGCGTCTTTGCGCTGACCCTTTGCGCGCTGCTGCCCCTCTCGGCGCTCGCG
>MDSY01032432.1_pt1 | contig 12642 bp, 10 predicted proteins | sample 811131 | NCBI WGS metagenome assembly MDSY01 (sample SAMN05326643, study PRJNA326480) | marine metagenome | isolation source: seawater | place: Atlantic Ocean: South West | collected 2010
AGGTCGAGCCGACTACCGGCGAGCAAATGCGTCACATCGGGCCCACGGTGAATAAAGTCACCGCAGCTTTTTTCTCCTGTAATCGCGGAAAGCGGTCGATCGCGGTGGATCTCAAGTCTGACGACGGCAAAAAAATTCTATTCGATCTCGTGAAGGGCGCTGATGTGTTGCTGCAGAACTTCCGGCCCGGGGCGATGGATCGTATGGGTTTCGGTGAGCCGGTGATGCGCGAGCTCAACAAGAAGCTCATCTATGTCTCGATCAATGGTTTTGGCGAAGAGGGCCCCTATGCCCACAAGCGGGTGTACGACCCTGTTATTCAAGCGCTCTCCTGTGCCACTGATATTCAGGCCGACCGCGCCACAGGCCGCCCGCAGATGTTCCGTGTCATTATCGCTGACAAAGTGACCGCGATCACGACCGCTCAGGCCATCAGTACCGCGCTGTATGCCCGAGAAAAAACGGGTGAGGGACAGCATATTCGGCTGTCCATGCTCGACGCCATGTTGAGCTTGTTCTGGCCTGAGGGCATGGCAGGCTTGACCTATGCCGATCAGGAATTTGACGTGCGTAAGTATCAAGGCGCCATGGACTTGATTTATGAAACACAGGATCGATTTATCACGGCGGGGGCGATCTCAGACAAAGAATGGCAGGGTATGTGCCGTGCGCTCAACCGGGAGGACCTGATTGAGCACCCCCACTTCAACACGGCGCAAGGACGATTTACGCACAACAGTGAGCGTAAGGAGGTTACCGCGGAAGAAATCAAGAAATGGTCGAGCGAGGAGATTCTTGCTCGCTTCGATAAAGAGGGGGTGCCGTGCGCGCCGATTATTGATCGCTCGGAATTGCTCGCGCATGAGCAGGTGGTCGCCAACGGATCTATAGATCGTCTTCAGTTCGAGGAATTTGGTGAGGTGCGTCAGGCGCGCCACCCAGCGAGGTTTGATAAAACACCCACAAGCGTGTCGCGACCGGCGCCCAGATTAGGTGAGCACGGGCGAGAGATTCTACAGGCGCTCGGTTATGACAATGAGGCGATCGAATCGCTGATCAACGCCGGTACGGTGCTGGACTAACGGGAGATAACACGGTGGCGGGACAAAAAACATGTTTGGTGATTGGGGCCGGTGCCGGTATCGGCGGCACCGTCGGTAAAAAGTTTGCGGAAGAGGGGTATCACGCAGCGCTGTGTCGCCGGAGCAATATCGACGGACTCACCGGCATGGTCGAGGGCCTTCAAAGCTCGGGCTTGTCCGCGAGCGGGCATTTGCTGAATGCGGTGGATGATGGCGCGCTGGAGAACGTGATTGAAGAGGTCGAGGCCATCGGTCCGATCGATACCGTGTTGTATAACCTCGGCGCCCAGATCGGTAACCGTTCTTTGGATGACACGCCGCTCAAAACTTTTGAGCTGGGGTGGCGAATGGCCTGCTTTGGCTTGTTCCGCGTGGCCAAGGTGCTGGTGCCGCTGATGATTGAGCGGGGGCATGGCACAATTCTGGTCACGTCAGCTACGGCTGCCATGAGGGGAAACAGCGGCCAGCACTCTCATGCCGCGGCGATGGCGGGGCGTCGTCTACTCTGCCAGACCCTGAACGCTGAGTACGCGGCGCAGGGCCTGCATGTGGTGCACATTCTTGTTGATGGCGCAGTTGATGCGCCGGATACCCTTGGCAAGATGCTGGGCGCCGAGCGTTTTGAGGCGCTGAGGGAGGCCAAGGGTAAAGATAAAGACGGCTTACTCCTGCCCGAGAAGATGGCGGAGACCTATTATCATCTCGCGCAGCAGCATCGCTCAGCTTGGACCCATGAGCTTGATCTGCGTGCCTACTCTGACCTTGCCTGGTGGAATCATGAAGTCCACATTTGACGACTCATCTTTCGTTCAGTTTCCGCAATGAGCCTGACTGTAGAACCCTCCGGGGCAAGTTGTGGGGCAGCGATTACAGGGGTGCAGCTCAATCAACCCTTGTCCGGCGACTTGGTAGCGGAAATCCGAGCGCATTGGCTGGAACATAAGGTGGTCGCCTTTCCCGATCAGCAGCTAACACCCGCTCAGTTAGTGGCATTCAGTGAGCACTTTGGCGACATCGGTCAGGATCCGTTTTTTGGGCACATCGACGAGCACCCGCAGGTGGCTGCTATCCAGCGAAATGCTGATGAGACGACCAGTATATTTGCGGAGATTTTCCACAGTGATTGGAGCTTTATGCCCGTCCCGCCAGCGGCCACTGCGCTCTATGGCATCACGATCCCCCCGGTGGGCGGCGACACGCTGTTCGCTGACCAGGTGGCTGCCTACGAGCATCTGCCCGATGATCTGCGGAACAGGGTAGAGGGTCTCAATGCCATTCACTCAGCCGCCTTGGGTTATGCGCCTGATGGTGCATACGGTGAGGCCGATCAGGAGCAGGGGCGGAGCATGAAGATCCTGCCAAGCGAGAGGGCGCTTGAAACATATGAACATCCGGTCGTCAGAACGCACCACGAGACTGGCAAGAAAGCGTTATTTTCCTCTGCCGCTTATATCAAGGGTTTTGTGGGACTGGATACAGAAGAGAGTGACGCACTGCTGATGGAGCTTTACGTCCACCAGAGTCAGCCCCAGTTTGTCTACTCGCACCGCTGGCAGCCGGGCATGCTGGTCATGTGGGACAACCGGTCACTGCTGCATGCCGCGACGGGCGGTTATGATGGTTATGATCGTCTTCTACACAGAACAACCATCTCAGACACTCAGTTTTAGTCAAGGAGCCCAGCCGTGTCATCCAATATTGAATTCCTGTTCGACTTCGCAAGCCCCAACGCCTACCTCTCTTACCATGTACTCGCCGGCGTTGCCGAGCGGCACGGCGCAACGCTGACGCTCACCCCCGTGTTGCTGGGGGGGTTGTTCAAGCTCACTAATAATCAGGCGCCTATGGTGGCTTTTGGCGAGGTCAAGGGAAAGCTCGACTACGATATGCTGGAGACCCAACGGTTCATCGCAGCGCACCAGCTCGACAAGTTCACCTTCAATCCCCATTTTCCGATCAACACCATCATGTTGATGAGGGGCTTCATTGCGGCGCAGCAGCTGGGCGTGGTCGATGATTATGTGGCAGTGAATCTGTCTGCCATGTGGGAGCAGGAGCAGAACATGGGAGATCCAGAGGTGGCGGCCGGCGTGTGGCAGTCAGCGGGTCTGGACGCTGCCGCACTCGTGGAGGCGATTCAGACGCAGCCAGTGAAAGATGCGTTGCTGCACAACACGCAGCAGGCCGCTGAGCGCGGCGCTTTTGGTATACCCACCTTCTTTGTCGGTGACGAGATGTTCTTCGGTAAGGAACGCATCATCCAGATCGAGGAGATGATTCAGCAGTCCGGCTGAGTGTCGCCGGCTTGGAATGATTCACAGCGGGCCGGTTTGCGGCTAGCCGAGTGCCCTAAAGTACTTTATGCAATGCATCGAGCATGGCGTTGGGCGCCTCAACCATGATCGTGTGCCCTGCACCGGGTAGCACTTCAACTACCGGCGAGGGAATCGCCTCCTGCAGGGCACGAGTGCTGCGCACGGGGGTCAGTCGGTCTTCGGCCCCAAGAATGAGAAGAGCAGGGCATGCGACCTTGCTAGCCTGATCGGTGCCCGATGCGTACTCATTGCAGGCGCGCATATCATGGAATAACACGCCCGGGCCTGACCGCTCGTAGAGTCGCAATGTGTTGCCGGTCATCCAGATGCCCGAATTTCGGTTGCCGCCAAACTGATGGCGCTTGCTGAAGCCCCACTGGGTCAGCATGTCAAACGCGGCGTGATCATCCGCCTCGGCGGCATTGAGGATGGCATCCGACACCGGCATCGGCGAGGTGGTGCCAACCAGTGCAACCGCTCTGACGCGTTCGCTGTGCGAGGCCGCGCACTCGAGCGCGATCAGGCTGCCCAGGCTGTGACCAACCAAAGCGGCATTGGAGATATCCAGTACGTCCAAGACTGCGATCACCCAGCTAGCCATCTCTTCCACCGTTGCCAACGGGCTTCCCGAAGAACGCCCATGACCGGGCAGATCCACTGACACGACATTGTTGCCGTGTCGCGCAAAATGCCGGCTCGCGAGGGTCCACACCGTGTGGTCCATGCCGGAGCCGTGGATAAATACCACGGTGGGCTTGTCTGCCTCGATGTCTCGGGAGTTGGTGTAGCAGTAAGCTGTCTCGCCGTTCACCTCAATGCGCATCAGCGACTGCCCCCCGCTGCCTTGCCCGCTGCACGCAGGCCCTGCTTCAGGTCCGCTATCAGGTCCTTGGGGTCTTCGAGGCCAATTGACAGGCGAATCGTGCCTTCGCCAATGCCGCCCGCGGCCAGGGCCTCGGCATCCATGCGGTGGTGGGTGGTGCTCGCCGGGTGAATGACCAGTGATTTGGCGTCACCAATGTTGGCAAGGTGTGAGAACACGCTGAGCGCATCAACAAAGGCGATGCCTGCTTCACGCCCGCCTGCCAGATCGAAGCTGAATACGGCGCCACATCCGTTGGGCAGCAGCTCCTTGGCGAGTGCTTGGTCGGGATGGCCCTCTAGTTCAGGGTATCCGACCCTCGTGACCTGCTCCTGCTCAAGCAAAAACGATGTGATGGTGCGGGTATTGTCGACGTGGCGATTCATGCGCACGCTGAGTGTCTCGATGCCCTGGAGAATGTGAAACGCCGACGTAGGGGCCATGCAGGCTCCAAAGTCGCGAAGCCCTTCTTTGCGTGCTCGCTGGATCATTGCAGCAGGACCGAATTCTTCAGTGAAAATTAAGTTATGAAACCCTTCGTAAGGCTCTGACAAAGTTGGAAATTTCCCCGACGCTTCCCAGTCAAACTGGCCGCTGTCGACGAGCAGCCCACCAATCACAATGCCGTGTCCGCTCAGGAATTTGGTGGCCGAGTGTTGAATGATGTCTGCGCCGAGCTCGAAAGGCTTGATCAGGTAGGGCGTGGTCGTGGTGGAGTCCACCATCAGGGGCAGCCCGGCGGCATGCGCAACCTCAGCAATAGCCGGAATGTTTAGAACATCAAGGCTGGGATTGCCCAGCGTCTCACCGAATACCAGGCGGGTGTTGTCCTGAATCGCGTTGGCGAACGCCTGAGGGTCTCGGGGGTCTACAAAGGTCGTTTCGATGCCAAACCGGGGCAGGGTGTAGGCCAGAAGATTATGGCTGCCGCCATAAAGCGCTGCGGAGGCCACGATATGTGAGCCGGCGCCCATCAACGTGATGATAGCCAGATGAAGCGCTGCCTGACCGCTGGCCGTCGCAATAGCACCTACGCCGCCTTCCAGCGCCGCGATGCGCTCCTCGAGCACGGCGTTGGTGGGGTTACTGAGCCGCGAATACACGTGTCCGGCGCGCTCAATGTTGAAGAGCGATGCCGCGTAATCCGAGTCGGGGAAGCAAAAGGATGCCGACTGGTAGATCGGCGTCGCTCTCGCGCCCGTCGCGGGATCAGGTTGCGCACCGGCGTGTAGCGCCAGTGTGTCGAGGCCTGGGTAGTCAGGTCCTGCCATGATGTGCTCCTTGTGGCGTCACGCCGTCAGATACTGAGGCCGCCGAGTTTTGTCTCCAGGTATTCTTCAATACCCTCACGTGCGCCCTCCCGGCCCAAACCGCTCTCTTTCATGCCACCGAAAGGCGCCGCGGCGCTGGTGGGATTAATGTCGTTGATACCGATAATGCCAAACTGTAGCTGTTCAAAGGTGCGTAACGCCCGGGCCAGGTTCTGGGTATAGATATAAGCCGCCAAACCATAGTCTGTGTCGTTGGCCATGGCGATCACATCGTCCTCATCATCAAAGGGCACCACTGCAGCGACAGGCCCGAAGGTTTCCTCACGATAGATGAGCATCTCTGGCGTGACATTACTGAGTAGCGTAGCACCGTAGAAGCATCCCCGGTCCAGACCGTTCTCGGTCAAGCGCGAGCCGCCCGCAAGCAGGGTTGCTCCGTGACTGATGGCGTCCTGTACTTGTCGGTCCACCTTTTCGATTGCCGACTCATTAATGAGCGGGCCGATACTGTTCGCCGGATCCATGCCGTCACCCGCTTGCATGCCGCTCACGCGGGCCTGCAGGGTCTCAAGGAAAGGATCAAGGATACGTCGCTGCACGAATATACGATTCGGGCTGATGCAAGCCTGACCGGTGTTGAGAAACTTCACCAGCGACACCCCTTTGGCGGCATGCACCGGATCGGCATCGTCATAGACGATGAAGGGCGCGTGACCGCCGAGCTCCATCGATACCCGCTTGAGCTGGGGCGCGCAGGCTTGTGCCAGATGCTTGCCCACCGCGGTGGAACCTGTAAACGTCAGTTTGCGGACCGCGGGGTGAGTGCAGAACACTTCGCCGATGGGCTTTGGGTCGCTCGCCGTGACCAGATTGGCAACGCCCGTAGGCAAGCCGGCCTGCTCAAGAATCTTGAAGACGGCGATGGCGCAGAGTGGCGTGCTTTCGGCGGGCTTTAGCACCACGGTGCAACCCGCGGCGAGCGCCGGGCCGAGTTTTCGCGTCAGCATGGAGATGGGGTAGTTCCAGGGGGTGACCGCAGCGACAACGCCGACAGCTTGCTTTTGCACCAGAAACCGCTGATCTGATCGCGCAGACGGAATGGTCTCTCCGTACACCCGCTTTGCTTCTTCAGCGAACCACAGCAGAAAATCCGCCGCGTACTTCACCTCATTCATGGATGCCTTCAGCGGCTTACCTTGCTCCCGGGTCATTAGCTCAGCCAGCTCGCGTTGGCGCTCAAGCATTAGCTGGTAGGCACGATACAACACCGCTGACCGGGCATAGGCCGTCTCGTTCATCCATGCGGGCAGTGCCGCACTCGCCGCATCAATGCCGCGCGTAGCGTCTTGCTCAGTGCCATCGGCAACCTGGCCAATCTCCTCTCCCGTCGCAGGATTAAAAACTGGGAAAGTGGGCGTGTCGGTCTGCCATTCACCGTTGATCAGCATCCTCAGATCTCCTCTGCTCGGGCATTGGCGCGTCGCGCTTATTTAGCCCGAGAAAAAACGCGCGCAGGGTAGCACGAATACAGTGCTTGATTGCCGCAGCGACGGGGCTTCAGGCCCTGACAATCATTGTGGGGAAGAGCAGAGGATTGTGTCGAGTGCTGAGAGTATCGAGTCGTGCGTGAAGTGGGTCAGGATCCCGTGTCCGCTGATGGATCAGCGGCAGCTTCCATCAACAGCGAGCGCACGTCGTTGGCAACGGTGTCAGCATGTAGAAACGAGGTGCTGTAGATGTTGCGAATCTGGCGGGATTCATCGATAAGAAACACGCGCAGGATATGCGACATCGTGCCCATGTATTCGCCATTCTCGTCATAGTCTCGGATCACCCACTGACCATAGGCGTTGAGGATGGGGTCCAATGTGGTGGCGCCATCCGTGGTGAGGAACTGCCAGTCAAAATCCCCCGCGCGAAACTGCGACCCGTACGCGTCGATCACGTCAGGCGTATCGAATACCGGGTCAAAACTGAAGCTTACCAGGCGCGCTCTATCCGCAGTCTCGGGGTCTGCCCGCAGAGCATCTTGGACGCTCCGCATCACGTAGGTAGCCAGAGGGCAGCCGTTCACGTCATCGCAGGTAGTGAAAATAAAGCTCAGGACAGTGGGCTTGCCGCCGAGGAAATCATGGAGCTGTGCTGAATTGCCGTCACTGTCGATCACCACGCCATCTGCTGCGCTACCCATGGCCGGGAGGGCGTAACTGCCGGGCTCCGGCGGCGTGAAGGACAAGGGCGCGTAGCCCGGGGCCAGTACCACAGGCGGTTTGTGCTCGTGGGGGGCACAGAGTGCGGATGCACTCCATGCCCAGATCAGCAGGAGGAGGGTACCGCGCACGCTGGTATCAGTGCGCGGGTGGTGTCGTGATCAGGCCTGACGGCGATTGAGCGGTCATACCGCCATACAGCGCGTGAGCGCCGAATCGCATCTGGTGTGGGGCGCCTAGGCCAAGCTCGATAAAGTCGAGATTAAATTCTGGCGTCATCGTCTTGCCGTCCCACTTGTAGAGCTTGAAGTACTGCAGATCATTTCCCTCGGAAGCGGCGGTCTTGTCCCAACTCGCTAGCAGCGACGAGGTGTAATAGAGCCGCTCGCCGTCCCAGCTCTGGGAGACCATGTTCACCTGCTCGCCGATCTGCTCTTCCATGATCTGCGTCGGTGCGAAAGGATCCGAAATGTCATACAAGCGAGTCAGCCCATCGTTCCAGGTGTTGATCCACAGGTGGTTGTCGTCGGCGGAGATCGAGATATCCACGGGCAGAGGTATCTTGCTGGCGTCACCAATATCCGCCACCGCTTTCGCCTGCCACTCGCCGGCCTCATCTTCGTAGATTAACCAGACCTTGGAGGTGAGGGCGGTAGTGGTGAAGCAGTAGTTTGAGCGAGAGCCCCAGGCGCAGCGGATTTCGAGCGGCGCACCAGGCACATCCAACACCTTTTTGGGCTTTCGGGTATGCAGATCCCAAATAACGACGGTGTTGCCGAAACGCTTCATCGCCTCGGCGTCGCCCATCATCTTGCCGAGGTTCATCATGTAGTTGTTCCAGCCGGTGAACGAGGACGTCAGCAGCACATTGCGTCGTGGTAAGGCGCGCGCGTCGTATCCATAGCCGTCCGCGAAGTTTCCAGACTTCTCGGCACCCTGCAGGTTGTCATCGGTGGGCATCCAGACGCTGGTGATGAAATCGCCGCCGTTGGTGTACTCCGCCATGCCGGTGCGGCCGCCGTGGTCGCGGTTATTGGACAAACCGGTGATCAGCATGCGTCCGGGTAGCGCATAGTTGGTGTGGGGCCCGACCACGCCGCCAGTTTTCTCAACGAAGTCATCGATGGTGCGGTGCAGCTTAGGCGCCGCAGGGTCTGTATGGACATCGAAGATGAAGATTTTGCTGGTGTCCAAACCCGAAGCCCACAGGTAGCGGCGATCATCGGTCAGGCCTGAGTGGTGCGCTTCGTGGCGGCCACCCATGGAGATCGAGTGGATGACCTGCGCATAGGTCTCGGAGTCCGGGTTAACGTCTACGGTGACGAGTTTGTCCTCACCGTCGCCAACGCCTTCAAGACCCAGCGTCCAGATATACACATAGTCTTCCTGGCCCACGATCTTGGCCATATACGGTGACATGCAGGTCTCGTCTGCCGACGTCGGTTGCACCAGCACGGCCAGCGCAATCAGCGCTGAGAAAAATCCTTTGATTATCATGATTGTCCCCAAATTTTTCTGCCACAATTAGCTGGATGCTATCACCTTCAGCCAAGACTGCGAATTGTTTTCGGAACTCGGTAAAACGGGTTGGGGCGCTGTGTTTGGGTGGCTTTTTATGGCTCTGCCTGCAATTGACTGGCGTGTTCGCGGCTACCGCCCCCCCCCTGACTGATGGGGCCCACACGGTGGGTCTAGCCGATTCACGGGCGGGGTATGAGTCGGTGTCTTATGTCACCGATTCAAAGGTGGTTATACAAACGCTTGGGGACCGGCAGCCGCTGTTCAAATTGAGCGTGAACCCACCGCTTGGCCTGCCTGCAGTGACCAGTCAGCTAGATCCCGCGGAAATCGATTTGGGGCGACAGCTGTTCTTCGACCGGCGCCTGTCAAAAAACGAGACGCTGTCTTGTGCCATGTGCCACATCCCCGAGCAGGGCTTTACCCAGAACGAGCTAGCGACGCCTGTGGGTCATTTAGGGAAGGGCGTGCGGCGCAATGTGCCGTCGCTCTATAACGTGGCTTTTGCTGAGGCCCTTTTCCTCGACGGGCGGGAGCGGTCACTGGAAGCACAGATCTGGTCGCCACTGCTTGCTGAGAATGAAATGGCGAACGAGTCTCGCGAAGCGGTGCTGGCAAAGCTGGCCTCAAACGATTTTTATAGAGAGCGGTTTGCGGAGATCTTCGAGGAGGGCCTCACCGAGAGCACCCTGGGGCGGGCCCTGGCCGCCTATCAGCGCGCGTTGCTGTCTGGCGACTCACCGTTTGATCGGTGGCACTTCGGGCGCGAGGAACTGCCCATTAAGAAAGGGTCGGGTGCTGAGGGTTATCCGGCGCTGGCGGCTCGGGGCTTCACCGTTTTTCAGGACAAAGGCTGTGCCGCGTGTCATCGCATCAACGATTCGTCGGCGCTCTTTACAGATGGTCAGTTTCACAACACGGGAACCGGATATCTTCGCGCGGGTCGGGCACTCCGGCCCCCCTCAGTTCAATTGGCTCCCGGGATTTTTGTGGTGCCGACTGTCGATGCAGAGACCGAGACGTTCACCGACGATGGCCGCTACGAAGTCACTGGTCGTGAAGCGGATAAATGGCGCTATCGCACGCCGAGCCTTCGCAATGTCGCGCTGACCGGCCCCTATATGCATGATGGCTCCATTGCCACACTTGAAGCGGTGGTCGCCTTTTACGCGGAGGGCGGCGGGGGAGATCCGGCTCAGGATCCGCGAACACGGTCCGTTCAGTTGACGCAGTCCGACCAAGAGGCGTTGGTGGCCTTTTTAATGACACTCACGTCGAGCCACGTTGATGTGCTGGTGTCAGATGCCCGAAGTGTGACGATCGGTGAGCGGACGGCGGGTGGTCAGTAACCACAGGCATGTGTAGGGTGAGTGTTTTCTTCGAGGGCTGGCTCATGTTTCAGGCGTGTAAGCGAATAGGGTTACTGGGTTTCTTGGGGTCCTTGGCCTTGGTGGGGTGCGGCGGCGCAGCCGATGTTCAGTCGGATGCAGACCCTGCGCAAAGCTTGGCGGAGCGCGCAGGAGCACCGCTGTTCGAGGGCATGGGTGACTACCACATGCCGATCACAACCGCTGATCCCGATGCGCAGCGCTACTTTGATCAGGGCATGGTGCTGGCGTTTGGCTTTAACCATGCGGAATCCATTCGCAGTTTTCGCGCCGCGCAAACGCTGGATCCCGGATGCGCCATGTGCTTCTGGGGTGAGGCGCTTGCAACAGGGCCGAATATCAATGTGACCAGCAACGGTAAAGCCATTATGACCCCCGCTGAGCGAGCCGACGCCCGCGCCGCAATAGATCAGGCTCTGGCGTTTACTGATGGTTTGACGCCCAAGGAGCGGGACTGGATTCGGGCGCTGGATCAGCGTTACGACGGTCAGGCCGACACCCCCCGCGACCCCCTCGATCGCGCATGGGCGGATGCGTTAGCTGAGATGGCAGCGCGTTACCCCGATGACACCACCGTGGCATCGGTGTACGCAGAAGCGCTGATGAATACCATGCCCTGGGATTATTGGGGTCCGAACGGGGAAGCCAAGCCTGACACGCAGGCGGTGATTGCGAGCCTTGAGGCCGTCATGGAGGCAGACCCCGATCATCCCCTCGCACTTCACCTGTACATCCATGCATTGGAGGCGTCGTCCAATGCGGCAAAGGCGGAGCTTGCTGCGGATCGTCTGGCTAATCTTGTTCCCGGGTCAGGCCATCTCGTGCACATGCCCAGCCACATTTACTTCAGGGTGGGCCGGTACCAAGATTCCGCGCTCGCTAATATCCGCGCCGCAGAAGTGGACGAAGCCTACATCGCCCAGTGCAACGCGCAGGGCTTCTATCCCGCGTTGTATTACCCGCACAACATTCACTTCCTGTGGGCCTCAGCGACAATGCAGGGCCAAAGCGCGCTGTCGCTGGACAGCGCACGGCGGGTGGTGGCTAACGTGCGGGTTGAACAGGTGGAGCAGTTCCCGACTATCCAGTTCTTCCGCACAGTGCCGATGCTCTCTCTGGTCCGGTTCGCGAAGTGGGAAGAGATTCTCGAAGAGCCCGAGCCCTATGAGCTCTTCGCGTTTGCTCGAGCGATATGGCATTACGGGCGCGGGGTCGCCCACGCAGCGTTGGGTGATAGAGAGGCCGCGCTGGTTGAATTGGCAGCGATAGAGGCACTTGAGCCCCAGGTCGACGAGATCTTCATGGGTAATGTCTACCCGGCTCGGGATCTGCTGGAGATTGCCAAGTCCTTACTGAGAGGGGAGATGGCCTACCGGGCCGGTGATGCAGCAAATGCAGTGTTCGCATTCGAAGCAGCGGTTGCGCTACAAGACGCGTTGCCCTACACCGAGCCGCCTTTTTGGTATTACCCGACGCGCCAGTCGTTAGGTGCAGCACTTTTGGCCATCGGTCACGTGGCCGAGGCACAAGCGGTGTTCGAGGAAGATCTTGAGCAGTACCCCATGAATGGTTGGTCGATGTTTGGGCTGGCTGAGGCGCTCCGGCTTCAGGGCGACGAGGCGGGAGCGGCACAAATGTCTGCTCGCTTTGAAACGGTGTGGCAGTTTGCGGACGTCTCCTTGGCGACCTCGATACTGTAGCCCGCGATCGCTGAGGGGGCCGAGTGACTGTCGGTGAGAATTAAGCGCAATTGAAGTCTGAGGTAAAAGTAAGGCGTGATTAAAGTCATAACGTTACTGACCAGAAAGCCCGGGATGTCTCGCGAGGCTTTCATCGAGCACTACGAGACCCATCATCGAAAAATCGGTGAAAAGTACCTCGCTGGTTTTGCCACTAAATATCAGCGCCGTTATCTTCAGTCGGCAGGATTAAGAGATCAGGAAGGCGATGACCCGCCGTTCGATGTGCTAATGGAGATCTGGTACCCGGATCAGGA
>MDSY01092873.1_pt1 | contig 12641 bp, 13 predicted proteins | sample 811131 | NCBI WGS metagenome assembly MDSY01 (sample SAMN05326643, study PRJNA326480) | marine metagenome | isolation source: seawater | place: Atlantic Ocean: South West | collected 2010
CAATGTTGAAAAAGATTTAGAGAAGTTCGGAAATGAGAATAGCAGGAATTAGTGAAGGTAGTCATGATGCTGCCTATTGTCTCATAGAAGATAGAGAAATTATCTTTGCATCACACAGTGAGCGATATTCACAAATAAAAGGTGATAGTAGAATACACCCAAGCATGAGTCGTGTTTCAGATGTGAGAAGTTACTTTGAAAGTCCTTTCTGGAAAAATACTAGAAGATTGTATGCTGGGCAGAAATGGATAACCAAAAAACCAAAGTTTGATATGTGTTTCCCCCACCACAAAACACATGCAGCTGCTGGTTTCTACACATCACCATTCAGAAAAGCAAATGTTATAGTTGTAGATGCAATAGGGGAATGGGATACTACTTCAATATGGTACGCTGATCAAGGTAATCTTTCCAAATATAAAACACTAAAGAAGATATATTCTCGTAGATATCCTTGGTCTTTAGGATTATTATATTCAGCCGTTACAGAAATGTTGGGATATAAACCAAACGAAGAAGAATATATTGTTATGGGTATGGCTGCATTTGGAGAACCTAAACACAAGACAATGTTAAAAAGAAGATTAGACAACAACAATAATCACTATGGGTTAGATATAAAGTTTACTGGTAAACCAGAAGATTTGGCTGCATCAGTTCAAGCAGTATATGAAGAGGAATTACTAAGACTTGTAGATAAGTGTCCAGAACCAAACCTTGTTATAATGGGTGGTTGTGCTTTAAACTGTGTTGCAAATAGTAAAATACAAGGTAAGAATATATGGATAATGCCATCCCCAAGTGATGCTGGGTCTTCTTTAGGTGCGGCTGCAATGGTGTTTCAACAGAAACTAAACTGGAGGCACCCATATTTAGGATATGATATAAAAAGAGAAATAAATCCTAAAGAAGTTGTCAAACATTTACTTAAACATAAAATGTGTGGTGTGGCAAATGGTAGGGCAGAGTTCGGCCCAAGAGCGTTAGGTAATCGTTCACTCATTGCTGACCCAAGAGAACCAATTAAAGATACAGTTAATGAAATAAAACGAAGAGAAAAGTTCAGACCTTTTGCTCCAGCAATACTAGAAGAATATGCAGAGGAATACTTTGAAGGCCCAATGAATCGCTACATGCAATTTGTATCGAAATCCAAACATGATTACACATCAGTAACACATGTAGATGGAACTTCAAGAGTTCAAGTCGTAGAAAAAGATTGTGTATCTGTAATTAGACCTATTCTAGAAGAGTGGTATGATAAAACTGGTTGTCCTATGTTGTTAAACACATCCCTAAATATAAGAGGAAAACCAATGGTTAACACATGGGAACACGCTAATGATTTTGAAAAAGAAACAAAAGTTAAAGTTTTTTAGTAAATGGAAAATGAGATTCCTTTTATTCCTATCAACATTTAAAACTAAAAAAGAACGACAAGAAAAGGGTGTGATATACGATGAATGACTTTGAAAGTTACGATGATTTTTGTAAATTTGTAAATGAGATCAGTATTCAAAAACGGTATGTTAGTGGATTCAGGCATAAAAAATATCCAGAAATAGTTTTTGGTGAAAAAGATAGGGGTGGGGGAAATATCTTTTGTCACATAGTTCATCTTCCTAAAAATATTAAATGGGATTGGAATATTCATGAGAATGCTCACACCACTTGGTTTAATACTGGTGGTGGACTTACTGGATGTGGTAGTGGTGCTTTTACTGTATGTTGTTGGAAAGATGAAGTTCATGACACGATATTAAATTTACCTAGTCATATTAAATATATTAGAATACTTAGATGTGGAATGAACTTTGCTGGACATGCAGATAAAACACCAATGTCATATTTCTTTGAGGACATTGCAAGATGGGAGAGAAATGAAAATGACTATTGGGTTAAAGGACATATAATTGCAAAACCAGATAAACCAGCAAACTTACACGACCAAGATATAGTTCTTAATAGAGAATGGTGGAACAAACTTGGTTCGCCTAACATATTTAAATTGAGATTTACAGACTACGAAAGAGCAGATACAAACTTTCATGATGACTATACACCACATTGGTTAAAACCGAAAGACTATCCAATAATTAGAAACTTTTCAGAAGAAGAAAGAAAGATAAAGGCGTTTTCTTATAATAGATATCCTAACGAACCAGTGACAAAAAAAACTGGAATACCTCAAAGGTATACATCTTTTAACGATGTGAGAAATAGTAACAAATACTATCCAGTAAATACAGAAACTATGTCCTCATTTATAGGAGACATTAAAGAATATAAACGAAAGTTGAGTGGGTTTGATGTTATTGTATCACCAACTGCTGGTCTCATCACAGAATTTTTAGCAAAAGAACTTGACATTAAACATATAGTATACTATGATATAACAGATATGCACATAGAACTAAAGAAACAAATAGTTGAACTTATTACTTCTGCTGATGAATTTGAATGGTGGGTAAAAAACTGGAAGTCAAAAACACAAATAGATCCTTCTGCTATTGAACACATTGGCACTCGGCCGAAGATAATATCTCAATTACCACCAAAAGATGGTCTAGTGCCAAGGAAAACTATTAAAAATCCTAACGAACAAAGTGAACAATTATACGGTGCTGAGGGAGAACTTACAATAAGGAATGGAACTTTAGAACAGCAACTTGAAAATTTAGAATGGGCAAGAAATAATTGTAGAATAGATTATGTAAAGTTTGATTTACTAGAGGATCATTTTAGTGAGTTTTCAAAATATACAGATGGTAAAAAAGTGTTGTGGAACGCTAGTAACATATTTTCATTTGTGAAAACTCATATAGTTTATAGACTACCTCAAATCATGACAAGATATAATCTCCTACAGAATTTTCTACAAGATTCAACAAAGGGATATATTTTTAAGGGGGCATATCCAAATAAAATACCAGTATTAATGGGTAAAGATGGATATATAAAAAATCCAAAAGGTGAAACTATAAAGGTAAAATAATGGCAAAAATATTATGTGTACGAATAGGTGAAAAGTACGGCCCAGAGTATGAAACATATCTAGAGAATAAATTACCAGAACATGAATTTATCTGGATACGACAACCGTATCACGATAAGGTTACTTTACAGTGGAATAAAATGTGGGGTATGCAACTCGACATTGATGAACCTATCTGTGTTATGGATATTGACATATTACTTACAAATGATTATAAGAAAGTGTTTGACTATCCTATAGAGAAAGGTGAGTTTCTTGCAATGCCTGGTTGGTGGAGAGATACTAATTCAGAGAACTATAAAATTAATGGTGGGTTTTTTAAGTACTATCCAAAAGATTGTAGATACATCTATGATAAGTTTATGTCTGATATTCATAAATGGCAGAGACACTACATTGATAACGGAGTTACAAGTGGGCCTGTAAACGGAGAACAATACTTTGTTGAGGACAGTGTTAAGGAAAAATTAAAACTAAAACTTTTACCAGAAGCATGGTTTATTAGATGGGTTGCAAGCACAAAACCGTTGCAAGAACACCAATCAGAAAAATTGTTTATGATAAGAATGACAGAGAAATATACAGAACTAACTGGAAATGAATTTGCATACATGGGGGGAGAGTTTCACGAAGATATAAAATTTGTTCACTTTACACATTCTTCAAACAAACCTCACGAATGGATTGATTATGAAATTTTTAAATAATGGTATTAGAAAGTTTGTTAAGAAAGGAAACTATTATACTTATGGGTATGATGGTCAATCTGCTTCTGTCTTTATGAAAGACGGTAGATGGTCAGCAACTGTAGATCATTTTGCTACCACACAATTATTCTATTCAGACAATTTTATATCACCATCTTTTAAAGAGATAGTTGATGCAGAAAAAGAGTTGGGAACAAAACTAACTACTGACAGAATTACAACTGGACAATTAAAATATCTTAAACGACATACAGTAGGCCCAGGCACAATCTACAATCAAATCAAAAGAGTTGAAGAGGATTGGAAACCTTTTTTAAATCAAGATTTGATTGATTATGATATGGAAGAAGAGTACGAAAGATTTTGTTATCTATTAGACTTACACAAAGGTAGGGAAATAACAGTTGGACTAAGTGGTGGTAGAGATAGCGCTTGGTTAGTCATGTTTTTAAAACATAGAGGATTCAATCCTAATTTAGTTCATGTCACAAGTCCTAATAATTATAACGGAATAGATGACATATGTTGTGATAGATATAGAAAAGAGGTGGGTTGGGAAATAGAAAACTTTGAGGTAGACTTTATAAATGATGTTTACGAAGAAGAGGATAAGGTGTTTACAGAGTTTTGGCCTGATTTAATTTATCCACTTAAAAGTCATTCAGTATCAAAACACAAAGGTATAAAAATGTCTGGTGAGTCTAGTGAATCAGATCATTCAAAAAAAACTCAATGGATGAAAGACATGGGTGTTGTAGATGATGACATTTACATTACAAACTATATCAAAGATATGTATAATAATCGTGTGTATTATGGTAGAGGTATGGATAATTATGACCCAAAAATATGGAAAGCAAAAGATGAATCTATGGATTATATCTATGAACATTATAGAAACATATTAAAAGAATTAAAAGACCATCCTTTAAAACATAATATCTTTTGGATACCATCTTATCAATCTTCAAGATTATATCAAGAGTCACAAGACCCTAGAAACGAATGGTTTGCCCCATTTGCAGACCGTGAAATACAAAGAATTAATATTTTCAAAAAGCAGTCTAGACAAACTGGTAACACAGAAAAAAAGTCTATGAAGAAAAAGAAAATGTATAACATGGGTGAAAAATATTTTGGTAAAGAGTGGAATGACCTTTCGTGGGATTATGATATTGTAGGAATGGGTATACCATTTAATACAGAGCAAATGAAAGCAAGAAAAATATACACATCCAAAAAAGAAAAGGGATTACGAGTAACGAATAGGGGGATGAACCCACTAGGAATATTTATTTTAAAGGATGGTAAAACAGCACAGTATTTTGCAAATAACATTTGGATACAAAATGCTAAATTCGATATCGTATCAGAAGATTATGAGTTTCCCAAAAATGAAAAACTTAGAGATAAGTTGTGGAAGGAAATTAGAGAAAATAAAACATTAATGATAATACCTCTTGGTATAACAAATACAGAATTATTTAACAATGTAAAAAGTCCAAATGTAATGTCTTTATTTAATAATTTAATAAAATCACAGATTAGATATTCTGACAAAAAACTACCTACTCCTTTACCACTTGTTAATTCTATGAATATAATTAATGAATCAATGAATGATACATTTCATCTAAATCTTACACCACAAAACTTAATGGTGTTAGTAGAATTTATCGGATTAAATCTTAAAGACCCAGATCATTTAAAAAATACAACATTACCAGTTTATGATGACCTTCATGGCAATTTTAATATATGGGAATATGATAGAAAATATAATACAGTTAAACCTTCTTGGAAAGGTATTTTATCTTTAGGTGTAGACCCAAATCTTATATATACTGTCAAGGAAATAACATTTGAGGATATACTTGAGGGTTGGAAACAACTCTGGCCTGATAGGAAGGATATCCCAAATGTAAGTACTTGGACTTTGATGAAGGAATGTTTTTTCTATGACAATGTAGTTATTGTAAAAGACATGATTGACCATGATATAAATATAAAGACAACAGAAGATGTCAACTACTATGGAGTGTATGAAAACGAAAAGTTAATCGGTGTGAACAGTGGACATAAAACCTGCCAAATCTCATGGCGCTCTAGAGGGCTGTGGGTACATCCAGATTACAGAGGAAGAAGAATTAGTAAGATGTTACTGAATGCCGTTGTGGATTCAGCTGATACTCAATATGTATGGTCTGTTCCCAAAACAGCTTCAATAAAATCTTACGAAAGCATTGGATTTATCAAAAGGAGTGATGAAATAGTAACTGCCCAAGATAAAAATTATATTGTGATTTTAAACAAAAAAACATTTGACAATGATGAAAATTAATGTTATAGTGTATATTCATTTTAACTAACGGAGATATAAGAATGAAAAAAGTACTAACAGCAATTGCTCTAATGGCAATGACAACTACGGCAAATGCTACAGATATCGGTATGGGTATTGATCGTGAAACCAAATATAATAGTTCCAATGAGGGCACAACCAAAACTTACAACTATGCATTTATATCGCATAAGTGGGAACAACTTGGGGATATTCGTACTAAGGCAACTCACTCACAAGATGCTTCTTCAAGTACAACTAACTTCAACGAATTAAAGATTGATCGAGATTTTAAATTCAATGTTGGTGAAAGCAAAACTTTTTTTAAAATCATTCCTTCATTTTCAAGACGTTGGGATGGAAAAGACAGTGGTATTGGTGACAAGACTAGAGACAATCTAAGAGTTGAAGTTAAATATACATTCTAATTGAAAAGGAAAATTTAAAATGAGAAGTTTACTATTATCTATTTTGTTTTGTTATGGGTTAATTGTTATGTCTGTTACGGCACATGCAGAAACCTTTACATATATCGTTCCAGCAGGGCCAGAGGGTGGTAATGCTAAATGGGCTCAAAGAGTCGTAAAAGAGTGGAACATATTTCTTAAAGCTGAAGGACATAAGGTTGTGATTAGATACATGCCTGGTGACCCAAAGAAAACATTTGCTGAGTTTAATAATAACTTTGCAAAAAATGGTAAGACTATGATTCAAAGTCGTGGTATGATTAAATACATTACTTCTGGTAATGGTTGGGGTGGATTTGACCCTAAAGCATTTGCAACAATCATTGCACAAAACCAAGGAACTTTTGTTTTTGCAAAGAAAGTTATTCCAGAGTTACCAGCCATTCATATTGGTGGTGGTTCAGAAACGATTGTCGATGCAATGTCAATTGCTATGATGTTATGTGGGCCGATGGATTTCGATAAGTTAGTCGAATGTTCTAAGTCTAACATGAGACAAGTTAAGGGATGGAAAGGGTCTGGAGATAGACGAAAGGCATTTCTTAACGGTGAGATTGATGTCACAAGAGATGGGTTTTCTCATATGATTAAAACCTATAAAGGTGGTATCAAATCTGGGAAAACTCAAGTCTGGTACACTCATGGGGTTTCTTTAAATGGAGAGATTAATCCAGATCCTGCTATGCCAGAGAAATGGTTTAATACTGTCTATGAAGAGAAGTGGGGTCAAGTACCGTCTGGTCGTTATTATGATGCATATGCAATTATTCTAAAGACAAGAAGTGGTTTGGGTAAAACTGTATTTTTTCCAAAAAATAATCCACATACTGATGTTCTAATCAAGACGTTTGATACTATGTTGAAAAACAAAACTAGTAAAAAGAAATTAGATAAGAAACTAGGTAAATATCCATGGGCAATTGGTGTTGATGCTAACAACTCTAAACTTGCAATCTTTGGTGCGATCAACAGTAAAGAATTGCTTAATGATATCAAAACTACAAGAGAAGTTTTTGGTGAGAAGGTGACTATCAAGTGGAGTACATTCTTCAACTAGAAGAAGTTTATCAATGGGCCATCATAATCACATTAGGTTGTGTTTATGGTGGTCTTATTGGACTTGTACCATCTGCTGGTGCTGGTAAAGCAATTCTATTACTATTCGGTGTAGTAAATTTTTTTGATGGGGCAGAGTATCTCTTTGTCCTTTTTTCTATGGTTACAGTTGTTGCATGTTCCATAGGTGATTCTTATGCAAGTGTTCTACTAGGTGTGCCTGGAGCAAACGGAACGGCTGCAACAATGGTGGATGGATATCCACTTGCAAAACAAGGTAGAGCATCTTATGCTTTATCTTCTGCACTCTTCACATCAACGATGAACGGACTAATCTTTGGACTTATAGGGTTCTCATTCTTTCCTCTGTACATGGAAATCAATGACGCTGTAAGAACGCCAGAGTTAACTGGTATTTTATTCTTATCCTTTTGTTTAGTCGCTGTCATAACAAGTAAGTATACAGTGAGAAGTATCGCTGCAGTACTATTTGGATGTTGGTTATCTCAAATTGGTTTGAACGAATGGACAAATGAAACATACAATCTTGGTTGGACTTATTTAAACGATGGGGTTAAACTTGTTCTTGTGGGTGTAGGATTGTTTGTTATACCAGAGATGATTGAAACACTTATCGTAAAACATGAATTTAAAAAGATAGAAATTAAAGAACATAATAAACAAACTTGGGAAGGTATTGTTGATGTCTGGAAATATAAATGGACAGCAATGATTGGTGGATGGGTAGGTTTCATTGGTGGTATCATGCCTGGTGGTGGTGGTGGAACTGGCGATTGGATGTCATACTCAATCACACGCTCAATTCACAAAACAGAGAAGTTTGGTAATGGTAATATCAAAGGTGTAATAGGCTCAGAGGGGGCAAATAATTCTGGTAAGATCGGTGCATTACTTCCCACATTATTTTTTGGTATCCCAGGCAATAAAATGTATGCATACTTAACTGCGCTATGGGTATACTTAGGTTTTGATGTAGGTACTACATCTCTATTAGAAGATAAAGAGTTTTTTAGAACAATCTTCTGGGGATATATTCTTGGAACTATATTCGCTGGTATAGCATTAATATGGGGTGCAAGGTATCTTTCAAAGGTTTTATATATAAACCCATATTGGTGGATATTACCTCTGACACTACTGACCATCTACACAGCATTGTCGTACAGTGGGTGGATTACATGGGAGGAGGATTTATTCTTGATGTTTATTTTGTCCATAATTGGTTGGGGTATGAGGACATATAAATTTAGTAGACCGGCATTTATTTTATCCTTTATCATATACGATCAGTTTTTATCTGGCGTAGAAAAACTACAAGGTATGTATTTTTATAATAATAAATACTTTAGTAATGACATTTGGTTTAACCACCCCACACTTAGTATCTGTATAATCGTGGGAATAGGTATTGTATTATTTGGTTTACTAAATAAAAACGCTAGGATAGATTATGCATAAATTAGATTCTTTCGATAGAGTTCTGGTAAGTCTTTCTGGTGGAATAGACTCAGCAGCTTTGCTTTATATGGTTGCAAAACAATATACAATAACACATCGTACAACAGAAATATATGCAATAACTGGATACGGTAAACCAGATACACTTGAGGCTGCTAAATTTGTCTGGGGATATGTTAAAAATAAATTTGGTAGGTTAAATTGGAAAACACATTTTGATTATGATAACTACTATGATAAATCTTACTATTCACATAGGGGGAAAGCCGATCACGAACATAGAAGTATCTTTATGGAAGAACATAACATCAAAGATGTATTGCATGGAAGAGTAAAGACAACTCTAACAGAAGAACAATTGAAACAGTGTGAAACTCAATATCCACAAGCAGTATCAAAACTTTTGTTAAATAGTCATGTTATAGAAACTAAGAAAACTTACATGCCACAGAACAGATGGGAATATACTATACATAGACCCATATCTAATTATACAAAATCTATGGTAGTAGATTATATAAAAGAACATAATGCTAACGAACTACTAACAAAAACTATAAGTTGTTACAAACAAAAAAAAGAAGCGTGTAAACAATGTCCATCATGTCTTGAAAAGATGGATTTATTAGGACATTACTAATGTTAAAAATACCACCACCAGCAGTTGAGGGAACTGGATATGTTCCAGACTTTCTAGAACCAGAGGAACACGAATATCTATTAGATATTTACAATAATATGGAATGGGGTAGGATACATTCTTTTAAGTTATTTTCTAAACGACTAGATGTGGATGTAGTCAAAAAACATACTGGTATAGAAGAGAGACTTAGAAAACATTTTAAGAACTTTGAAATTGTTGCTGTAAATATGTATCAAGCAAATAAGCAACACAATCTTCATGTTGATCTAGGAAAATTTTCTAAAGATCATGATCCTATGAAATGTGGATACGATTTTGTTATCCCTTTGTTGATTGAAGGAAATGGAACACAAGAGGAGTTACTTAGTGACCAAGTGATGATAACTTTTAATCAATATTATCCATATGGCCCATTTAAGTTTGTGCCTGGCAGTTGGGATGAAAAAACATTAACAGTTCGTCCAGAGTTATCTAAAACCTTTTCTAACATACCCTTCTCTTTAGAGAGAGTAAAAGAAGAAGTGTGGAATTGGACAGAGGGAGTATGGCCTGATGAAGTTTGGCCAAAATATATGGACATGTATCCTAGAGAAATGTTAGAGGGATTTACAGTAGAAAATATCATCCCTTGGAGAATAGGTCATTGTATCGCATTACAAAGAACACAGATACATTCTGCGAGTAGATTCAGAAAAAAGGTAACAAAAAAGGTTGGATTACAAATACTGTGTTATCATGTGTAAAGTATTATAAATAAGAGTATAAGATTAGGAGATAAAGATGGCAAAAAAGTTTTCAAGAACACCAATATTTTTTAGATATTTGGGTGGATTAGATGGAGATGCTGATGTTACTGATGCTGAAAAAGCAAGTATTGTCACTTTTATGAATGGCAAATCCGATGACTATCTAAAATATGGTATTGAAACTTTATCTACTGGTGCTGTTTGTTTAGTAGTTGAGTTTCGTGATGACGATGAAAAAACAGAATTTACTTCTCTAGTTTGGGATACGTCTGCTAGAAGAACTGCCACAAACGGAACACAACCATATAAGAAAAAAAAGACAACAAATGATGGGTCTGGGCATCCAGCACACAAAGATGATTCTCTAGAAGAGATCTACAATATAGAGGGATAGACATGGCAATACCAACAAGTAAATCTACATTTAAAGAATATTGCCTTAGAAATCTGGGTAAGGGTGTAATTGATATTAATATTAGTGATGACCAAGGTGATGATAGAATAGACGAAGCATTACAATTTTTTGCACAGTATCATTACGATGGTATTGAAAGAATGTATTTAAAATATAAAATTACATCTGCTGATATCACAAGATGGTCAACTAATGCAAGCACTACTGGAACAGATTCAGTAGACAGTACTATTACTAGTTCTTTTCTAGAAGGCCAAAATTTTATACCGATGCCATCTTCTGTGGTTTCAGTTTTAAACATCTTTCCATTTGATGATTCATCCACAAACAGTATGTTTGATATTAGATACCAAATGAGATTAAATGACCTTTTTGATTTTAGTTCTACTTCTATTATATCATATGAAATGACTATGCAACAATTAGATCATCTATCACACATATTGGTAGGAGAAGTTCCAATTAGATTTAACCAACACCAGAATAGATTATATCTGGATATGGATGTTCAGGCAGTAACAAAAGATGAGTTTTTAATCATTGAGTGTTATCGCAAATTAGATCCAGCAACCTATACAGATATATTCGATGACATCTATCTAAAAAGATATGCAACGGCTTTGATAAAAAGGCAGTGGGGTGCAAACCTTTCAAAATTTAGTGGTGTCGCAATGTTGGGTGGTGTAACTATGAATGGCGAAACAATTTATTCACAGGCCCAAGAAGAAATAAATAAACTTGAAGAAACAATACAGTTAATGTTTGAAACTCCAGTTAACTATATGATAGGATAAACTATGGCAGTCAATAAGGCATTTCATACGAGCAACTTAACAAGTATTGCAAGTGAGAGAAACCTATATAAAGACTTGATAAAAGAAGCAATCCAAATACACGGTCATGATGTGTATTATGTGGACAGAACAGCTGTAGCTTTAGACAATGTTCTTGGTGAAGATTCTCTTGCAAAGTATAGAAATCAACAACCCATAGAGATGTATGTTGAAGATGCCGAAAGTGGATATGCTGGTGATAAAGAATTGATGACACAGTTCGGTTTGGACAATAGAAATGAAATTACATTTGTTGTCCATAAAGAAAGATTTCAAGAATTAACTAAACAGTTTACAATAGAAGATGGTACAGATACTACTGGTGGTTCAATCGAACTGGAAGATGCAACCAGAACAATTACCGATGGAACACAGTTTGAAACATTTGGATCAAATTATCATTATCTTCTAAACGAAACCGATGCTACAGATGCAGATAGACCTTTAGAAGGCGATTTGGTTTATCATCCAGTATTGGGTAAAATGTTTGAGATTGGTTTTGTTGACCATGATGCTCCATTTCATCAACTAGATAACAATCCTATTTACAAACTAAGATGCAGACAGTACGAATACGATATGAGTAGATTAGATACTGGTATTGAAGCAATTGATTCTATCGAAGATGTCAATAGTACTGATGCTCTAGTGTATCAATTTACACTAGAGAATGAAATAGGTTCTCTACAGTTAGAGAATGATGCTGATACTGGAACAACTAGTTACTTAATTTCGGAAGAATATATAGTGGGTGACATGGATAGTGATAAATCGGCACAAAATGAATTTATAACACAACAAATAACCAATGAGAATATTCTTGATTTCAGTGAGAGAAACCCATTTGGTGATGCAGGAGCTTAGATATGTTAGGACAACAATTTTACCACGAAAGTATGCGAAAAGTGGTAGTCTCTTTCGGTTCATTATTTAATAATATTAGTATTGTTAGAAAAGAC
>MDSY01034746.1_pt1 | contig 12639 bp, 21 predicted proteins | sample 811131 | NCBI WGS metagenome assembly MDSY01 (sample SAMN05326643, study PRJNA326480) | marine metagenome | isolation source: seawater | place: Atlantic Ocean: South West | collected 2010
ACCAGCTACAACTGCTCCAGACGCACCAGCATCTGAGCCAATTCAATTAGGTCTTAATGATCTGCAAGCATGCATTCAAATCATTGATATTGCATCAACACGAGGAGCCTTCCGTGGAGAAGAACTTACAGCAATTGGTGGAGCACGAGATCGTATCGCAGCGTTCCTTGACGCAAATAAACCGCCAGAAGCTGCAGCAGCAGCAGATGCACCAGCAAGTGATGCTAATGCTGAGTAACGATTTAGATCGTAAGAAAGTTTTTGAGTGCATGAAAGAGATTTCTAACTCAATGACTCGGATGGATGCAGAACGTGACTTCCAAAAGGAGGCTGCAATTGCACTAGCTGATGACGTCGATATCGATAAAAAGTATATCGGCGCATTAGCCAAGATCTATCATAAACAGAATTTTGCTCAGTTTCAACAGCAGAAGGAAGAGATTGAAGATCTTTATGAGTCAATCGTCAAATAGGTAATGTGTCAGGGTGTAGCTCAGTCTGGTAGAGTGCTACACTTGGAATGTAGAAGTCGTTGGTTCGAGTCCAGCCACCCTGACCAAATTACGAAAGAATTCATCATGATTAGATACAAACTATTCAAAGGCCACTATAAGATCTTAATTCAAGAAGGCATTGAAATGTATGGTGAGGATCAATCAAGCTTGGCGTGGTATGCAAAATACAATTGGATTAATTGTGCAATTTGGGCATTCCATAATTCAAGGACACACTGGCTAGATGGAAGCTACAGAAAAAAATGAAACATTTAAAAGAAATTGAAATGTCATACATGAGTCATTTGGCTCATGCGTTTTCAATTGCAGTAGTTCTTATAGTACATGGTTTACTTCCATGGATATGGGAAACTAAAGCATCTGATATGCTTTGCAAAACTAAATGAATGATGTACATATCCGCTTGGATGTGTTATAATAGACTTATTATATAATGGAGAATGTGAATGTCTAACGAATTTCTATGGGTAGAGAAGTATCGTCCAGCAACAATCGATGATTGTGTGCTGCCGAAATCTCTAAAGTCTTGCTTCGGCGAGATTATGACTACGGGTCAGTTGCCAAACATGTTGTTTAGTGGTACAGCTGGCGTAGGTAAAACTACAGTTGCTAAAGCTCTTTGCAATGAGCTCAACCTAGATTACATCATAATCAACGGATCCGAAGAAGGTAACATTGATACATTACGCGGAAAGATCAAACAATTCGCTTCTAGTGTATCACTGCAAGGTGGTTATAAGGTAGTAATTCTGGATGAGGCTGATTACCTTAATCCACAATCAACCCAACCCGCCTTACGTGGTTTCATCGAAGAGTTCTCAAACAACTGTCGTTTTATTATGACATGTAACTTTAAGAACCGTATCATTGAACCACTTCATTCTCGATGTTCTGTATATGAGTTTGCCATCCCGAATGGTGAGAAACCTGCTATTGCAGGAGCGTTCTTTACACGTCTCATGGATATACTTACAGCCGAGAATGTTACGTTTGACAAAGCCGTGCTCGCACAGTTAGTCGAACGCTACTTCCCAGATTGGCGTCGTGTCTTAAATGAATGTCAACGTTATTCTGTTAGCGGTACAATTGATGCTGGAGTTCTAGTTAATCTAGGTGACGACAATGTCAAATCGCTGATGGATAAGCTTAAAGGCAAAGACTTTAAAGGCATGCGCCAATGGGTTGTAAACAATATCGATACTGAACCTCATGCTATCTTTCGTGCAATCTATGATAAGATGGCTGATCATCTTCAACCACAATCAATACCGCAAGTTGTTATTATACTTGCTGATTATCAATACAAGAATGCTTTCGTCGCAGACCATGAGATGAATGTTGTTGCTTGTATGACAGAGATTATGTCAGGTGCAGAATGGAAGTAGGTATCACAGCAGGAGCATTCGATTTATTCCACGCTGGTCATGTGTTAATGCTTAAAGACGCAAGTAACCAATGTGACTACTTAATCGTTGCACTCCAAACAGATCCAACCATAGATCGTAAAGAAAAGAATAAACCTATTCAAACAATGTACGAACGGTTTATCCAACTTGATGCTTGTAAATATGTTGACGAGGTTATACCCTATGAGACAGAAGATGATCTGTATACTTTAATCATGAATAATGATATAGATGTACGTATTATCGGTAATGAGTATCGCAACGAAGATTTTACTGCACGTGAAGTAGGCATAGATGTTTACTACAATGCTCGTAACCACAGATGGTCTACCACGGAACTGCGCGAAAGGATACTCGATGAATCCTTTTGAATTTCTTAATGCAATCAATACCACTAAAAAGAATGTTATGGTCGATGATCTAACTGAAAAGGCATATCCTGCCTTTATGGTTAACAGATCCCTTTCATACTTCCCAGATACCGTTTTACTTGCAAATGAGATGAATCGGTATCATCACCTAGATTCTAAACTCCAATTTTCTTTTTTGATAAATAGTGTTAGGAAAAGGAAACGTTTCTCTAAATGGGCTAAACAGACGGATCCTAATAACTTAGAAGTTGTTAAAGAATATTATGGCTACAGCAATGAAAAAGCACGCCAAGTTTTGACAATATTATCAAATGAACAGATTGAAGAATTAAGGATGAAGGTGTACAAAGGTGGAAGAAAGTAAACCCATAGAGTGGACTCCGGCGTTAATGCTAGAAGTAACCCTCAACGAACCAGACGATTTTCTAAAAGTAAGAGAAACTCTAACTAGGATAGGTGTGGCATCACGCCATGACAACAAGCTATTTCAATCTTGTCATATCCTACATAAGCAAGGACGATACTTTATTGTCCACTTTAAAGAGCTATTCTTGTTAGATGGTAAGCCATCAAACTTACTAGAAAACGATATCCAAAGACGTAATACTATTGCAACACTTCTGAGTGATTGGGGACTAGTCCAATTCTCTATGGAAGAAACGTTGTCAAAAGCGCCTTTGAGACAGATTAAAGTAGTATCATATAAAGAAAAATCCAAGTGGGAATTATGCCCGAAGTACAATATCGGAAACAAATAATTGGATGACTATGATAAAGCTGCAGAATGGATTGTTGAAGCTGTAGAGTTAATGCAGATGAATGCACCTGTAATGAAATCTTCTGCTGCATTTCACGCTGAAAAAAGCACTGTCAAGCATGGTATATCTAACGTTCTAAGAAACAGATTAAACGCTAAAGAAGTTAAGGTAATGTCTACACTTCTAGATTTGTGACATATATGTCACATCAGAAAATAATAATGCGTTTTTTTACATAATCTTACAAAATAACTGTGTACATCCTATTCAGGTTGTGGTACAATGGTACCATAATGAATGAGGAGAGTACTATGAGTAAAGCAGTTAAAGTTATAGCCGAAGAGATAAAAGAGACAGTCCGTCCTTTAATGGCAAAGTGGACAGCAGACCGCATGGTGTATCTTGAAAAGACACGTGAATGGATGCGTTCAGATACTGTTAAAGAGGAAATAGAAGCAACTTATAAAAAGTTTGCAGGAAATGACAGATGGTACTCACGTTCAACTGCTCGTTATAACTATCTTGAGCAATTCGTTTCAAAAGGTGATTTACAGCTGATATCTTATTACGGCAAAGATCAATGGTTAGAAAAGACTGAAAAAGACGCTGAGAACAAACTCGCGAAAATAGAAGTTGCCGTTGCTAAGAAAGTTAACTTTGACGTAGAAGAATGTGAAAAAATGTACGTCGAGCAAGGCAAAGACGGTTACATGGAAGGTGCTTGGAAATTAGCACATCGCACAAACGCCGGTCGTCGTGTCGAGAGCAGATTCTCATTCGAAACGTTCTACGCAGGTGGACATAACATACAGTGCTTACACGTTCGCACTAAATACAAATTGAAATAGAAATAGAAAGAAATATATAATGAAAGAAAAAGTGATATTAACAGATTGTGACGGAGTCCTAGTGGATTGGGTTCACGGTTTTACTAAATGGATGATTAAGTCTGGCTATAAAAAACAGCCAGGCGTTTCATCATATGACATGGAAGTCATGTTTGGCATCGATCGCGGTGACTGTAAAAAGCTAGTTACACATTTTAACGAAAGTGCACAGATGCGATACCTATCGCCACTGCGTGATGCGGTTAAATATGTTCGTAAGCTACACGAAGAACATGGTTATGTTTTCCGTTGTATTACTAGTATGAGTCTAGATCCTGCAGCTGCTCGCCTACGTGAGCAAAACCTCTCAGAATTATTTGGTCCTACAATCTTTGAAGAGATTGTATGCCTTGATACCGGCGCTGATAAAGATGACGCGCTAGAACAATATCGCGATAGCGACTGCTATTGGATAGAAGATAAGCCACAAAACGCTGACTTAGGTTTAGCTATTGGTTTAGACAGTTTACTAATTGCACACGGATTTAATGCTGACTATAAAGGTCTATGCCCACGTGTACAGAACTGGAAAGAAATTTACAACATTATTACAGGATAAAAATATGAGTGAAATTAAAATCGTTCGCATCTCAACAGGTGAGGAACTATTGTGCACAGTAGACACATATGCTGACCATCTCAGGTTAACAGATGTGGCTATACTAATTCCAACTGAAGCTAATTCTCTTGGACTAGCACCATTTATGGCATATTCAGATGCTAAAGACGGCATGAGTATTCCCATGAGCTTTGTTATGTTTATGGTAGATCCTGTTGCTAATCTTAAAACACAGTATCAAACCATGTTTTCAAAAGTTATAACTGGTGGATCAAAAATAATAATCTAATAACTTAGATTGTATAAATAAGTGTGGAACGCAGAATAATCTGGTTCCTAATACTATCTTGCTTTTCACAAAGGAGAACACTATGACAGGCAAATATACAACTTCACTATTTCCAACTTCAGCTTTCGTTGGATTTGATCATCTCTTAAAGGAACTGGACCATGTCACTAAACATGCCCACGATCATTATCCTCCCCACAATATTCTTAAAACTGGACCAGACGACTTTCTAATCGAATTAGCGGTAGCAGGTTTCAGCAAAGAAGGTATTAATATCGAAATGCATGAAAGGACTCTCACTATCACTGGTGAGCATGTGAAGCAAGGTCGCGAATACGTTCATCGTGGTATTTCTACGAAGAAGTTCAAACGCACCTTTAGGCTGTCTGAACACGTGCAAGTGCACGGAGCAGACATCGTCGATGGCATCTTAGCAATTAATTTGAAAGTTATCATCCCTGAAGATCAGCGTCCTCGTACAATTAACATTGGAAAAAACGAGGAATCCAACAATGACAACAATCCAACTAACCCACAACTACTTCGCGAAAGGCTATAGCTTTACGCTAAAACCTATCTTTAAATTTGCAAAAGGTATCTTTAAGAATTTCGGCTCAGCTTTAATCATGTCTCGACAGTGTTCGGCTAATGAGAAAATCGTGCCATATCTTATTAAAGAATATCCTATGCATACACATGCTTCTTTACTATATGAACTAAATATGACTGCATTAAAAGAGCATGAGAAACGGATGGAAGGCAAATGAGACATCTTTTCGCTTGCCTAATAAAAGCTTTCTCAATTGATTACGACGCAGTTCGCCGTAAACAAGAGTATGATTATCTTGCTGCTTCTAAAGATCTTGCAGATCTTGAACGTAGGCAGCGTCAACTAATAAACTCCAATCTAAAAGGTTGGGTTTGAATCTAAGGGTTGCGGCTTAATACGCACGACAGGGGCCATATGGTTAGCCCCTATTTTTAAACTCTAATAAGGTAAGGAATACCTATGAAAAATGTAATCATTGCAGCCGCTCTGGCTGGAAGTTTTGCAAGCGTTGCTGTAGCCGAAGGCTGGCAGCGACCTGCTGTTATCGGTAAAACCGAATATAACATCACTACAGAGGCTTGGGCATATAATGCTGGAGTAGAAGTAAATGTACTTCCTGGTCTGACAGTGACTCCAATTGCTAAGGGTACATACACCTCCGCAGCTGGTATGGATTTTACCGGCGCCGAAGTGGGTGCAGCATATGTAGTAACTCAGTGGACAACTGGTTACGTTACTCTAACTACAGATGATTCTTGGAAGTACCAAGATGCTACTGTAGGCGTGCGCTTCCGTTTCTAAAACTCTGGTCCCCTTGTATAAATAGCAATATAAACACTGGGGGACCAAACAATGTATGAGTATAAATGCACTATAGTACGAGTTGTCGATGGCGATACTGTTGACGTTGATATCGATTTAGGATTTGGAATAGTAATGGCCGACGAGCGAGTTCGCGTCATGGGTATTGATACCCCAGAATCACGAACAAGTGATCCTGTAGAAAAGCTATTTGGGAAAGCGGCTAAAGCACGATTAGAAGAACTACTCGGAGAAACGAGCGTTCTAAGAACACAAATCAATAAAAATGGCGAAGATATGAAGGGCAAGTTCGGCCGAGTTCTCGGTGACTTTGTTGCTCATGATGGTAGACTTGTTACTGAAATCTTAACCGCAGAGGGACATTGTGTTCCTTATACTGGTGGGAGTAAAGAAGAAACTCTTGCCGCACATCTAGAAAATAGAGTTCGCATAATAGCTGAAGGCCTTGTGACTCAAGAGCAAATTAATGAAGTGGAATAGCACGTGAAAGAACAAATTAACAAAGCAGTATTAAAACATGCTGAAGGTGTTCAAGAACTAGCCAAAACGAACATACTCATATACATGAATAATCCTGTAGGGATTGGTGAACATAGCGATATTGTAGAAGCAATTCAAAAGGAATTGGATACAATGGCATCTGCTCAAGACCGAATTGATATGATGAAGATTGTTATGGAAAATACCTAAAATAAGTGTGTACATTGTCGCCATTCTGTGGTATAATGTATAAATAAATCGTAAACGTTGAAGCAGCGTGAACACAGACTGGACTCGGGGGCAGTACCCGACAGCTCCACCATAACTACTTAGGGAGACTAAGATGATTAAACGAATTAAGAAATTCTTTTATGATTGGATAACTAAGAAGGAACTCAATGCAAAGGTACCAAAATACCTTGCCGGTAAGTAGTTTTGATGGGGCTGAACAAGGATCGACAGATGTGGGAATGTAAGTGGAGTTTACCGGATGACTGCGTTATTGGTCAAAACACTAACTGCAAACAATAACTTTGCACCTTCTGGATTCGCGCTAGCCGCGTAATCACAGGGAGCTGGCCACTTGCTTAGCAACAGAAAAGTGGCACATTACCTTTATTATGGAGAGACTTATGAATTATTATTATGTTAGTCCGATTTAATGGTGTACATTCCCGCGAAAGCGTGTTATAATATACCTAACAAATCGGAGATACCCTTTGGAATTCTATACTAATGTTGCAAGATATGGCAACTCAATCCTATATCGTGGCTACAAGAACGGACATCGATTTGAAGATCGTATCCGGTTTGCGCCAACCATGTATCAAAAAAATATCAATGGCACGGCTACCGCTTTAGGCGGAGAGCGTGTATCTCCTATTCCCTTTGACAAGATGAGTCAAGTAAAAGAGTACGAGCAACAGTATGCCGGTATTAGCACTAAAGCATTGTACGGTAACAAGAACTACGTTGTTCAGCACCTACAAGAAAAGTTCCCAGAAGATATTCAATTCGATCGTGACATAATCAATGTGACTAACATCGATATCGAAACTGCATCTGACGACGGCTTCCCAGAACCTCAGCTCGCTGAGAAGGAAGTCACTGCCATTTGTATGAAAAACAATATCGATGGCATTTACTATGTCTGGGGCTGTGACGAGTGGGATAAAGCAAAGACGCTAATGCCACACGTCAATGTAATCTATGTACACTGCAAAGATGAGATTGACCTACTCAACAAGTTCCTTGGTCATTGGTCTTCTCCTATTCACTCACCTGATGTTGTTACTGGCTGGAATACACGCTTCTTTGATATTCCATATCTTGTTAATCGTATTGCTAAACTATTCGGTGAAGATAAAGCTAGACGCTTATCACCGTGGGGAATGATTAACGAACGTCGTATTACTATGATGGGTCGTGATCAGCAGGCATATGAGATCACTGGTATTGCACAGTTAGACTATCTTGAATTGTTCAAGAAGTTCGGCTACTCATATGGTGCACAGGAATCTTACAAACTTGATCATATCGCATATGTAGTTTTAAACGAACGTAAGCTTTCGTATGATGAGTATACAGATTTACACTCGTTATACAAGAATGATTATCAAAAGTTTATAGACTATAACATCAAAGACGTAGAACTAATCGATCGTCTTGAGGATAAGATGGGTTTGATTACTCTTGCACTGACCATGGCGTATCGGGGTGGTGTTAATTATACTGATACCCTTGGTACTACAGCTATATGGGATGCTATTCTATATCGCGACTTGGCTAAAACCAATGTGTTTCCTCCTGTTGATAGCATGCCTCCCGCGAAGCATGAATACATAAAAGCAGGTGCCACACAAACTTCTCAAGATAATCCTGGTCCAATTGAAAGAGCACGTGGATCTGTAGCATCATTTGCAGGTGGTTATGTTAAACCTCCTCAAGTTGGCATGCACGACTGGGTTGTATCGTTTGATCTTAACTCACTGTATCCTAATATCATCGTTCAATGGAATATGTCTGCTGAAACTGTAGTCGACGAAAGGCAAAATTTAGACATGAGCCCTGATGCGGCTTTGTCTGAGAATTGTCCAAATCCAAATCAAGATTACTCACTTGCTGCAAACGGTATTTCATTTAGAAAAGACAAAGAAGGTGTGCTTCCAAAGATTATTGTTGATTATTACAATGAACGTAAAGTTGTAAAGAAGCTTATGTTAGCTTCGCAACAAGAAAAAGAGAATACCGACAAGAGTAACAAAGCCGAGATCATACGCATTGAACGTGACATATCTCGCTATGAAAACCAGCAGATGGCTATTAAGATCCTGCTAAACTCTCTCTATGGTGCTATAGGTAATAAGTGGTTTCGCTACTTTGATCTACGTGTTGCCGAAGGTATTACTCTTACCGGCCAAACTGTTATCCGCTGGGCTGAGAAGTCTGTCAATCAATTCATGAACAAGGTCTGTGAAACCAAAGGTAAAGACTATGTTATCGCTATTGATACTGATTCAGTCTATGTAAGCTTCGGTGATCTTGTTAAGAAGTATGTTAAACCAGGCGAAGAAGTAAAGACTATCGACAAGATATGCGAAGATCAGTTTCTACCAATGCTCGAAAAGTCTTATGGTCGTTTGTATAATATGTTTACCTGCCATACTCCTCGTATGGTTATGGCGCGTGAAGCTATTGCAGACCGTGGCATATGGACAGCTAAGAAGCGTTACATCTTGAATGTGCATAACAATGAAGGTGTACAATACGCAGAACCAAAGCTCAAGATCATGGGTATCGAAGCCATTAAATCTTCTACTCCGGCACAATGTCGAGATGCATTGAAAGAGCTGTTTAAGGTTATTATCACCGGTGATGAATCTCAAACACAGAAAGCAATCGCTAGGTTTCGTGAGCACTTCACCACCCTTCCTCCTGAGCAGGTATCTTTCCCTCGTGGTGTAAATGATATCACCAAGTGGGCCCGCAAGCGTGATAGCATATATGCAAAAGGTACTCCCATACACGTACGTGGTGCATTGCTATACAATTACCATATCAGAGAGCTAGGTCTGCAGAAGAAGCATGAGCTAATTCAAAATGGTGAGAAGATCAAGTTTTGTTATCTTAAGCTGCCAAACCCCATACGTGAGAATGTGATATCATTTCCCACGTATCTTGCTCCCGAGCTGCAGCTTGATAGGTACATTGACTATAACAAACAGTTCGAAAAGACTTTCTTAGATCCGATTATTCCAATTCTAGATGCAATCGGCTGGTCTCCAGAACCTAGGATATCGCTAGAGGACTTCTTCGGATGACTCCGCTATTTGATCCTATAACTAAAGATATACTTAAAATAAGTATGTACAACGCGTCAAAGATGTGGTATAATAGTACTATTACAAGGAATGAAAAGATGAATAAAAAAGAAGAACTTCTAGTTATCTTTATGGAAGAGTGTGCGGAAGCCGCTATTGAAGCTTCTAAAATCATGAGATTCGGAAAAGGTAATGAATTGCTTGAGTCCGAAGTAGGTGATCTTACCTGTATGATACAATTGCTTGAAGAAAATGGCATGATTGACATGGGAAATGTTCAAGCTTGTGCTGACGCAAAACGTGAAAAACTAAAAAAATGGAGTGATTTAAATGTCTGATTGGGCTAATGATATCCACATGATGCACCACAAATTCGGTGTAGGAAAGTGGTTTGAAGAGAATAAAGGCGATAAGGATCTAATGCAGAAATACCTTAAGTTTCGTTTAGATATGTGCCAGGAAGAAATGACTGAAACATTCGAAGCAATGAAGGCAGGTGATCCTGAAGAAATCGTTGATGGTCTTATTGATCTATGTGTATTTGCTATTGGTACACTTGATGTATTCGGTGTTGATGCTAACTATGCATGGGATAATGTGTATGAAGCTAATATGGAAAAAGAGCCAGGTGTTAAAACTGAGCGGCCTAATCCATTCGGACTTCCTGATCTCATGAAACCTGAAGGCTGGACATCGCCAACACACAAGGGAAACCATGGTGACTTCGCTAACGCTGTTTAAAAGTATATACGACAATAAGACTGAAAAGTCTATGGAGTTCTCGGATTGGAAACAATTCGAGTCTTTGTTGTATGATCTATCTACAGTAGAATTAAAAGATAAAAAGGCTGCTCAACTTATATCTCCAGCTTCTTACATTAGAGGTACCACTCGTGCCAATAAGAATGTAACAGGATGGGGAAGATGGGCAGCAGTAGACGTGGATGACCACGACTTTAAAGGAGATTTAAAAAGTGAATTATTTGATAGGTTTGGCCATTGGTACTATGTTTGTTATAGTACCGCTAGCAGTACGAGAGATGTTCCGAAGTTTCGACTCGTCTTCCCACTTGAAGCTAAGGTTGACGAACCTAGAATTAAACAATTCTGGTGGGCGCTCAATTCAGAGCTCGGTTCAATCGGAGATAGGCAGACTAAGGACCTATCGCGAATGTATTATATACCTGCAGCGTATATTGGCGCTAACAACTTTATTTTCACTAATGTTGGTGATTATATTAATCCTGACGTGCTTATAAACAAGCATCCAATGCCACAAAGATCTAAGACTATATTCGATGGAATGCCAGATAGTATGCGTAATGCTATCATGCAATATCGTGCTAATAGTCTTACTAACACAAATTACTCATGGTCGTCTTATACCGACTGTCCATTTGTAAGCCGCCGAATGATCGGTGAATATAATGCAATATCACAGACTGGATGGTACGCTAAAATGTACGCCTTTATGGTATCAGTTGCCGGTAATGCAGTAAAGAAAAAGTACCCTATTAGTGCACCAGAGATTGTGCACCTATGTAAGGAACTTGACAGAGATACCGGAGGATGGTACAAAAGCCGCGCGTTTGACACAGAAGCTGAACGTGCAATATCATATATTATGGAGAATCAATTATGATTGGAATATACGAAGCAGTAGTAGGCAGCAAGTTCATTGAACATCGTGACAACATGGCACCTTTATATGCAATGAAAGAGTTCGGAGCGGATGCAGAATTCCCTGAACATCATCAGGCAGCAACCGATAGCATGCAAGAATTAAACGAAACCTGGCACTATGACACATACCATGCCGGTCTTTCTAAATCATTAGACTATAAGATGTACAGCAAAAAAGGTGTACACATATCAAAAGACATAAAGCGTGTAGTCAATGAGGGTGTAACCGATGAACTTGTCATTTGGCGCTGGCTTCCATCCTATAAACTGCTTGAAGAAGGCATGAGAGTTTACTATGAGATATTAGGTCTAGTAGACGCAAAAGTAGCAATAAGTCAATTAAATGAAAATAATAGGTTTACATTCCGCTTATAATGTGGTATAATAGCACCAACAAACAAATAAAGGAAATACTATGAAATATGATACTAACAAAGCCCCTTTAGCTCTTGTTCCTATCGATGCGATTAATCAAGTTGCAGAAGTACTTGGCTTTGGTGCTAACAAATATGGTCCTAACAACTGGCGTGACGATGGCAATTGTACTGAGTGGTCTCGTACATATTCTTCTATTCAGCGTCATATGTTAGCATTCTGGTCTGGCGAAGATCTAGATCCTGAGTCTGGCTTAAGCCATCTTGCACATGCAAATACTCAGCTTATGATTCTTATGCAACATATTGCAGATGGACATCTTCACATGGATGACCGATATAAAGTCGGAGATGAGAAATGAGAGAATGGGTTTATGACTGCTGGAACTGTGTAATGGATAGCGAACGCAATCCACTAAGAAGTATTCCAGACTTTGGCACAAGACATATGATCATGCAAGTATTAGCATGGATGTGGTGTATTGCCTTTGGTATTATTGTAGGTAGTATGTGGGCAGGAGTAATTAGTATGATGGCACATATAGTATTACTAGGAGCAATAGCAATTACAGTTGCAACATTTGAAACAGCTAAAAGAAAACCACAATTCTTTGTAACAGGCCTA
>MDSY01076148.1_pt1 | contig 12639 bp, 7 predicted proteins | sample 811131 | NCBI WGS metagenome assembly MDSY01 (sample SAMN05326643, study PRJNA326480) | marine metagenome | isolation source: seawater | place: Atlantic Ocean: South West | collected 2010
CAAGGATGCCCTGACGTTCAAGGACGCCGGCACGGGACTAGCGCCTTCACTCGAGCTCCCCCCTGGCCATAAATACCTCCTCTTCTTGTCGCATGTGTGGTCAACAGGTAAGTGCGTAAGTGAAGAGTGTGAGTGAGTAGATGGTATGCCACGCTACATCGTGCAACCACTCTTACTCACCTACTGACTTACTCACTCACTCACTAATAGGGCAAGATCAGACAGCAGTCATCAAACGGCGGCTACAGGCGCTGCTGCCCGGTGCGCCGATCTTCCTTGATGTGGAGGATCTGGAAGACATCAGCAAACTCGAAGAATACGTTGAGCAAAGCACCACCGTCCTCATTTTTGTCAGCCGTGGGTACTTTCTGAGCCGAAACTGCATGAGGGAGGTCTTCGCGGCTGTCGAGATGAACAAGCCTATCGTGCTGGTCCACGAAGAAGACCCGGCAAAGGGCGGCGCACCACTCGCCACGCTTAAGCAGGAGTGTCCGGAAGAGGTGCGCGAGGCCGTCTTCGGCCCGCTGGACGCGCCGCGCCGTGTTATTCCGTGGCTACGCATAGAGTCGTTCCAGCTCGAGAGCCTTGAGCAGATCGCTGAGAACGCGCTACATCACCTGCCCAAGTATGTCAACCTCGACAACAAGCTAAGCCTCTTCACTCCAGGGCAGGTCAACACCTTTACATGGCACTTCAAGCATACCCACAAGCTCTATGCCTCACAAAACAACCCAGGGGCTACGGAAGTTGCCCGTCGACTGGCGAGCTTTGCTGAAAAGGATGCACTGCATGTGCCAACCGACGAAGAGCTCAAGACGTGGAGCCTCTCCATCGCCGTCAGACTGCCACCCAAGAAGGCTAAACTCAAAGCTTTGGGTTCGCGAGGCGACTTTTCTTGGGCCGACACAAAGAAGGCACCCGGCTCGCCAGATGGTGCCAAGCTCGCTGGGAAGCGGTCTGCGCCTAAGGTTGCTTCCAAGCTTAGCGCACTGCGGGCCATGACCGCGGCGACCGCGGTTGCGAAGAACAACTCTCGCAAGATGAATCCGAACACGCAGGGGGGGCACGGGCCTCCTCCGTCCGATGTGGAGGCGCCTCCCCTCAGCGAGCAGCTGACAGCAGAGCAGAGTGCGGCTCTACTCCACGCACCCGTCTTCGCAGCTGACAGGCCTTACTTTCTTCTCTATCTCAACGAAGACACATTTGCAGGGCCGAAGGGCGATGCTTTGGCTGACGAGGTTCGCCACGTGCTCGGTCTACCTGGCAGTGGGCACAGCAAGGGCTCTGCATTGGTCCCAATCATCATGGTGCATGAGAGGGACCTCGAGAAGGGCGGCTGCGAGTTTGATCGCTTCTTCCATGTCACGCCCAAGGACCTCGTCGTTGGCGGACTGTTCAAGGCAATTGCCGTCTCGCGCTACGCGGCGCTGCATGAGCCGATCTCGTGCGCTGAGATCTGCCGGGCGATGGGCCTCCAGAAGCGCGTGATTAAGCTCACCTCCGGACCATCGATGAACCGCGGGAGGAGCGTCAGTGGTATGCTCAGTGGGAAGAGCATGCGAAGCCTAAAACCCTCTGGAAGCACAGAGCTCAGTCCGACTCCGCAACGTGTTGATGGTGGTGCAGCAACCGGGGCACTTAACGTCCATGACCTGGACGCATAGGGCCGGGGCTGCTTAAAAATTCGGACGCTTTGCTTAAAACGTTTAAAGTGGGCCTAGGCCTCAATTTAAGTTAAACCGTTAAAAGTTGTGGGACCTTCTTCTTTAAAGTAATGTTCATTAAAAAGAAGAAGCTCGAAAAGCTTTCGGCGGTGTTGATTGAATGCATGATTGAGAGACTTGCGGTAGATAAAAGTGGTTTGAGACGCCTCTTGTGTCTTGAGAGGTTAACCTTACTTTACAGTTTACTTTTAATAGTCCCTGGCCCTACTTTAAAGTAAAGAGTAAACTGTAGTAAAGTACTTTAAAGCCGTATGTCCGAACGACAGCAAATGAGATTGAGAAAGGTGGAGAAAGCTGGTTTACTAAAGCCGTAGAAATCGCACTCTCACGCCCAGGCCGAGACTTTCTCACAACATGGCAGCACAGCGCGCGCGCCGTGCGTGTACGCATACGCCGACTTACCTCTCCACATAGCTGCCCGGTGCACACAACTCAACGCCAAAACTGCGCAGGAGCTCGGCGACCTTGGCAGCAGCGGCGGCAGGGTCCTGCGACGGCAGCGAGAACGTAAACAGCTGCGCCCCCCTGTCGGCGCCCTCTGGGCTCTTGGCGGCTCCCGCCACGGGGGTGGGGGCGCGCGGCCACAGCGTGAGTAGCACGGTGCGCAGCGGCAGCAGCCCGTTGCCGCCGAGGTCGACCTCGCGGAAGACCTGCCCCGTCTGCTCCTCGGTGAGGGGGGGCGACGTGTGCAGGCGGAGCAGCGCAGCCAGCCCCTCGGCATCGAGGGAGCGGTCGAGGCAGCAGCGGCTCAGGGCCGGCCCGACCCGTAGCTGACGCTCGATGGCTGACGGCGACGCGTGGGCCGGCGCACCGCCGCAGACCGTCGCTGCGCGCCGCCTCGTGGGCGACGTGGCGCCGCCGCCCGCTTCGCTAAAGTCGGCGGAAGTGCTGCGCGCTGCGACGCCCTCCGGCTCGGGTGGCGGCGGCGCGTCAGCATGCTCGGCGGCGGCGGCGGGGCGGTGCGGCGGCTGGCGGTGCGGCGGCTGGCGGTGCTCGAGGCAGAGGCCGAGGAGCGGCGCGATCTCGGCGATCCCGAGGCCGGTCTCGTCGAGTAGCTGCCGCAGCTGCTGCCGGCGGAGCGCCTCCCGCTGCCTTCGCATCTCCGTCCAGCGCAGACCGCCCGGGTCGAGCTCCACAGTGGCCGCCTGCATGTCGGCCAGCATGAGGTCGGCGCGCCACATGGCGGGGGTGACCTCGGCGAGCAGCGAGTAGATCTCGGCGATGTCCTCCGTGCCGAGCATCGCGTCCTGGTGCCGTCGCAGCGTGGCCACCATCGCCGCGGCAAGCGCGTCGACGCCGCCGCCCGCGAGCACGGCGTCCCACAGCCGGAGCAGCGTGCCGCTCGGCAGCACGTTGGCGAAGAGCGAGAGGAACCACTGGGTTGGGGTTAGGGTCGTGCGACGAACAACGATAGTAAGAAGGAATAGCCATAGTCATAAGTACAGCCATGGTGGTAAGTGCAGCGCGCCTGCGAGGCGAGGATCTCAAGCGGCACCCCTAAGGAGTTGAAGTGTGCCTCGAGCTTGGGCAGCGTCAAGCCGACGAGCGTGGCGACCACCTGCACGGTGCACCCGTGGCAGTCCAGTGCACATGCAGTGCACATGCAGTGCACATGCAGTGCACACGCAGTGCACACATACGCAGTGGTGTAGAACAGATGCATGGCGCGTGCAAAGCATGCGCAGCGTGAGCGGCGCGTCGGCCACCTGCGTGTCAATGCGCAGGCCGGTCATCTGGTGGGTGTGGTAGTCGGGGATGACGTTGGCACAGATGGCGGCGAGCATCCAGAAGCCCCCCTCCTCGCCCCCCACCAGGATGAGCATCGCCGCCACGAAGTTGAGCGACTGGCAGTAGCCCACGCTCGGCTCGTAGGCGGCGAAGGCGAGCAGCACGCGCCGCAAGCTCGCCAGCGTAGGCGTGTCCACCCGAGCCGGCGCGCCGTCGCCGCCGCCGCCGCCGGCCGGCATGAAGTCAGCGTGCTGCGGGAAGGTGCGCGGCAGGTCGTACTCCACCTGCAGTGTACATGCACATGCACGTGCACATGCACATGCACATGCACATCCAGTGTACATGCACATGCACATGCACATGCATGTGTGTGTGCGTGCAGTGTGCACGCGGTGTAGGGTCTGCAGTGCATGTGCGCATGCCGTGCATGTGCCGTGTGCATGCCGTGCATGTGCATATGCAGCGGGTGCGGCTGTGCCCGGCCTGCCGGCGGATGTCGTGCGGCACCGCGCCCTCCGCCGCCGCGACGAGCTGCCAGTAGTCCCGCCCGCCTCGCGCGCTGCGCCGCATCAGCTCGCGCGCGCCGGTGAGGCACAGCCAGACGTGAGGCCGGTGCTGCGGCGGCACGCCCCGCGAGAGGACCGACGTGGCGAGCGAGCGTGCCTCGGCGGGCAGCTCAGCGTCGCACGGCACGCCGCGCATCAGCGAGTTCCACTGCGCCAGCCACATGGGCGCGTCCGGCTCGACCGAGCGCAGGTGCGCCTGGTACGCCCCCACGTTGGCCGGGCGCACCTGGAAGCCGTAGGCGTCGTGCGGCAGGCCCGGCGGCTCCAGCGGCGCCTGGCCGGCCGCAAAGTCGTGCAAGTAGAAGCGCACGTGCAGCGTGCCCGCCACGCCGCCGCCGCCGCCGCCGCCGCCGCCGCCGCCATCGCCGCCGCCTTCGCCGCCCTCCTCCTCTCCCTCCTCCTCCTGCTCGGCCGAGCGCTTGGGCGCCGTGCGCACCTCGAGCGCGGCGAGGGTGGAGGCGTGCGTGGGCACGGAGTCCGCCCCCAGCTCGAGCTGCGCCCAGCCGATCTCCTGCACGTCTCGCTCGCCCACCGCCGGCCTGGCAGCAGCCGGCGAGGCCCGCAGCAGCCGAAAGGTGAGGGCGCCGCCGCCGCCACCGCCGCCGCCGCCGCCGCCACCGCCGCCGCCGCCGCCGCCGCCGCCGCTGCCGCCGCCCTCCTTGGCGGTCTCGGCGGCGCCGGTCACGGCAATGGCTGTGGCCTTGGGCAGGCTCCACCACAGCCACTGCCGCCACTCCCACCCCGCGCCGCCCGCCGCGCGCACGGCGCGGCAAGTCTCGACCGTTACGCCGTCCATCTCTACCGACCACCACAGCACCGCGCCCGCCGCCGCCGCCGCGTCCGCCGCCGCGGCGCCGTCGAGCGAGAGCAGCTGCAGCTGCAGCACGCCGCGCGGTGCCGTCTCGCGCAGCACCTGCGAGATGCGCGCTGCCTCTCTGGAGGGCGACGCGCCTCCGCCGCTGCCGACGGCCTGCGCGGCGATCTCGGGCAGCGAGGGCAGCTTGCGCAGCAGCGACGCCATCGAGTAGCTCGGCCCGCCGTTGGCCTCCGCGCCCATCGAGTGCCGGTTGCGCCGGTGGCCCCTGCGCGGGGGCGCCGCCGCCGGCTGAGGCGGTGGTGCCGCTTCCCCAGCCGCCCCGGCCGGTGCGACGGCTGCGTCGGCTGCGTCCACCGCGTCCGCCGCGTCGTCCGCCGCGTCGAGCGGCGCCGGGGGCGGCACGAGCAGCCAAGGCGACGGGCCCGACGTCGGCGAGGGCTCCGCCACGCCGTCAGCACCCTCCCCCCGTCCACCACCGCCCCGCCCGTCAGCGGACAGCTCGGCGGGCTCCGAGCCCGAGGAGGGCGTCCGAGGGTGGCCGGTGCCACTCCCAGCCTCGGAGCCCGGCGACTCGAGCGGCCGGCCCCATCGACCGATGACCGGCGACAGCGCCGCGTAGAGTTGGTCTGCCGTGAAGCGCCCCGTCGCGGCCTTCGCCTCGCCGCCGCCGCCGCCGCCGCCGCCGCCGCCGCCGCCGCCGCCGCCGCCGCCTGGATTGGCGCGCCGCCCCAGGGCACGGCCCAGCAGTCGGCCGCCGCCGCGTCGCTCCACACCCGGGGTGTCCACCTCGAACACCCACTCCTCCTCGCCTTCACTCCTCGCCTCGTCGTCACGCGACACGTGAGGCGTCTGAGCAAGCTCCTCAGGTGAAGCTCCCGACCAGGTTGACCGACGCGCCCGCCCCGCCTCGTTGCAGTCAGCCGCTCCACCGAATGTGACCTTGCCGCTCCTCATACTAGGAGGCGAGGCAAAGGAGGCAAAGGAGGCCAAGGCCGAGGTCGCGCGCGGCCTCGCCTCGCCCGCCGCGCCGCCCGCCGCGCCGCCCGCCGCGCCGCCCGCCGCGCCGCCCGCCTCGCCGCCCACCTCGCCGTCGCCACTCACCTCGGAGCTGCCACCGTCTGAGCCGCTCCCTCCCGTGCCACCGCCAGCGGCGTCCGGTGGCGAGGGCCCCGGTGGTGATGGCGTCGCGTCGCGGCAGGCCTCGCCCCGCACCGCGAGCAGCACGACCTCCGAGCCCTGTCCTTCCTCCGCGTCCCACCAGCCCGCTGCCGGGAGCATCTCGCCCAGCGAAGTGCCAGGCGCCTCGCCGATCTCCGCTCCGTTGAGCGCCACCAGCTGGTCTCCCACGCGCAAGGTGCCCTCCTGCGCGACGGGGCTCGGGGGGCTCAGAGGCTGCTGCCCTATGCATCAGAGGCTGCTGCCCTATGCATCACCTGCGCTGCGAGGCCGCCAGGCTCCATGGCGAGGATGGCGTTCGTGCTGCTGAGGTGCAGCCCGAGGAAGAGGCGCGGCACGCCCCCCGCGAGCCCCTCCTCGCCGCCCTCCTCGCCGCCCTCCTCGCCGCCGCCGGGCGCTGTGAAGGTGACCTCGAAGTGGCGCGGCGCCGAGCTCTCCGCCGCCGCCGCCGCCGCCGCCGCAGCTGCCTCGGCCTCGGCCTCGGTGGGAGGCGCCTCGGGCTCGGCCTTGCCGAAGAGCCGCGCCGTCCACTTCTTGGTGAAGGCCCCGCTAGGTGCCCTCCTCCCGTCGAGCTCGCCCGAGCTCGCCTTGGCCGGCTGCGGCACACCGCTCTGCGGCACCGCCACGGCCGCGGCATCGGCCGCGGGCGCGGCCGGCAGGGCAAAGGGTTCCTGCGGCGGTGCGGCGGGCGCCATGCTCGGCGCCATGCTCGCCACCATGCTGGGCGAGGCATCTGAAGCAGCCTCGGCAGGAGGCGGCGGAGGCGGCGGAGGCGGCGGAGGAGGCGGAGGCGGAGGCGTAGGCGGAGAGGCCTTGCTGCCATCCGCCGGAGCGGAGGCAGGCGTGGTAGCCGCGTTCGAAGGCGGCGCCGTCAGGGCGGCGGCGGCTGCCATGCCTGTCAGGCCGGAAGCGGGCGTGGCGGCGGTCAGCGCGGCATATCGCTCCGCCATGCGTTCCTTGAAGGAGCGGCCTTCCGACTCCTTCCGACTCCGAGCCTCTGCCACCTCGCGCTGCCTCTGCAATGCATCTGCCGGAGCGACCGTCTGTCCAGCGCGCTCCAGTCGTGCTGCAACAAAGGTGACCAGGCTGTCGCCAATGTCCTGCAGCAGGTCCTTGACGGCGACCTCGACGCACGGCAGGCTGTTGACGGTGACGATCCTATCGCCGACTTGCAGCGTGCCCTCCTGCTGGGCCAAGCTACCCGGATCGATGCGGAGGATGACGTTGTAGGCGTTCAGGTGGATCCCGAGCAGCTGGTCTCCAAGCTTGAAGCTAGCAACCACGATGCCGAGGTGCTTCGGGGCCACCTCCTCCTCACGCAGCTCGCGCGCAAGGATCTCCTTCTCGATAACTTCTCTATCCATCGAGGCCGTGCGATAGATAGTGTTTCAGCGCGTCTCTGATCCGCGGCACTAGAGCTCGGCCGGCGGCGGCAGGAGCAGCGCGCCACATTTACTCGGTATGAAATTGTCACGTCCGCTGCTTCCTCCCCCATATGTCACCACCACACTCGTGAGCTCGAAGCAGACCACGAAATGAGCTACACGTAAATCAATTCGACTGCTGATGAGTCAAAGCCCGTAGCGTAGGTAGGATAGAGTGGATCCTGTGCTTTCTGTACCCCTCGGCGCGCCTCCGCGCTGCGCCCCTCTCCATGAAGGTCGCCAAGGTCGTCTGGACCTTGCTTGCGCTACTCATGGTCGCGCCGACACTCGCCACGCCTATCATGCCTCTCAAGTTTCAGGCCTGCCAACGTCCAAGGTCGCGGAGTTTTGGGCAGGCGATTGACGATGACACATGCGGCTTCGCACTCCCGTCCCTGCTCATGAATCTTAACGTGCTGCTGCACGGCTGGACCGACGAGCTATCTCCTCGTGCAAGCACCGCTCTCGTCATTGGCGCAGGAGCTCTCATCGGCGCTCTCATCGACGTCATAGGCGCTCGTCGGGTCGCAGCGAGCCTCCACTACCGAGGCTCCTCGCACATAGAGGCTCCCTCTGACACGGTGCCGAAGGGCGTGCAGGGCACGTGGTATATCGATGTCGTGAAATCGGAATCGATGACACCCTTTCTGATCAGCGTGGGCGCACCGAGACTGATCGCGCGCATGGTTGGCACGCGAGGCAAGCCGGTGGTGATCCACGTCGACGGCACGGAGGGTGTGACCGTGTGCGTCGAGGGCAAGGCGGACGAGCGCTACGTTGCCGGGTTGTCGATGGCCGTGGAGACGCCAGGAGGTACGGTTTCTGCAACGTTGACGCTCGGGAAGACAAACGACGGCCTCCGCTCGTTCACCGTCCACAAGGCCGGCCCCACCGCTGGCGAGCACACTGTCGAGGAGCGTGTGCTGACCGAGCGAGGCGAGCTCGAGTGCACGTTCACCCACCACCCGGCGAGCGGACCGGAGGTGCGCGTGGTGCGCGTGTACACGCGACACGATGCGTGATTGTTAGTGTAGCCGGAGTGCAGCACAGCATGCCGCCGTTTCTACGTGACCAAGCAAGGTGCTCTCGTCTTGCGATAAAGCATACCTACGAAAGTAACTTTGCTGAGAACCCGTAACACCCTAAACCCCTAACACCCTAAACTCCTAACACCCTAATATGTATAGCTCTCTCCTGCTACCACACTCTCTCCCACCCAGTGTCGTGTGTGTTCCACCGACCACACCACCCTCGGGGGGTCCTTGAGGGTGTTGTGTGTTGAGCTAGTCATGGAGCTCTAGTGCTTGAGAAGTACTTTAGCCGTCATGATAATCTCTGCAGGATGCCTGCTTCTGAGGACTGTCGCGGGCGAGCCTGGAAGTTAGTGGTGAATGCGAACAGGGGGCGGTTGGCATGCAGCTGTGTGCGCCCTGAACCCCGGCGGAATTCGCTTTATCACGTGAGACGTGTGCGTGCGAAAGCGAACAACTACTTTACACGAGACCAGAACTACAAATACTGTACCAACCGAGGGCGCTCCGTAGGGCGCTCCGCGCGCCGTGTGAGCTTGCGCCTCTGCTCCGCGAGACCCTCGCGCAGGCCGCCATCCTCGCGGATCACGTCCTCGAGGCGCGCAATCAGCCCGCCAAACAGCACGTGCGCCTCTTCGCCGCTGGCCAGCAGCACCTTGCCGCCATTGATAGACGTACGGTTACGGTGCTGCTTGCGCTTCTGGGCCGGCGTGCCGTGCTGCGGGCCATCGCCGCCGCTCTCACTCGGCGGCACCAACCCCCCCGAAAACGAGGTCGAGAGGCGTACCGCCGGCGTGGCTGCCTTGCGCGCGCGCGTCGCTCGACTCGCCTTGGTCTCACGCATGACCACCTCACTGGGGAAGACTCCTTCCTTGTCTGCCTCGATGGCGTCCAGGATCTTCTCCAGCGTCGAGTGGGACACGACCCCCTCGCCGCCGCCGCCTGCGCCCGCCGCGTCCCTCACCGTGGACGTCGCGGCGTGCTGCTGCTGCTCGCGCTCGTGCATGACAGTCGCGTAAAGGGTCGCGTACAGGCCCAGTACCGGCAGCATCAGCATTAACTTATCCGTCTCGTCCGTCGCCTCGCCCTCAAAGACTTTGAGCAAGCCCGAGTAAGAGCTCCACGAGGGCAGGTCGGTCAGAGGGGTGACCGACGTCTCGGCCGTCGCCAGCCACATGCTGCCTGTGCCGTTGATCAGGGTGTGGAAGAGCTGCTCCGCACGGCACCACATGCGCTTACGATACGTGGCGACGCTGCACAGCGCCCCCGTGTCCGAATGCGCGACCTCCGGCGCCACGATGACAAACGCGGCGGCGCACGCCGAGTATGCCGAGAGCGACGCGATCGCCTGCTGCTTGCACGCCGCGTTGCCCTGAGGTATCGAGCAGTAGTCGACCCACACCATGACCGCATCCAACGACCAGCCATGCACGGCGGCGACGTGGCGCACCGCCGCCTTCATCACGCGCAGCTGGGCGCCGCTCGGGTCGGGTGCGCTCCAAGACGTCCACTGGTGCGACATGAAGACATAGAGCGAACCCGTCGACCCCGTCGCGCGCGCGTCGTGCAGCGTGTCCATCGTGTCGCGGTAGCGCAGCAAGCCGCCGTCGCGCAGCCTCTCGTGCTCGACGAGATGGTCGAGCGCGAGAAAGTCTCGACCGCTCACGAGCGCCGCTGGGTACGGCAGGTCGAAGGTCGTGTCGATCGCGTCCATGATGCTGGCGAGGTCCTCTGTCTCCTGCTTCGCCGCCGCCACTGCCGCCGCCTGCGCCACGGCGGCGGCCTTGACCGCATGCAGGCGCTGGCGGCGTAGGTGCGCGACGAAGGCGCCGGCGGCGAGGAGGGCGCACAGCACGAGGAGACCCAGGCCCGCGACGAGCCCAATGAAGGTCCAGTCCGGCGGCGGCGGCGTCGGCGGCACCGCGGGCGGTGGCAGTGCGGGCGGCGACGGCGGCGGCGAGTGCGCTTCGCACACGTCAGTGGCGCAGAGGAGACAAGCGCCGCCGACGGCGCCGATCGCCTGCTTGGGGCAGGAGGTGCTCGCCGGCGACGGGTACAGCAAGCCTGTCTCGAGAAGTGTCGACGGCAAGACGATGCGTGCGCGTGGTGTGCTGCCGCCGTCGTCCGGCGACGCGCCCAATCCCGTCAGCGCCACGGATGATGCGCTGGCGCCGCTGCTGTTCGCGTCGACCAACGGCTCGATGCACGCGCCGAGGCCACACGCCTGTGACTCGCGCACGACACACTGGCCAAGGCCTCGCCCCGCAACAAACGCGGCCGTTCCCGTCGCGGGGTCCCCGCCGTCCATTTGCATCGTCGTCGGCTCCTTGCCGCTGTTCTGGCCGAATGCGTCGAAGCGCGCCGCGCCGTAAAAGGTGCGCGCGACGATGAGTCCACTCCGCAGCGTCTTGAGCAGCGCGTCATAGTTGGCAGGATCGGCGAGCGGCCGCGACGCGTTGGTCAGCGGCCGATGGCGAAAGGTCATCTGCAGGGCCTGTGCGACGAGCGATGGGATCATCGCCGCGTCGGGCTTGTCCGTATACGACGTGATCGGCTCGGTGAGGTGGCGAGACGCCTTGAACCATCGGTACGTGCGCCCCTCGAGCAGCGCGTCGCCGTAAGCATCGAGCGCCTCCGATCGTGACATCTGCTCCGCGCCCAGCGTGTGTGCGCACACCGACGCACCCAGGCCGAGGCAGTTGCCGCGCGTACCCCAGCTGGTCCCTTGCCACCACACCGCCTTCCATGCGTGCGCGCGCCCGGCGCGCCACGCGTCCGTATCATCGTCCGTGTCGCCCGACGCGTCGTCGGCGAGTCGCGCGTCGTTTGGTAACATGGGCTCGCTCGCACGCAGCTGGCGGAGGACGTCGATGCTAAACATAAACTCGGGCTGGCGCATCACCAGCAGCAGCAGGTGCGCACGCGACGCGACCGCGGCGCGCAGCGACGCGTTGAGGCGCGCGCGGTCGAAGCCGGACTCGGGGGAGCCGGGCGGCCGCTCCACGGTCGCGTTGAGCCGCACCTCGTACCCTAACTCCCTCGCGAGGCGAACGCTCTCCTCACCCAGAGACGCAAAGAATTGGTTCCCTTGGTACGCGAGGCTCTCGGCGACGATCGCGACGCTCTTCGCGACGTAGGGCGGCAGCCGCAGCTGCTCGAGTGCGGGCTGCGCGTACTCGTCGCTGCGAATGTGCGTCGAGAAGACGTACGGCGCGCCGTCGCCCAGGTTGCCCGCGCCGCGCAGCACGCTCTGTTCGCAATAGGGACACGAACGCTGGTCGTTTGGGAGGCGTGCACACGTGGAGAGACCAAGGTTCGAGCCCTCACGAAGAATACCTGCGGCCCTCGGCCGGTAAAGTAGATCTTGCCGGCGGCCTGCGCGAGGGCAGCCTGCGCTTGGATCTCATCGTCACGGCAGCCATTGGCCATGCCGACGACGACGTCGCAGGCGCTGCTCTCGAAGAGCGAGCGGCTCAGGTTGCGCCCGACGGTGTGCCACGCGCCAAACGGGTACGTCTGCCACGAGTACCGCAGGCGCATGTGTGGGGCCAAGACCTCGCCCGCGTGGGGCAGCACAAAGCCGCGCCCGCCGTAGAGCGCGTTGATGGCGCCGACCATCGACTCGACCTGGGCCTTTGTGTTAGTGTTGCCGCAGAGCTGATCCCCGGACGTCGCCTCGCCAACCACCTCGCTCGTTGCGTCCGAGTCGAGCGAGAAGACCGAGCAGAGGCTGATGTGTCCGGTCGTGTAAAAGCTGAGGAAGTCGTTCGTCGCGTTGCATGAGAGGTACGAGTACGTCAGAGCGTGCTGACCCTCAAAATAGGATGAGGCGGTGGGCTCAAACGCGGGAGCACATTCGGACGCGTTCACCCAGCACCAGCGGCTGGAGCACCATGATTTGCGATTGTTAGCACGATCGCAAAATGGCGCACGACCGTCGTCGTGCGCCGAGCAACCGAGGCCGTACGATGGGCCATACTCGGCTCCAACCGTGAAGGCGGGAAATTTGACACCACCGGCGTCGACGACGGTGCCCGTTAAATTGTAGGACGAAAGATCGGGCAGGCACGCGCAGGCAGCCATGTTAATTGGATATGGCGTCGCGGGCGTGCAACTCTGAACAACTCTGACAGACAGACAGAGAAACGCGCGACGTAAGCCGCGGACGACCAA
>MDSY01132984.1_pt1 | contig 12636 bp, 9 predicted proteins | sample 811131 | NCBI WGS metagenome assembly MDSY01 (sample SAMN05326643, study PRJNA326480) | marine metagenome | isolation source: seawater | place: Atlantic Ocean: South West | collected 2010
GCCATGGATTCAACAATCATGGAAACATCTTCGGAAGCGTAACCAGCTCTGGCTTGGGACTCGATGAAGGAAACGTCGTCCATCGTCGGCTCCGGCAACGGCGGGCACGATTTCAAGCGGTGAATGTTGTTCAACCATTTGCCATACGGGCGCGTCGAGGAAACTTCCTTGGAAATTTCTTCGTTCTCTTTGAACGTGCCGTTTTCCAAGTCGACGCAGATCATCGTACCCGGACCCAAACGTCCTTTCTTAACAACGTTCGGCGCGTTGGACATGATGTCGTTCAAAACGCCAACCTCAGACGCGACATAAATGTAATCATCCGAAGTTTGCCAGAATCTCGCGGGTCTCAAACCGTTTCTGTCTAAGCGGCAGCCAACTTTCTTACCGTCAGAGAAGACCAATAAAGCTGGGCCGTCCCAAGCTTCCATGATACCAGAGTAGTACTGGTAGAAGTTCTTCGCTTCCGGAACGGTCGCTTCCAAATCCGGGTGATTTCTGAACGCTTCCGGAACGAGCAACATCATAGTTTCTTCCGGCTCGCGGCCAGTTTTAACCAAGAGTTCCGCGACTCTGTCAAGGTTCGCGGAATCAGAAGCCGCCGGGTCACACAACGGACGGAACTCTTGCTCTCTGCCTCCCCATATAGCGTTGGTCATCTTTGCTTCGTTGGAAGCCATCCAGTTCAAGTTACCTTGCAACGTGTTGATTTCACCGTTGTGACCCAAAAATCTCATCGGTTGCGCCAACGGCCACTTCGGCGTGGTATTCGTGGAGAAACGTCTGTGATAGATGGAGAACGACGACACGTAGTCCTTATCTTGCAAATCGAGGAAAAATTGTCCGACAACAGCAGATCTCAACATACCTTTATACACGATTGTTCTGCAGGACATGGTGCACACGTACATGTCTTCCAAGTCAGCCATGTTCCCGAGGCGCACTTTTTCGGCGTTTTTCCGGGCAAAGTAAAGCTTGCGCTCTAATTCGTCCCCAGTCGCGCCAGCACCATCGATCAAGCATTGCTCAATCGCCGGTTGCGTGATCTTAGCCATCGGGCCGACGATATCATTCTTCGTCGGCACGTCTCTCCAGCCGAGAACTTTCAAACCTTCAGCCGCGATGGCTTTCTCAAGCTCCGCCTTCGCCTTGGTTCTTTTGCCCTTATCGGTCGGCAAGAAGGTCATGGAAACAGCGGAAGATTCTTCGGAAAAGCCAGAAATACCGTTCGCAGCACACCATTTGGATAACATCTGCCACGGGATTTGCGTCATGATGCCGGCGCCGTCGCCGGAGTCGTTGTCCGCAGAGCACGCGCCTCTGTGTTCCATGCAACCTAAAGCAGACAAGGAATCATCGACACATTTGTGGGTTCTTTCACCTTTCAGCGACGCGATCACCCCGACGCCGCACGCATCTCTTTCTTCCAAGATTTGATTCAAATCCACCGCACCGCCTTCGTACGGTTGGTACTCTCCTCTGAGAGCACCGAAATCCATCGCTTTTTGGGCAAAAATCTTGGTCGATCTCAACGCCACCTTGCGAGTAGGAGCCGACGATCTCACATTACTTCTGTTGGCAATGTTCTGTTAAAGTTTAAAGGTGGAGAAAAGCGAAAGTAATCATCAGTATCTGTGTTAAAAGAAATGTAGAAATCGAGACTCCGCTTTTTCCCTCTCTCACAGAGGAGGGAAAACTCGTTCTTACGCGAACACGTCGATTAATAGTTCGAAATGCGCTCTGGGCGGTTTAACTCGCGAGTCGCAAGTGAAGCAAATTCTATCCAACCAAACGCAAAACAATATCAATGGTGTAATATCCTACCTTTTTGGCACCGAAAACCTTCGTCTGCATCACCTGCGACATAGCCTGGGACGCCATTTTCAGCCTCGTCGCTCTAATTTGCTTTTTCACCAAATAGGCGTAAAATCCAAATATAAAGTGTACACGGGAGAAAAGAAAACTACCGCTTTGATATATACGTGCTGTGTGTATATCAAATTCAATTTGTGTGTGAATGAAATTCTCTCGTGAGGAATTCCGGATCAATTTCGCTTCGCTTCGCTTACACTCGACGGCGCGCGCGCTCGCTTTTTCTCTTTTTTTGTGGATTGTTGGAGGTGTGGGTTATTTGACAAACAACAAAATTATAACCACCCGAGTTGTGCCAACAAGGCAGGAGGAGAAGAAAAAAGAGATTGAAACAGAGAAGTGGATAGTGTGGGCTCCTCGCCTATTTTAGGCTGCTATTATTTCCTTTCAAAAATACGAGGGAGAAGAAAGGAGGGGCGAAACAAAAAAGGAACACCACCACCACTACCAACAACAACAACAACAACAATAACAAATGCGCAGAAAGAAAAGGAACACTCGACGAAGAGACGACCAAAAGGACGCGGTAGGAGGAAGTTTTTCTTTCACGCGCCGGGGCCTGCGCGGTGGATTTTGGTTTCTTCTCTCTCTCCTTTTTGCGACGAGCGCTTTTGCTCTCGTTCCCTCGTCGACACCAACGGCGAAAGAAAAAAACGAGGAGACTTCCTCGCCATTCTTTACCATTCTCAGCGCTGAAAAGTGGCCAAACGGCGGTGTTCGAATCTTTTACTCCTCTCCGGAAAAAGAACAGAGCAACGAGGGAGAGAACGCTGCTGGTAAGAATACCGTAGTGGAACTCTCCTTCCAAAAGCAAAAAGAAGAGGAGGAGAAAAAGATTATCTTGGAAAGCACCAAAGTTATCGCGACGAAACCATCTTCTTCTCCTCTTCCTTCATTCTACTCGTTGGGCACGACGACGATTGTTTTAGCACCCAGCGATGGAGTTTTGAGTCAAACTTATTTTTCTGGTCTGGCACGATTGATCTGGTCGAAAGATATCCCGGATTCAGAGAAGATAGCCATCTTCGCGATGAGACTTACCCCCGAGTTGGTCGTCGACTACACGTCGAACAACAAAGTTCACGTTTTGCAGCGACTGAAAGAATATACTCTTCTCAATCATTCATCGATATCACCGGGTGTTCCATTTCGTTTGTTTTCGTTGAGAAGAGCACTCGAGTCGATGCCGCCAGACGGTTTGAAAGGTCGTCTCCATCACGATGTCATCTTCGCGCTCGATGAAGATACGATTGAAAATAGAATGTTCGTGGAGAACGCGAGAACACTCATCAAAGCAGAATCATCATCAGCTACTATTTTCGTCAGTTCCTTGTTTATCAATGGAGACAATAAAGTAGAGGAAGATAATTTTGCTCAGTGGTTTGGAAAATTTGTAAAAAAAAGACGCGAAGAGACGCACGTTGCCGCGTCGTGCGACGTTTCAGACGAACAACTCGATCACCATCTGTTCGAGAAGAAGAATACTGAATTGAAAATATCCCCCGCCGTTCCTGATGTTGATCGTAAAAATGACGTGATATCGATGAGTTTCAAAAAGAGAAACAAACACTGTCGCATAGAAGACGTGTTGAGCGGCCCTTATCCATACTTTGATACCATAACGCTTAAGATGGATTTCACGCAACGTAACGAATTTGAAGGGAAAAGAAGCTTTAGAAAAGGAACTTACGATGAAAGAATAGCTGCGAAAAAGAAGTTTCCGCTCACCGTTCAATTTGAAAATGCAAAGCACGGTGAAGTTTACGAGGAGCGAAAAGCTTTCGCAAAATTTCACGGTACCTCCACCTTTCGTGATTGTGAGCGAAGAAAATCGATGAAGATCAATCTCGACGGTGGGAAAACAATGAAATTGGGCTCAGCCGCTGAAAGCGATCAATTTCTGTTAATTTCGCTCTGTTACGACGATAGATATGTGAAGTCGTGGTTTATGTACTCTCTTTTGCGCCATCTTGGGCTCTTCGAGGATCTCGAGTTTCGATATGTTCGTCTATTCGTGGAAACAAACGACGTGAGAGAGAGCGAAGGCTTGTATCTTTTAGTCGAAAATCCAGTCGTAAAAAGAGAAGACGTCAAAGCTCGAATTAGTGCAGTCGTGCGGAGACGTTTGGATCCCGTTCGACAAACTCGGCCGGGACTCGGCGCGCCAGATGTAAAGTATCCAAAACATTCAGAGTTTGATCGCGCTATAAAAAGAAATGAATACGACGAGATTGCTCGAGTCGCCAAGACGTGCGATGATATGAACTGCTATGCTTTATTGAGAAAGCGCATGAATATCGACGCGTACATCACATGGATTGCTTTTAACTCTCTCGTAAAAATGGGCGACTACGTGGATGAAATTTACTTCTATTCCTCTAACGAAAATCAACAGACTCCGTATTGGGGACTACATAGCTGGGATCCGGACGATGCGTTTCAGAAATGTCATCATGGCGGTAAGGATGCGTATATCGATCGATTTCAGATGCTCTATTGTCTCGAAGGAAATATGGATGTCGTATTTTTGCGATCGAAAGATATGTATTCTCGTTTCGTACAAACGCTTGAGGAGCTCTTAGAAAAACGTTTGAATGATCAAGTCATCCTCTTTTTCGCTGAAGAACAGAAGAAAGAGTTGAACGACGTTCTCAACATCAATAACAATAGCAAGAACGACGATGTAGCGATTGGCATGTTAGAATTGAGACAGATGGCAAAGATACCGGATAACATGGCAGCTTTCAGAGAAATGTCAAGTTCGCTGCTATATTATATCGAGCAGATTCGTTTGAGCAGACGGGAGCTATTCCGCGTCATAGGTGCATTTCATTCTTTTAACGATAAGAGTGAAGTTGGTTGGAAACCTGTGCGCCTCAGCGCGCCAGCGAAATGTTCGAACCAAAACCTGTCTTCTTTGAAACTACGAGTGTCCGAAAGAAAGTACGATCAAGACGCGAGACAAGAAATCGTGTTCGAGTTTGAGAACGTATCCTCTGCATCAGGTGTTCTTGGAATTGAAATTCCGCTCGATTTGAACGTGGTATACAAGTTTAACGAGACGTATTCGGAAAAGTATCTACCAGTCCCAGTTGAGAAAGAAACGAGAGCTCTTTGTTGGACAAACGCAACGCTTCCAGGCGATACGATTAACATGAATGCGACGGATGGTGGTTTCTTGACAACGACAACACTTCCGAAGAAGAGTTGCATCGCTGGAGAAGCCATAAATGTAACCGCTAAGTTTACGAACGAAGCCGTCACCTTTACGATGAAAGAAACACGATCCGATACTAGTACTCGTAATAAAAATTTTCTTTCGCTTTACCATGGATTCTGGCATCCATTTTCAAAGGCGTTTGCGGATGTACAATACGCTCGAATCTTAACGTGCTAGCTAGTGTTTCTTCGCTCTTGTTTATATTCTAAAGTATAATCTGTGTATTGCAATTCCTTCTCTTTTGTATTGTTCTAAGTCTCGGCGGGTTTGTTTTGCTGTCTGTATATGTCTTTCAAAGAGTACATGCCGTTGTTTGGACCTCGCCTGGCTAAATTCGCAATCTCCTGCACGGTCTCTCTCAAGTGCATGGCCGGTTGCTTAGTTTCTTCTAATAACTGTTTTAAGCTCCAGAAAGTTCGCCTCTCGAATAGACCAAACAATTTGTCCGTCAATTGTGCTTTTTCCATTTTTTCTGCTTTTGGTTTCGTCACGCCGCCGTCGGCTAATCGAACTAAATTTGAACGTTTCGGCAACGGAGCTATTCTCGCCGCGTCCGCTCCGACGACGGATTGAACAAACCTCGATTTAGATTGCGCTTTTTCTAATCTATTTTTCGAAACCCGAGCGTAGGCTGCATCGGAGGCATCTTTTGGTCGCATGTCTAATTTTTTATGAACTTTCGCTTCGACGATGAACTCGTTGACGTCCATCGCCGACGTCGCCGCCGCGGTACCTTCGCGAGTCTCCGAAAACACGTGAATTTCTGGCGCTTCTATGTTCTCCGTCATGATATATTTTACTGGTATTTCGTGCTCTTCGCCTTCGTTGACGGCTGCATTTAGCGTCACCGCAAACGCTTCTTTGTTTTCTTTGTCGAAAGGATCGATCACCACTCTTACTTTCCCGAGCTCGTCGTTATCGTTCAATTCCGCATCAATATCCATCTCATCTTCATCGTTCTCGTTGTCTGCTTTACTCCTTCTATCGCTGAAACTTTTCCAAGCACGATCGACAAAGTTTGGCACTTTCACCAGCCACGCTCGATGGTTCGCTCTTTGCGTATCCAACGCGCTCGGAAACAAATACGCTCTCAACGCCTCCGTAACCTCCTCCGGTAAATCTTTCTTATCGATATTCAACTTTTGACAAACTTGATACCTCCAGTGTTCGCGAAGTAAATACGGCGTCGCGTACGGCCTCCACTCCGGCGCGTTCTTATCCTTTTTCGATCGCGAATATTTCTTCGCCGTTTCCTCCAGCTTTTCTGGATTCAATTTGTGTACGCAATCGTTCAAAGCGTTCAGTTTGTTTATTTTCTGTAAATACTTTTGCATGGCGCTCACGACGAGCTCCGATCCGGGTGGAAACTCTTCCAAGTCCATATTGATGATTATTCGTTTTCAGCCTCCTTGTGTTGTGTACCTTTTCTCGTCGATATTAGTATCGTTGTCCTTGTTATCAGTCTTCCTTGTCGCGGGGGCTTCTTCTCGTGATGATGGACGAGAATCGTCGAACGAGATTTTGGAGAGAAAGAGTTTGAAGAAAAGAACAGAGAAACTCTTCCATCTTCTTTGAAAAAAGGCAAGACAGCAGAAGAAAAAAGCGTCCAAAAACAGGATTAATTCACCACAAGACAAAAAATTACGCGCACTCTCTCTCGCTTTGACACACACGTGTTGGTGCGAACCACGAAACGCTATTAAGCGAGGGAGAGCCGACGAGGCGGTATTTGTATAACAGGAATTTCTCGTAAAACTCTCGTTTTGATTTATTTTTATAAGAGAGAGAGAGAGAGAGAGAATAAGAGAGAGATTTTTACGCTCAATTTTGTGTGAACGAAAAGCCGAGTGTGCCTTTCGCAAGAAGACGACTGACGAGAGACAAAGGAAAAGAAGGAGAAGAAGACATCATCACGATGTCGACGACGATAAACGCAAAAGAGGATGCATCGATTCTCCTACCAGAGATCGAGGTGAGCGATTTAGTCGACGCTATTCCGATCGATATAGTCGGGGAATTGTTCGAAGAAGAAGAAGAAGAAGACGACGACGTCTCTCGAGGAAGAGTCGGAGGAGGCATGAACGCCGCAAATTTTAATAAAACGTCGTCGAAGATACGAACGCCAACGGATGGATTGAACATCATCCAACCTCGTCCTCCGTTCAAGACGGACTCGTTTAATCGAGGAAGTCAGCAACAACATCACAGAGGAGGAGGATTAGCGGGGTCATCCGGGGGACCGTCCTCGAATGGGAACTCTTTAGGTGGAGGTGGAGGCTCGTTTCCCTCCATACCGCCGGTGTATTCGATGACGAGTCCGGGCGGCAGACGAAACTCTACCGAACACTTTCCATCCACGGTTGGGTTTGCCTTAAAAGGTGGATCGACGAGCTCGTCCACGGATGCCTTCGCGTTGACATCTGACGTGGACGCGATATTAAATGGAGGGAAACCTTTCGTTCCTTCTGCCGCAGGAGCGATATCTGCCTCAGAGCTTGCAAAGTCGACTGCGACAACAACACCGGTTGTTCAAGGCCCGAGCGGACCGAGAATGCCTGGACAAGGCGTCGAGGAGCAAGAACAGGTTGTTGTGTCGACCGAGACGGACGAGAATGGTGGAGTTCGCGTGAGAGTGACGTTATTGGCGGCTGGTTTTGTGATTGGAAATGCCGGCGCTTCCGTGCGCGAAATCACGCAGCATACGGGCGCCTCAATTCGATCGTGGACACAACCAGCGGAATATTTTTTCGGCGGTTTTGCGAGACCGACGCGAGTGTTCTGCGTGGAAGGCGATCCAGCCGCGATTGCGGAAGCCACGGAGTTAATTTACGCCGCGGTCGATCGGTACAGAGCTTTGTGCGAGATGAAAAAGCGAGGCGAGTTTGTGCAACGCTCGCAAAAGATTAAGGGCGTTGAGTTTTCATTTCAACCGCCGCCGAGGCAAATAACGCAACGGCAAAGGCAATTGGAACAGTTTCTGAGCGCGCAAACACATCTTTTACAGCATCAGACGAACGCTTTGTCCGGTGCTGCTGCTGGCAGTTCCGCAGTCGCTCTTCAACAGGCGTTTGCCCAGCAACACTTGTTGATGCAGCAGCAAATTGGTTTTTTGAACCAGCAAATGAACCAACATCAGCAGCAAGGATATTTCCACCATCATCAACAACATCAATACCAGCAACAACAGCAACAACAGCACAATATGTTTGGCAGTAACCAAAACTACTACTAACAATGTGCCTTGTGAATTCGTTGTGTGCTGATTATACATTATGTACGAAGAGAAGAAGAAGAAGAAGATAAACGAATTGAGTATTATTACACGTTATTGAAAGGAGTTGAAAAGATAAAGAGTCGATCGAGATAGTTTAGCAAGCGTTTTTGCCGCAGCTTATTAGCCGCCACGTTCTTCGAACAATTTAATAAACGAGCGACGGGGCTAAAAGTCAAAATAGAATCTCAGGAGGACTCGATCTATGAGCATTTTTAATCAATTGCATTATTATGATGATAATGATGTCTTTGAATGTTTTTGAAATATATATAATATATCTATATTGAATATACATACACACGTTATGCTATAAACTACATATATCTAAATTTTCCTATCCAGCGTAAAGACGAGTTCCTTATCCCACCCGTGAGAATCTCGCCGGTCTATCGCGCAAGTAATACAATTTCGCTCTTCTTACTCTCTTACGCTCAACAACTACTAGTTCCTTAATATTCGGCGAATACAAGGGAAACATTCTCTCTACGCCGACGTTTCCAAGCATCGTTCTCAACGTAAACGAACTCCCCAATCCCCGGTTCTTCCTCGCTATGCATATCCCCGTAAACCTTTGCGTCCGTCTTCGATTTTCGGGAACTTCCATGGTCAACTGCACCACATCTCCCGGTCTAAACGGGCTAATCTTCACCCCTTCCCTTTCATTCAACATCTCAGTAATTCGTTCTCTCTCTAAAGTTTCCATCATGTGTCCAGCTCTCTTCTCGTACGTCTTTCGTTTTTTCAACTCTCTCGTCTTTGTGAAAGGGGACATCCCGCCTCCGGCTTTGCCCCAATCTTTCTGCTTTTTCCCGGCTTCAAAAGAAGTCATCGGAGCCTCGGGACCTCTCTCCGGTGGGTTCAACCGTTCCGTGTTTCTCGAGTGATTCTTCCACTGCGCCATTGAGGTCGAATGAAACGGTTGTTTGTTGTTGTTAATGTTGTTGTTGTTAATGTTGTTGTGCGTCCCGATCGTTCTCGCTCCTCTCGGCGAGACATTCGAAGAAGAAGTGAAAGAACTAAAGCTGCGAGCAGCAAAACTGATGCTACTCCTCGCGGTCGTCGTCGTTCCCGCGACGATGAGTCTCCGCGCGAGTTCCCCTACTGCGACTAAACCTCTTCGCGTCGTCATCGTCAAAAGTCTCTCGTCTCTCGTCGCACAAGAATAGAATAAAGGGCTTTTCTGAGGCCTTTTGTCGTCTCGTCTGTCTTCTTAAAATTCAACAGAAAAAGAGTTCAACAAAAGAAATGAGTGCCATGACTGCCGCCGCTGGACGTTTTGTTGTTCACGCCGCTGCGAAAATGACGACGAAAATGACGACGAGGAGGAGGAAGAATTGTTGTTGTTACTGCACGAAACGAGTCGCATTTTTAGGCACTCCCGAAGTCGCCGCGAAAGTCTTCGAACGGTTACACGAGGCGTCCGTGAACTCGAACGGTTTGTTTGAGATTGCTGCGGTGATATCGCAACCGGGGCGACCCAGAGGACGAGGGAGGAAATCGTCTGGGCCACCACCGCCGTCACCGGTGACGCAATCGGCCATAGATAGAGGCGTAGATGAAGCTAAACTGCTGAATCCTGCAAAAGCGAACGAGCCGGAGTTTTTAGAGACGCTGGCGAAGATGAACTTGGACTTGTGCGTGACGGCGGCGTACGGGAACTTTTTACCGCAAAAATTTCTCGATATTCCACGATTGGGGACGTTGAACATTCATCCTTCGTTGTTGCCGCAGTTCAGAGGTGCGGCGCCTGTGCAGAGGTGCATAGAGAGCGGGTTAGAGGAAACAGGAGTGACCGTAGCGTTTACGGTTCTTAAGATGGACGCCGGTCCGATTTTAACGCAAACAAAGTACAAAATGAACGGATCCGAGAAGGCGCACGAAATGTTGGACGTTTTGTTTGATATCGGCGTCGAGTCTTTGATTGAACAGCTACCAAAGGTTTTCACCGGAGAAGCTGGTGAGATTGCGAAAGACCAAGGCGAAGAAGGGTTGAGTCACGCGGATAAAGTATCGTCGGAGGAAGGAGATTTGGATTTTAGCGCGCTTTCTGCATTGGAAGCGCACAACAAAGTGAGAGCGTTTGATGGATGGCCAGGGACGAAAGCGACGTTTATCATTCAAGACGAGAAGAAAGGTGGAGAGCCGAAAGAGATTGTCGCGAAAATACTCACGACGAAAGTTGGCGGTAGCGTAGAAGGAGGAGAAAAAGTCGTAAAAGTCGCGAAGAAACAGTTTTCGATTCCGTGCAAGGGCGGCGAATATCTCGACGTGCTCGAAGTTCAACCTCCGGGAAAGAAACCGATGGACGTCGCGTCTTTCGTGAATGGATTAAAAGGTTCTAGCGTTAGTCTGCCTTAGATTTTCTACCAGTTGTACATTATTTATTTCTAATAAAATCAATCTACTGAAGTGCTTTGCTAATTTCTACCTCTATTTCGCGCGCTTTTTTTGCTATTTTTCTCTCTCTCTCTTCAATCTGAGTCCGCGTTTTCATCGCTCTCTTCTTCTGCTGCTCCTTCCCCACCTGGCCTTAACGCACGAATGTGCTTGTGTGGATAGGTTCTTCCACAATCAGGGCACGGTTCGTTCGCTCCAAAGATTTCGTCGTCGCCGTCGTCCGAGCGTTCGCCGTCGTCGTCGCTGTCGAAATAGGCGTACTCGTCCTCTTCTCTGCTCCCTTTCGCTCCGCTATTCCTTCTGGGCGCGTCTGGATGGCCAGGTAAAGCGCCAATTCCAGCGATGTATTTCGTCACGCTCTCTTCTGAAAACCCGTTTCTTCCGCCAAACTGATCGAATCCGTTCGTCCACGAGGAGAGTCTTCTGTTTTTGAAATACACGATGGCTGGCGGCTGCGAGACGTTGCACATTTGTAAAGTTGGCGATTTCGATCCTAATTCCGGTCGAATTCGCACAAACTTCGTCTTTGGAAACGCTTTCGCCAAGTTATCTAAAACTTCGTCTATTCTCGCACACTCGTCTACGCCGTCTAAGGTGAAATGACACAACACTTTCGCGTTCTTTTTCAAGATATCGCCGAGATCCCTCTCGCGCGCGTTCACGTATTCCGCCTGCTTTTGCATCTGCTCCGCTTTCATCGCGTTCAGACGCATCTCCCGAATTCTCGCCGCTTTTAATTCTCTCAAATACGGGTCGCTCTCCTCGTCTTCGTCGTCCGTGTTCCCGAAATCTGAATTTTCGTCTTCGTCTTCGTTTGTCTGTTGTTGTTGTAGTTGTTGTTGTTGTTGAAGAAGAAGAAACTGCTGCTGCTGCTGCTGATGCGCGTCATCCCCGACAATAAACTGCGCCTTCGCGTCCGCTTTCAATTGCACTCGGTCGACGCCTTTTAGAATTTTAATCAATCTCGACGCTTCTCTCTGCTCCGCTTCGTCTTTCTCGCAACACGACGGTCTCGGCATGACGTTTTGCAACTCCTCCGGCATCATTTCGATTTCGTCGTCGATCCAAGTGGAACACGCGCCGGCGTGCGGTTTGTGGGGTTCCTTCTTTGTGTTCTTCTTCTCCCCCACGTCTTCTTTGCCGCCGCCGGAAGTAGTATTAGGGAAGCTGGCAATCATCGTCTCTTATTTATTATGTGCGTATAATAATTTGTTAACGAAGAAGAATGAATGAAGAAAGCTCGAGCTTTTCTCTTCTTCTTCTAAAACCCAAAATTCGCCTAAAAATGAATTCGCTCGGACGACGACTGTCTTTTTGGACCTCGGAGTTTTCCGACCTCCTTTTTTTTGTCGTCCGTGAAAAATTTTCCTCCTCTTTTCCTCATTTACTCACAACTCACTTTTTGTCAAAGAAGAACAAAAACAAAAGCTTTTGCGGCATGTTGTTGAGGAGGAGTAAAAGGAGTAGCAGTAGTTATTTATTAAGAAGAATAGCATTAGCAGCAAAAGGAGAACAGTCTCGGTGTGGTATTGTTGGGAGGAGCAGTAGTTTTAGTTGTAGTCGGTTTCTCACCACAGGTGTCGACGATGGTGAAGACGACCACGACGCTTCAACATCATCATCAACAACTATAATAAAGAAAAGAATAAACGACGAATACGTGGACACGGAAGCAGCGATGGAACGAACTCGAATGAAAGCTGCGGCGTTAAAAGCGGCTGGATTGAAAGCGGAATCGATGACGGTGTTCGACAGAGAAGTGAAGAGAGCGCACAGGGACAGAGCGGCGTATTTACAACGAAAGAAGAAAGAGGAGAAGGAAAAAAAATCTTCTAGCAGCGAAGGTGATTTTTTACTCGAAGAAGCGACGAGA
>MDSY01066705.1_pt1 | contig 12635 bp, 10 predicted proteins | sample 811131 | NCBI WGS metagenome assembly MDSY01 (sample SAMN05326643, study PRJNA326480) | marine metagenome | isolation source: seawater | place: Atlantic Ocean: South West | collected 2010
TAGTCGGCTATTTCATCAACAACTCTGTAGCTGCCAACCTAATTATGGCACTGCTGTTGATCGGAGGTTTCATTGCCGGTGCTGGGCTTACAGCCCAAGTCTTCCCCACCATAGATCCCGGTGTAGTGACGGTCACGGTACCCTACCCGGGAGCCACGCCAAGTGAGGTAGAAGAGAGCATTACGCGGCGAGTAGAGGAAGCCGTCTTTGGCATTGACGGGGTCGAGAAAGTTGTCTCAAAGGCGTCGGAAAACTACGGCTTGATCACTATTGAATTAAAAGATTTTGTTGACGATGCCCAGGTGCGAGACGATGTAGAGGCCGCTGTTGAGGGCCTGGCTGACTTTCCCCCTGAACAAGCGGAACAGCCGGAAATCAAACGCGCCAACACTACCAGTGAGGTCATTACTTTATTTGTCGCCTCTGAACTGGGCGAAAGCAGTCTACGCTTGGGTGCTGAGGAACTTTCGGAAGCACTTTTGTCACTACCAAAAGTGACGTTGGTATCGCTGATCGGTGCTCGCGATTACGAAATATCCATTGAAGTCAGTGAAGAAGCGTCACGTCAGTTCGACATATCCATTAACGAAGTTGCAACTGCTATTCGACGCTCGTCTATTAACTTATCGTCCGGCGAGTTGCGCACCGACGCCGGAGACCTGCTCTTGCGAACTAACAGCAAGGGTAAGCGGGGCGAAGATTTTGCTAACATCGTTTTACGTGCATCTGACGACGGCAGCATACTTAGGCTCAAAGACGTGGCCGTGATAAGAGACGAATTCGCCAATGTCGATCTAATCCAAGAATATAATGGTAGGACCAGCTTATTCGTAAAAGTCGAAAAGTCAGAGGCAGAAGACGCATTGGAAATAGCGGCTACAGTAAAAAACTTCCTCACTGACTATGAGTCTAGAGCAGGATTAGACATCGGCATCTGGGAAGATCAAAGCAAAATTCTTCAGCAACGGCTGAGTCTCTTGGTGCGCAATGGGGTACTTGGCTTTGCCTTGGTGTTCCTATTTTTAGTGGTGATGTTGGATCTGCGGTTAGCGCTTTGGGTTGCTATGGGGGTACCTATTTCTTTCCTAGGCGCATTCCTATTCTTTGAACCATTCGGCGTTAACATAAACATGATTTCGCTCTTTGGCCTCATTATTGTTCTGGGAGTGGTGGTAGATGACGCGGTAGTTGTGGGTGAAAACATTATTACCGAACAAGAGGCCATGGGTCCGGGCCCAGCTGCCACTTTGAGAGGCGTAGCAGGAGTTTCTAGCCCCGTAACTATTGGCGTGCTCACCACTATGGCGGCTTTCGCCCCGCTACTCTTCGTTACAGGCACCTTTGGGCAAATTCTCGGCGCAGTCCCGATCGTAGTGATAGTTGTGTTAACCATTTCGTTAATAGAAGTATTTTTCATACTGCCTTCTCACTTAGCACACGGCAAGCCATGGAGCCAGGGGCCCCTTGCCTCTCTCCAGGCAGCGGTCGGCAATAGGGTATTGAGTTTCAGAGACCAGGTAGTTGTTCCTGCAGTACAAATGTGCATCCAGCGTCGCTACATGACACTCCTGGCTGGTATAAGCTTTTTGGTTTTGGCAGTGTCCTTAATTTTCAGCGGCGCAGTGCGCTTCATATTCTTTCCAGATCTTGAATCTGACAGTATTAGAGCCACACTAAACTTTCCTGTAGGTACCCCATTTAAAACAACTGAAGCGGCTACCAGGCAGATCATCAAGTCAGCGCACAAAGTGAATAAAGATATTGGTGGCACCTCTTTCGATGCTGTAAGCGCTACAATTGGTGGCAGCGACAGCTCAAGTGGTGGACCTGGAGGCCAAAGCAAAAGTATTCAGACAGCAAGCCACATCGCTTCAGTTAGAATACAGTTGGCCGGAGAGCCTCAGAGAACACTTTCGGCGTTGCAGTTAGAGCGTCTATGGCGTGAAGAAGTCGGTGAAATTCCCGGTGTAGAGGCGCTATCTTTTGCATCAAGTTTCTTCAGCAATGGAGCAGACGTTGAATTCGAATTAGCCCATCAAGATGACGAATCGCTTTTTGCTGCAGTAGAACTTTTGAAAAAAGGTTATGCCAGCATAGCCAGCGTATATGACATTCAAGACTCCTTTAGCATCGGCAAACGCCAATACGATATTACCCTGACCGCAGCTGGCGAAGCGGCTGGGTTGTTACCAACCGATGTAGCCCAACAGCTCAGGAATAATTTCTTTGGGCAGGAAGTGCAACGGATTCAACGCGGTAGGGATGAACTTAAAGTAATGGTCCGATATCCAGAAACCCAACGCCGAAGTGAACGAAACCTTGATAATGTTCGAGTCCGCCTAACCGACGGCACTCAAGTACCACTCCTCACGGTTGCCAGGCTCTCTGAGTCAAGATCATTCTCGTCGATAGACAGAGTCGATGGAATGCGAATTGTATCTGTGACCGGCGAAGTGGATAACGCAATTGACACCCCAACGACGGTAAATGCGAAAGTCATGGAAAAATTCCTTCCAGAACTGTTAGAAAGATTTCCCGGCCTGCAAGCTAACCAAGCCGGGCAAGGCAGAGATGAACAGGAGGACCTAGCGTCACTAGGGAAAATGATGACCATTGCCATGATGACCATTTTTGTTTTACTGGCATCGCAGTTGCGCAGTTATACCCAGCCGTTAGTTGTGCTCGCAGCTGTGCCCTTTGGAGCCGCGGGAGCCGTTATTGGGCACTACCTCCTCGGTTACAACATTTCATTTATTTCGATATTTGGCATGGTCGCGTTGAGTGGCGTGGTGGTAAACGATTCACTAGTGTTGGTTGACCAATACAATCGCAACCTTCGGGAAACTAATGCCAGCGTCACTGAGGCTGTAGTGGCTGCCTCTCAAAGACGCTTCCGAGCGATCTTTTTAACCACAGCCACTACTGCACTGGGCTTAACACCGATGTTATTTGAGTCAAGCACGCAAGCACAGTTCTTAGTACCAATGGCAGTCAGCTTGGCCACGGGCATTGTCTTCGCCAGCGTTATCATCCTCTTTCTAGTGCCCGCACTGGTTATTATCAGAGAAGACTTTAATAATCGTTTTCTGCCCGCACAACAGTCGGTATTGGCTGCCGATTAGCGGCCATAATTAGCTAACGCCAGAACATCTAGCACCGACCTCCTCGAGCTAACTAGCCCGGGGCTTGCGCCGGCCAAAGGATTTCACTTTTTCATCTAGCGTTTTACTAAAGGCCTGATAAGCTTCAATTTGATCTTTATTCAACACTTCCAACACCTGCGCATCCATCTTCTTGGCCAACACTCGCTGCTTCTTTTTTAACTTACGTTTAATATCTAATTTATCGCGGAAGATTTTCGCTGTGGCTGTCCTCAGATCATTGCTATAAGTGGTTGCGGAAGCTTTAAATACTTTGGCTTGGGCAGCGTTCAGATTAATCAGGCGAATCGCCTCAACCACTTTCGGGTCGCCCCAAAAACCACTGCCTTGGTTAGCTTCCGCTGCAGGTGCTTGCTTAACAGCAGCGCCAAAAGTTTCCTCTATTTTTGCTGCGCAGGCGCCAATAATTCGTTTATTTTTGTCACTTTGCGTATTGTAGATTGCCAGTTTTTCAGTCGCCGGGGCCTGCATAACAGCCAGCAGTCCGGTAAGGTCGCCACTAAACTGTTCCGCGGCATTAGCCATACAGTCACAATAAGCCGGCGCAGCATTAGACCCACGGCCACCACCAGCTTCGACCCCAACGACACACGAGCCAGTCCATTGCTCACCCGCATCAGCAAATACTTGTCCAATGCTCGTCATACTGAGCCACAGAGTGAGTATCACCACACTGCGTTTCGTGATTTTACGACGTCTTGATATACTGAATCTTGAAGACCAATTGCCTATCACTTTCTTCATCTCGCCCACCCTTGCTTTTTTCAACCTAACATATACAGCCCTATAGACTACAAATCCACTTAACGTTTGATGAATATGACCCTTTACTGATGGAGTAAACCCAAGTGGCGGATCGAGCAACAAAGATAAGCGGCTCATTGATAAAGAAAGCCGCTCGCAGGTTGCACATTAGACGGACATATAGGGATTAGGGGGAAAGGAGTAGCAAGGTGCAGGACAGTCAGGACTAAGACCACCCATGATAGGGCCGTCGTTCCATTAGAGCCGCGACCACCAACGCGCTCTGCGCCTGAGACCCAAGAATTCGTCCACTTATAATTAGCACTACATATCAATACCCGTTCACTTTTCTCCATTTTCATCTCATGTGTCCATAGCGAAGCTTCACGCTAATTTATAACGCCCTAAAATTGTTTCATTTAATACTTAACGGCCAAATGCTCGACCCGTTCGTAATTTTTTCTACTGCCCTCAAGGCAACCTATGCTGTTAAAATCAGTACATGAAATACACTCTGGCAATTCACGGCGCGCCCTACGCCAGTCAATCGGCGCAGCATGGCATCGGCTTCGCCGAGGCTCTGTTGCGCCAAGAACATACTATTGAGCGCATTTTCTTCTTTCATGAAGGTGTTTATCAAGCGCTCTCTACTCGCGTAACGCCTCAAGGAGAAGAGGATTTGATGCCTAAGTGGCTGTCTCTTAATGCTCGAGGTATTGAGCTTGCCGTATGCATCGCGAGCGGCATAAAAAGAGGTGTAATTAACGAAGAGGAGCGTCTTCGCTATGAGAAAATCTCAACTAGCTTAGCTGCGCCCTTCACACTAGTGGGCCTCGGCCAGTTGATCAGTGCAATCAACGAAGCAGATCGTTACATCGAGTTTCCAGTATGAAGAAAATGTTGTTCGTCGTCTCTCAACCTCCCTACGTAAACACCCATAATGCAGAGCTATTGGAAGCTGCCATGGTAGGCGCAGTATTCGAAGGCGAAGTCAGCATATTATTTCGAGACGACGGCGTGTGGAGCTTGCTGCCCGACCAACACGGTGAGCTTATTGGACAAAAAACCTTTAGCAAAATGCTCAGCGCACTACCTACTTATGAAGTGAATCAAATATTCGCGTGTACTGCATCAATAGCAACAAGAGACCTAACTATTGCCCCTATCCCTGAAATAGAACAACTGACACTAGAGCAACAAACTCAACTGATCGCCGCACAGGATGTGGTTATTGGCGCACAGCGATGAGCTTACACCTAGTATTCAATAGCGCTGGCTATAAAGCCTGCCAGCTACGCAGGCTCAACGACGACCCTATTATTTTGTTAGGCGACGGTGTTTACTGCGCAAGCAGCACTAGAGAAGATAATACCTATCTCCTAGAAATTGATGCCCGTGTCAGAGGCATAGCGTCATTAAACAAAGAGGCCAATCTAATTGACTATCCCGCTATGGTTGCTTTGACCGAATTATACTCACCCGTTGTTAGCTGGGCCGAATAGAAATGGCGCTGCAACTGTCGTTAGACAAAGATGGGTATTTGCGCGACCACATGACGTGGAACGCTGCAGCAGCTGAAACACTAGCTATAGGCGTTGATATTGAGTTGACTCCAGAGCATTGGCAAATCATTAAACTTGCGCGGCAGTTTTATTTAGCCACAGACGTGGTCCCCGAAACTCGCCCACTGGTGAAATTAGCGCGAGACGCGCTGGGTCAGGAAAAAGGTAACAGCATTCACCTTATGCAATTATTTGGCGGCAGCCCAGCCAAATACGTAGCTAAAATTGCAGGCCTACCGCGGCCGACTAACTGTCTTTAGAAGTTCTCGCCAGCGCATATAGTTTTTTCACCTTAGCGGGTATGCCAGCTACCTCACCAACAATAATAATAGATGGTCCATCTATGCCCTCTTTACGGACCTTGTCAGCCAAATCCTCCAAGGTACCAAAAACCTCACGGTGATTAAGCAAGGTAGTATTTTCCAGCAACACAGCAGGGGTTTTACTGCTAAGCCCCGCACCCACTAAACGTTGTAAAATTTTTTCAATACCCACCAAGCCCATATAAACGACTAAGGTTTGTTCTGGTTTTGCAAGCTCTAGCCAATCAACATTTGCCCCATGCTCAACGCTGTGTCCTGTAACGAACCTCACGGATTGACTCATATGTCTATGAGTTAAAGGAATGCCAGCATAACTGGCGCCGCCCATTGCGGCGGTAATACCCGGAATAATTTCCACCGCAATACCTTGCTCCGCTGCGGCTAACAATTCCTCGCCACCGCGACCAAAAATAAAGGAATCGCCACCTTTCAAGCGCACCACTTTCTTGCCCTTTAGCGCTTGGTTGATTAACGTCTGATTAATCTCCTGCTGCAAAATTATGCCACTGGGCCTTGCCGCGTCACTACCTTCTTTCACCGCCTCTCGAGGGCCTTTTTTACCCACATCGATTAGTTCAACATCTCGACGGGCATACTCTAACAAGGCGGGGTTAGCGAGCTTGTCGTACATCAGGACATCCGCTGATTGAATGGCTCTTAAGCCCTTAAGGGTAATAAGCTCGGGGTCGCCCGGGCCAGCACCCACCAACACGATAGATCCATCACCAGAAATGCTGGCCATCATTTTTTCTGCTTCAACAACCGCGGCATCCATAGATCCGTACATAGCTTCATCTGCGGCTTTGCTTACAAAGACCTCTTCCCAAAATGCTTTGCGCGCATCTATGCTGGGTAATTTGATTTTAACTTCACTGCGCAATCGACCCGCCAGTTCCGCTAATTGGCCCAGCGTCTTAGGCAACCTTAATTCTATCCAACCTCGTACGCTTCGACTTAGAGTAGGCGACCGCCCCATACTAGAAACAGCAACTAAAATCGGAAAGCGATCAATGATGGCAGGAAAAATTACAGTGCACAGTTCAGTTCTATCAACGCAATTCACTAGAACGCCCTGCTCCATAGCGGCGGCGGATACCTCTTCGCTGACATTAGTTGCATTTGTGGCACTGATAACTAAAGCAAGGCTTGCGGTCACCGCTTCAGAATAAAATAAGCTTTTCTCTATGGTCAGCTTGCCGGCATCTCGAAGCTTTTGAATTTCCGGATCTACTTCAGGCGCTATGACCTTAATTTTGGCCTCTGCACGGACTAACCAACGCAGTTTGCGCAACGCCGTCTGCCCACCTCCTACGACCAAACACGAACTGCCCGCAAGACGATGAAAAAGAGGTAAGTAGAACACTTAGCCGTTTAAAGAGAGCTGTTGCACGCCGCCTAAATAGGGGCTGAGCACATCAGGAATAGTGATATTGCCGTCGTTAGTCTGATAATTTTCTAACAGTGCGACTAACGTGCGGCCCACCGCCAGACCAGAGCCATTGAGCGTATGAAGTAATTCTATATCTCCCGCTTCATTGCGGAACCGCGCCTGCATACGCCGCGCCTGAAAATCAAGGAAGTTGCTACAGGACGAGATTTCTCGATACTGCCTTTGGCTGGGAAGCCATACTTCTAAATCTATAGTTTTCGCTGAGGTAAAACTTAAATCTCCACCGCACAAAACAACCGCTCGATAGGGCAACTCTAACGCCTGCAAAATGCTCTCAGCATGACCAGTCAAAGAGCTCAAGGTATCCCAAGAAGTTTCAGGGTGAACTAACTGCACCAGCTCTACTTTCTCAAATTGGTGCTGACGAATCATACCTCGAGTATCACGGCCATAACTGCCCGCCTCGCTTCTGAAGCAAGGTGTATGACACACATGACGGATGGGCAATTCAGCTTCTTGGAGTATCTCGCCGCGATAGATATTAGTTACCGGTACTTCAGCGGTAGGAATCAAGTAAGTTTCAGTTTCACCATTAATACGAAACATGTCTTCGGCGGCTTTGGGTAATTGCCCTGTGCCACGCATTGAGTCTGCGTTGACGATAAAAGGCACATAAACTTCTTGATAGCCGTTGACCTGGGTATGGTGGTCTAACATGAACTGGGTCAACGCGCGCTGCAGACGGGCTAAATTGCCGCGCATAATGACATACCGAGCGCCACTGATTTTAGCAGCGGTTTCAAAATCTAGGCCGCCTGAAGCGGTCATATCGACATGATCTAATGGTGTGAACGCAAATTCCTTTGGCGCGCCCCATTTGTGCAGTTCGATGTTGTCGCTTTCATCGCGACCCGCAGGAACGGAAGGGTGCGGCAAGTTTGGAATGCTCATGAGGAGGGATTGTTGTTCTTCCTGAACGAGAGCAAATTCTGCTTTCGCGTTGTCTAGACGTTCACCCAGATCGCCTACCAGCGCCAATAACGGCTGTATGTCTTCGCCTTGGGCTTTGGCTTGGCCAATGGACTTCGACTTCACATTGCGTTCGTTTTGTAATGTTTCAGTTTCGCTCTGCAGGCGCTTACGCTGTTCTTCTATCCGAATAAATTGGTGGATGTCTAAAACGTATCCCTTAATAGCTAGGGCTTGGGCAATCTGCTCAGGGTCGGCTCTCAAAGCCTTAATATCTAACATTTGGTTATCCGTCTTACCTATCGTGATCTGTGGCGAGCGCTAAGCGATTCTACCGCGCTATTATGGGCGGCATCGCGCTGTGCCGGCGAAGTTTAACGCCCTCTGGGGTGGATTGCTCCTATTGAGCCCAAGGAAATGAAAAATTTTATTGGGCAAAGCGTGCTCCACGCCGCACCGCCTATGGCAACATATACGACGCCCAGCTAAGAACCCTCCCGCCGTTTCCCTAACACCTGCGCATCTAGTTTGCGCAATCGCTCTAGGCGGTTTTTAATTTTATCTTCCAGCCCTGACGACCGAGGAAAATAAAACTGTTGGGGCTGCATTTCTGCAGGAAAGTAATCTTCACCTGCGGCGTATGCACCATCAGCTGAATCTTCGGCATGCGCGTGGCGATAACCCTCGCCATACCCCATATCTTTCATCATGCCGGTGGCGGCATTACGAAGGTGCATGGGTACATCTAATGTGGGCGACTGGGCAACAAACGCTTTTGCCGCAGAAAACGCCTTGTACGCGGCATCGCTCTTTGGCACGCTGGCTAAATATAACACCGCCTGCGCCAATGCCAACTCACCTTCCGGCTTACCTAAGCGCTCAAAACTGCTTACTGCTGCCAGAGTCAATTCAAGCGCACGAGGATCTGCATTACCTACATCTTCACTAGCTAAACGAATTAGTCGACGGCCTATATAACGAGGATCTGCGCCGCCATCTAACATCCGGCAAAACCAATAAATAGCTGCGTCCGGAGAGCTACCGCGAATAGATTTATGCAGTGCAGAAATTTGTTCGTAAAATAAATCTCCGCCCTTGTCAAAGCGACGCATACGCTCACCAGTGGCAGCAGCTATGGTTTCCTCAGTTATGGTGCCCTCACCTAGCTGTCCAGCGATCTCGAGGATATTCAAACAGCGTCGAGCATCACCATCCACACTAGCAATCAACAACTGTTGCGCAGCGGGGGAGGTTGCCAGGCCAAGTGCTTGAGCGCCACGCTGAACTACTTGAACTAAATCTTCATCTAATAGGCCACGCAACACATAAACTCGGGCGCGCGAGAGCAAGGCTGCGTTAACTTCAAAAGAGGGGTTTTCTGTTGTGGCGCCAATAAAGGTTATCGTGCCTTTCTCAACATGAGGCAAAAAAGCATCTTGCTGAGATTTATTAAAGCGATGCACTTCATCAACGAACAGAACGGTTTTTTCGCCTTGGGTCAAATAATATTCGGCCTGCTCAACCGCCAGTCGAATGTCTTTTACTCCAGACAGCACCGCAGAAATACTTATCCACTTACAACCAGCGCTGATGGCCAATATTTTAGCCAGCGTAGTCTTGCCAGTACCCGGTGGTCCCCACAAAATCATCGAGTGAATCTGACCCTTACTGGCTAACCCGCCTAAAGGTTTATCCTCAGCCATCAAGTGTCGTTGGCCTATGTAGTCCGCTAAAGTCTCTGGGCGCAACCTATCAGCTAAGGGCCGTGGATCAATGCTGCTTGAGTTATCGATAAGTGACATTAGCAATCACCCCCGCACAACTTCCGTATTTGCCGGGAGATCTAACTCAAAAGTACTAGCGGGAATTTTTTGACGACTGCGAATTCCACTGAAGGTGACCAGAGTACGCTGCCCAACGTGGTCCGTAATTTCTAGTTGGGACAACTGCTGCCCCATAAAAGCAAGGCGCACTGACGTAAATAAAGATTGATTGCCGGATGGCTGAAGTAAGAATTGAACATCGCCGTCTAAAGAGATTTTATTGATGCGATAATCCCCTGCAAGCAATTGCGTTGGATCTAATAACAGTTTTAACGGCAGCGCTTCATCAGAGCCGCTCATATCCTTTTCTATCACTTGATCTAAATCTGGGTCGTAGATTCGCAGCAAACCATCAGCAACCACAATCACCTGAGTAAAAGGCGAGTTCAACTGCCATCGCAGGCTTGGCTTGGACAGGGTCAACGTTCCGCTAGATTGGTCTAACACCTGGCCGCGAAAATCCAGCAGCGTTTGTTGAAAATTTGCTTGGGTATTATTTAAACTGAGTAGCAATTCTAACAGTTGCTGACCAGATGTTGGGCCTTGCTCGACAGTTTTCAACGCCCCGTCAGGTTCTACCGCTTTTAGTGCTGGTGACGAAAGATAAGTGTCGTCAGCTGCAGAAGCTAACCCCATACACAGACAACTGCTAAGCAGACTAATTCCTATTAGGTACAAGTATTTCACGACTACCATTTGTGCCCATTGCTGATACCACGCCAGCTGCTTCCATGGCTTCTATTAGTCTTGCAGCGCGATTGTAGCCTATACGTAATTTTCGTTGCACCGATGAAATAGATGCTCGTCTGGAGTCAAGAACAAACTGTACTGCTTCGTCGTAAAGATTATCTTCATGCTCGGTGTCGTCGTCGCCATCAAGCTTAACAAACGCGTCTTCACCAGTTTGCCCTGCTGTAATTTCTTCTAAGTAATTTGGCGCGCCTCGGCGTTTCCAATCCTCTACCACGCGGTGAACTTCTTCGTCGGACACGAATGCCCCATGCACACGCTGGGGTAACGCTGTTCCGGGCGGCAAATACAGCATGTCGCCGTGACCCAGAAGTTGTTCAGCGCCACCTTGATCTAAAATAGTTCTAGAGTCGATCCTTGACGAAACCTGAAAGCCTATACGTGTGGGAATATTGGCTTTAATGAGCCCAGTAATAACATCCACGGACGGTCGCTGTGTCGCAAGAATTAGGTGTATGCCTGCGGCTCGTGCTTTTTGTGCAATCCGCGCAATCAATTGCTCAACCTTTTTGCCAACCACCATCATCATGTCAGCAAACTCATCAATCACCACAACGATGGTAGGCAGAGCCACTAGATCTGGCGCTTCTTCATCTTCCATTTTCCACAGCGGATCTTTAATCGGCTCGCCCCTAGCAATAGCTTCATTGACCTGCTTGTTAAAACCAGCCAAATTTCGTACGCCTTGGGTAGCCATTAGTTTGTAGCGGCGCTCCATCTCCGCAACACACCAATTTAGCGCATGAGCGGCTTCTTTCATATCCGTCACGACGGGCGTAAGCAAATGCGGAATACCTTCATAAATCGATAATTCCAACATCTTTGGGTCGACCATAATCAGGCGCACCTGCTCGGGCGTCGCTTTCATCAAAATACTCAACAGCATGGCATTGACACCAACCGACTTACCGGAGCCGGTAGTACCCGCGACCAGAAGGTGGGGCATTTTGGCTATATCAGCAACTATGGTCGCGCCAGAAATGTCTTTACCCAAGGCTAAGGTAAGGGTGGACGCCGCATCCTGAAAAACCGAAGAGTTAATAACCTCTTTGAGTTGCACCATTTCGCGGTGCTCGTTGGGAATTTCAATGCCCACCACAGACTTGCCAGGAATGACCTCGACAATACGCACACTGATCACCGCCATTGAGCGGGCTAGGTCTTTAGCCAGCGCACTTATTTTTTGCACTTTAACACCCGCCGCTGGCTGTACCTCGAACCGGGTAATGACTGGCCCTGGCAAAACCGATACAACCGATGCCTGAACTCCAAAGTCAGCCAGCTTTAACTCCAATTGCTTAGACATAGCTTCTAAAGCATCAGGTGAAAAACCTAGCTTCGTGTCCTCGCGCTTTTCATCCAGCAAGTCGACATCCGGTAGTTCGGAGGTACTATTGGAGTCAAAAAGGCGTTTTTGCTGCAGCCTAGAGGGCGGCTTTTCAGACTTTGCGGAGGCTAGTATCTGTACCGAAGAAGTCGGTGTGTCGATGCTACTCTCACGCTGATCATTGTCTAAAGAGACCTTGCGCTGTTTGATCAAAGCCTTAGTCTCATCGGCCTCTTGCTTTACAGCTTTAGCAGCAGCGCGTCTTGCTTGATAGCGATCATAACGAGCGTCGTAAAAGTCCCTTGATGCACCAACTACCTTGGTCAGAACGCGACCAAGGAGTTCCGCTACATCCAACCAAGAAAAACCAGCCGCCGCCTGAAAACCTATAATAACCCCGGCTACACAGAGCACTGTCATGCCTACCCAGCCAAAGACTTGTTCTCCTTGTTGGGCTAGATGAAAACCGAAGACTCCCCCGGAACCAGAAGGAAGTTGGGACGCTAGCGGCGCATGCACGTCTAACAAAATACAAGCACATAGCATCAGGCCCAACCAACCGATTGTACGGACTACAACGAGCAAA
>MDSY01010448.1_pt1 | contig 12634 bp, 7 predicted proteins | sample 811131 | NCBI WGS metagenome assembly MDSY01 (sample SAMN05326643, study PRJNA326480) | marine metagenome | isolation source: seawater | place: Atlantic Ocean: South West | collected 2010
GCCTCGCGCGGCGGCGGCGCCTCGCGCGGCGGCGGCGCCTCGCGCGGCGGCGGAAGCAGCGGCTGTTCCGTCTGCCTCCACTGCGACGCCATCGCCGGAGCGAGAGATGAGTTGCGGGGTGGGTCAGATTGCGAGCATGAGGCAGCAGCTGCACGAGCAGTGGTTGGACCAGGAAAGGGAGAGGACTCGTCGAGTGGAGGAGGAGCGCATGGCGTTCATCGAGGAGCACGAGCGGCTCATGGAGCAGCAGCGTGCGTTGAACACGGAGCTCCAAGATGAGTTGCGCGAGCTACAGCATGTGCGCGTGGGGCAAGAGCGGCGGGAGCAGCGGCAGATACTCGAGCAGAGCCGCCGAAGGCTCGAGCAGCAGCAAGAAGAGCTCGAGATGAAGCGCGAGCAGCGTGCGGCGGCGTTGCGCATCCAGCAGCAAGTCCGCCGAGAGCAGGCGCGGCAGAGACACGAGCGGCGCCGTGCAGAAGAGGCGGATCTTGCGAGGCTCGAGGCGCGGCGGAAGGAGCGCGCCGAAGATGCTGCGCGAACTCGTGAGCGCGCCCGGCAACGAACCGCTGCCCTTCAAGAGCTGCAGAATCAGGCTGCTGATCCGGGCGAGCTCGATGCCCTCACGGGCTTGGTCTGTTCGTTGGTCGCCGACGATCTGCAAGCAGGCGGCGGTGCGAGTGCCTCAGTGACTGGTGGTGCGACTGCCGCTGCGGCGAGAGGACAGCTGCGCACGTGTGCTCCCGCCCCGGCGAAGACACTCCGGCTACCACCGGAAGCTGCGACAAAGCTTGCAGATGTGGCGAGCAGGCTTCAGCAGCTCACCGCCGTTCTCGAGGGGGAGACACTGGGTTTGGGCGAGTCAGTGGGTGCGGGCGAGAGATTGGGTGCGGGCAATCGGCACGGCGAGCCCAAAGCATGCCAAGCAGGCAATTCCCCGCAGAGTCCACGGCCACTCGTCTGTAATAGCGGCGCACAGGTTGATCTCTCTCCAGTACGGCGGACCATCGAGAAATTCGAGGCGCAAGCCTGCCAGGTGGACCTTGTCCACCACGGGGGCTCCGAGGCAGATGGGAGTCGAAGGGGGGGGAATGGGCAGAGCAATGCCTCCAAAACCATTGCACGCATCCGCTCGCGGCGTAAGAAGACTGCTGCTGGTGGCAAGCAGCCACAGCCACGGGCTGTATTAGCACGGCCAAAGGTTAGTGCCTCGAGCGTGGCAAGTGGGGCGTCTCCCTTGGAAGAGACGGCTGCTGATCCATATGGCTCTGAGTCGTCAATGAGTGAGGGCGAGATCAAGCTCAGCTACTAGATTCAGTCCGTCTCTTGGTGGTCTGTGAGTGTTGGTGTACCTACAGTAAAACTAGGTACTTTCATAAGACCTACATACAGTAGTTTTCGACAACTAGGTTCGAATGGGCACCGACGACGGCGAGCTGCGACGCTTCCGCCGGCGCCGCGGCTGGTGCAGGCGGGCATTGTACGCAGCACTGGGCGGGACTCTGCTCGTGTTCTATCACAACGCTGCAACCGTCTCGTCTGTGGCGCCATCAACGCCGCTGGGGTCGAATGCTGCTCAGCCAGCAGGAGCCAAGAGCGAGCAGCCTGCCGTCAAGCAGGCGCCTGCTGCGGGTATCGCGAGTCAGGAGCCTGCCGCCAGGCACGTCAGTGCAACGATCAGTGCGCCGGTTCCACTGCCGCCCACGGCCGGCACCAACTCCGCCGCCGCCGCGAGCAGCTCGTGTCCCCTGGACGCCTTCACCGCAGCCGCCGCCTCGGCCGCAGATCGCGACGCGAGCTCGGAGGAGGGGTTTCTGATCTACGAGCCCCAATTCGGGATCAGCAACCAGTTCATCGCTCTCCACGATGCTGTCATCTGGGCCATGCTCCTCAAGCGTACCCTCGTCGTCCCCCATCTGCTCGCACACGATAAGACCGGCTTCGTGCGGATCGCCCATGGCTCCCTCTTCGACGCATCCGGCGCCGCACGCGCGCTTGCTCATAAGGTGAGGATCGTCGAGATGGAGCCATTCTTGCAGAAGCTCCAACACCAGCCTACGCTCGCTCCCGCCGCCCTCATCACGCTCACGCCGCGCACCAAGCTGCTCGTACCGGAGATGGGCTACTTTGAAGCCATCCAGTTGCCGTGGGGTCGCGGCCCGCCGCATGCGCCGCCGCGCGAGGCTCCGAGAGGCGCGGAGGCGTCCTTCTCGGACAGAGATACCGGCCCGCCCGTCACAGTGCATCTCGAGTCGAGCGCTTTCACCCCCAAGGAGATACAGGCTCGACTCGGCAGTTGTGGGCACCACCGTACGCTCGCGTTCAGTACCCTCTTCGCGGTGCTGGATCACACACCGCTCGAGCACCGAGAGTTTCTGCACCGGGAAGGAATGCCAGCACTCCTACGCCCCACGCTAGTCGTCCAATCCTTGGTAGATCACATCGGCGCCTCGATCCGCGACGGCAGCGACGGCGCGTTGGGCTGTGTACACATCAGACGCGGCGATTTCAAGCGGGACTGCGGCATCTACAATGCTGAGGGACAGCTGCCAAAGTCGCAGCAGCGTGGGTGGGTCACCTCGCACTTGAAGAGAGGGTATAGCTGCTATCAAGAGGACGAGCTGATCGCGCTCAACGTACGCCAGATGCAACAACGGCACCCAAAGCTTGCTCTCTACGCGGCAGTTGAGGATGATACGATGCTGCACACGCCGACACTCTCGCCCTTGAACATGAGCTCGCTCCGCCGCTTTGATCCAGAAGTCTTCGCGGCGCTCGCGCTGCCGCCGGGGGCGGCCCGTGAGATTGCCAACGCTGTGCTCGATCAGCTAGTCTGTGCGAGCGCCAAAGCATTCAAGCTGAACGCTTGGTCCACGTTCTCTCAGATGGTCATGGGGCACATTGGCTTGCGGCACCCTAAGGCTATCGGATGGAACCGCGACATGAGTGAAAAGCAACAACGACATGCTGGCGTGGACGTGTCCTTCTGGCTAACTGAGCATGTCCTCAACGGGAAGTGATTCACAAATCAAGAAGAAGTAGTAGTCCAGGCAAGAATTAGAATATTAAGAAAACACTTATCCTTATGTTTAAAAGAAGGTACTGGAGTGAACCGAAAAGACACAGAAAAAGACACGGAAAAAGACACGGAAAAAGACACATCCTTATGTACACTTTCCGGGACTTTGACTTTTTATCTTGTGTGAATCCTAGAATAAAATAACAATCATTAACGAAATGAGTACTAGATCGTGCATGCACTTGTTGAGAAACTAGGAAGCACGCCTGCTCATTTGTGCACGCGAGGAACCAGTCGTCGCACGCCAATGGATACGCTGGCCTCGCCACGCTTCCCTCTGCAGATTACGCCACAGACCCTGTCCATAGCACACTTACCGCAATTAGTAGCACCACAACTATCGCCCTTCTCGCCATCCGCGTCCTCGCGGCCGCAATCTTCGCTGCCAATCTCACACCTCCCGCTCGACTCCCCCCTCTATCCGCCCATGCCACCTGAGGCGGAATCCTACCTTTTTCTTGAGCCACCCTCGCCGCCCAGTGTGCAGCAGCCACCAGCCTCGCAATTAAACACACTAAATATGACATCCAACAAATCGTGGCCGCCGCCGCTGCCAGTCCCAATAAGTATTTGGCAAGCTTCTCCCGCGCCAGCATTCGGTACTGCAATTGATGCAGCTACAGCTGCCGCGACTGCAAATGCGACGACGGCAATCATCACTGCGGCGGCGGCAGCGGCGGCGGCAGCGGCCGAGTTGTCAAATATTACATGGGCTTTAAGCCATCCGTCGGAGCCATCGATTTCCTCCCCAGGTGCGGATAAGACCGAGTCGACGTTCCCACTCGACCCCAAGAAGCCCCCCTTAAGCAACAATGCGTCCAACCAAGGGGGCAATGAGCGCCAGGTGACTGTCAGAAAAAGTAGCGTCGGTCGAATACGTCAGGCGTTACGATCCCTCTCCGATAGAAATGTACCGAAGCGTATGCTACCGCTTCGATTTGTGCTGCTGGTGGTCGTCTTCCCTTTTTGCTGAGCACCCATAGGGCTAGCTGCAGCTGGATTGCTATCATTGATTGCATTGATCCAAATGTGCCTATTCCATCATAAGGTGGTCTCAATATCGCTTGACATACAGCTCGACAAGAACATATTGTCCTCACCGGCGTCGATGCTTCCTTGGGCGCTTCTTGCAGTTGGTATTGCGCTCGTAGCTGTGGTTGGGATCGTCGCCATCATTCGCAGGCAACGCCACGTCAAAAGCTGTCGTCAGCCATCATATAACCTGATGACTCTGCGCAGTGGTCAAACAGCAATTAGTAGCCATCCAAATTCGTCGAGAAAGTCACATTGCTAGCTCAGATGCTATCCATCCTCTCACTGAACAGCGCGCGGAGAGGGGCCCAAGCGGCAATGAGTAGATCGTGGGCAAGGATGCTAGATGCCACCAAGACTGCCAAGAACGCGCTCGCGCACGTACCTTGACGAGCTTAATCCTTCTCGAAAGTTCTCAGTGGTCTTGCTCCTTGCAACTTCATCATCATCATCTTGCTACTCGTACTCCGGTGCTGTGACTCACTTAACTTCAAATCGATATCAAATTGAACAATTCACTGTTATATATATATAATGTACGATGAGGTATTTCTGACGACGACTGCACGCAACTATTGACCATGCTCGCTGAGAGCAATAGAGGAGAAGAAGGCATTGGCCCGCGTGAATGAATAAGACGTCTGAGACAAAACACAATACTGGAGAAACAAGACGAAGACACGTTGAGAACACAAGGGCAGGGTGGGCTCACTCCGCAAGAGTCGAAGGCACTGCTTACTACAGCACGCCGTCACCTCATGAGCGTAGCAGCGGCTCGGCGAGGGGCGCGAGAGCCGCAGATCCTCCGCACATGCTAGCGCGCTCTCTCGAGCGAGTTCCCGCGCCATTAACGCCATTGGCGCCGTGCAGCACCACCTGTTTGAGTGCACCATCGTGCACGGAGGCATGCCTCGACAATGGCGAGTCAGAAACGTCGTCCGAACGTGCGGTCACAACCCAATTGCCCGCACGGCCAGACATCACCTTGACAAAGGCGATCGTCTGCAACGTGAAGTGTACCGTAACATAGACCCAGCTGCATACAAAGAAGAGGACGACCCAGAGCCAATTGAGGGGTTTCCTGGGCTCGTTCCGGACGACAGCACAGACGCCGAATGAGGCGACAAAGAGGTACAGCCCTACGGTGATGTAGACCGTCCACTGGATGTGGGTCGACCAGGTGGGCAGCGGATAGACGAACGGTGACGTGATCACTGGATTGATCACCGCGCCCATGAGCGCCGCGAGGAGGAGGAGCCAGCGCAGGTGGAACATGTACATGAAGCCGAGTTTCTGACGGATCGAGAGCGGCGAGAATAAGACCCGCCAATAGTACTTGTGCGTCACCTGCTCCCAGCCCACAAACCAGCGCAGCCGCTGCGTGACGAGCGCGCGGCCGTCGGCGGGGCACAGCTCACCGGAGCGAGCCCGCGGGTAGAAGTGGACACGGCGGTTGTCGAGGATGAGCCGGGCTGAGAGGTCGACGTCCTCCGTGTGCATCTTCTTGTCGAACCCGTACCGCCGCAGCTCGCTCGTCCGCCACAGCGCGTTCGAACCTCCGAAGTATCCAGTGCCGGCCAACTGCTCCATTGCAGGAAAGTAGACAAAGTGCGTCACGAAGAACTCGGCGTTGACGAGCCTCGCGAGCCAGGAGCCGCGGGTGTTGCGGATGTAGGTTGATCCCTGCACCGCGCAGCACTCCCGCTCCTCCATCTCACGCATCATCATCGCGAGTGAGGCGCGCTCGGGCCGGTGGTCTGCATCGTACAACACGACAAACTCGTCCTCTATCAGCTGGAGTGCCCTATCCAAGTTCTCAGCCTTGGACCTGCTGCCCTGGACCTCGAGGATGCGCAGTGAGCGCCCCGGCTCGTACTCCCGCCGGTCGAGCGAATCAAGCGCCTCCTGCGCCGCGCCGAGGTGATGAGGAGTGTTGTAGACGATCCATATCGTCAGCGGTCCATCGTACTGGAGCTGGGTGGCCATATGCTCAACGGTGGCCATGATGACGGCTTGCTCGTTCGGAAGGTAGCACGGCACCACCACCGCCACGCTCCGCCGTTCCGTCGGCCAGCGCTGCGGCTGTGGCCTTACCCAGAGATGCTTGAGGACAATCCACATGTTTGCGAGCCCTATGAGCCAGTTGAGCGTGTTGGTGATGAGAAGGATGATAAAGTAGACGAGATCGACCTCATTCGGCGTGATGCAAAAGATGTTCGAACAGGGGAAGAACCCCATTGGGCCGGCAGCGCGCGCTGCCGGCAGCGGCCCAGCTCGATCGATGGGCCTCGCCGCCTTTATTTTATACCAGAAAAGAGTTTATGTACCAGCGGGGGTCAAAAAACAGTGTCGAAAATTCTGGGTGGAAACATCCGGTCCAGATCGAAAGTGTGAGATCTTTTTAATGCGCGCAGGAGCCGTGCTCGCTTGTGCGGCTGCCGGCAGCGTCGCGGCGCTGCAGGTGCCTGGCGGCCCGCCCACACGGGCTTCTAACACTCCGCCGCTGCAGACCTTTGATCGCCGCTCGGCGCTTAGTACCGCGTTCGCAGCCGGTGTGCTCAACCATCCAGAGATTGTCTTTGCGGGAGAGACCAGTGAGAACAAGTACTTTCCGAACGCCATCTCGTCGGCAAGGACCGAGGAGTCCGTATTCAAGGCGCTCTCGGCTCGTGGATACAACAAGGACAACACCATCTTTGGCATGTACGCCGCGCCCCGCACGCTACACAGACACGGCCCAACTGCAGCTTGTGTATGGCCGTCGCTGTGGCTTGCGGCTCTTGGCTTGCGGCTCATGCGGCCGCTGGGCCGTATCTCGCACAGCGTCTCGCACGTGCACACCACACACTCAAAATGCCACCTCCACTCGCGCCGCTCACACACTCACCACTCACTCACCACTCACTCACCACTCACTCACCACTCACTCACACACTCACCACTCACTCACCACTCACTCACCTCTTTCCCATCACTCTTCTGTTGCCATGCTTAGGTCTGTCTGCTCCGACGAGGTCAACTACGTAGAGAAGGAAGTGATCGACCTGATGCGTACCCGCTGGGGCGAGTCCTTCTCCCTCGGTGGGCTTGCTGGCGTGCCATTCGCTGGCAAGGCCGGCCTCGCTGCCTTTGCCCACCACGTGCCAGATGACGGCAAGCTCTTCATCATGTTCGCTCCTCACGTTGGTGTGGACTCGTATAACAAGGTTGGCAAGCTGGAGCGCGTCGGGCAGTCGAAGCCTTCGACTGCCTGCGGCGCCGCCGTTGGGGCCTTCAAGGCGCTCAGCAAGACGGGCGCCACCGTGCCCAGCGGCTTCACAGATGCCGACGACTTGCAGATCACCTACATCATCGAGCAGCTCGCACCAAAGCTCGGCGGTCTCAACGATGCCTTCGCGGACGACCTCGCCTTTGTCACGTATGAGATGTACCGCATCGTGCGCGATGCGATGATGGTGCAGATCAGGGGGACGCCGAGCATCTGGGATGGCTGCACCGAGCTCGCGGTCCTGGGCGGGATCCAGATCAACCGCTACAAGGGAGGGGACCGATTCCTTCCGCTCATGTTCCAGACGACTACCAAGGATAGAGTGACGAATGACCTGTACAAGAGCACCTTTGGGGAGCCGCCCGAGCTCAAGTGTATGATGAACAGCCAGAAGATTGCAGACGAGATCCTCATGGCTCGACTCTAAGTTTGCGCAGGCAAGGGCCAAGAGACAACGCCTTGACTCTCAGGTCAACACGAGTATATACAGTCCCGGCCAATTTGGACATCTTCAAGTGGGCTCATCCTGATTGATGGGCGGCTTGTGATACGTTGATGCACCACTGGCGTCGCGGCGGGGCGCAATTGAATCGTCGTAGTTGAGGAGTGAGTGTGCCTACTCGAGTACATGCGACGGCGACCTTTCTTTTTGGAAACTGCTTTGGCGCGGTTAAGAAGTTTGAATCGAGTGATGTAGGTGCTATATCCGGCTAGCGGGTATGGCCAGGAGTACGTCACAAGGATGAATGACGACTCCTGCAGGCAGCATATCGCCATGTACCATCACTCACGGGAAGTCTCGTGTGTCGTAGACCTCAGTGGGTAAGTCTTAGTGTGTGTGCAGCAGGGATATGTGCATATCTGGGCATTTATTGACAATGATTTATTGTGACAGTAACAGTATCAAGCTAAGATGCATCGGCTGACGGTGACGTATATATATTATCACATTGTTGTTGATATCGCGCATTATAATAATAAATCATTGGGCATTATGATTATGGATTCTTGATATTGATATTCATCCGCGTCATTCGTCCTCATGCGTCTTGTCATGTCTTTGTATTTGCACACTAGAATCCCACTGCGGGTGCCCCACAATGCAAAGATTCCGTGGGCTGTACCGTGAGGCGAACTCACGCAGCTCGATGCGAAGACCTGAGGGCGCCTTGTCATCCACAAGAGCAGCATGCTCGGCCTCTGACGGACAGTCGGCACTCGCTTGAGGTCCCTTGGCGCTCTTCTTCGCTCGCGTTGTCCAATGTGCAAGGGCGGCTTGAGCTCTTGCAGCGTTCACTGTGTGCGCGGCAAGGCGAGCCGCACTTTGATTCGCCTGGAGCTCCGCAGCTTGTAGGAGCTCGGCGAGCTCTGTATCTGGTAGCCCAATCCATTCGTCCCGCGGGAGGCTCTTAGCCTCTGACGCCACCCCCTGTGACGCCCCGTCTGACCCCCCCGCCGGGAGAGGCACTCGCATCGAGCGATGGCTCCGGAAGCAGCAAGTCACCACAGCAAAGCCGGCGCCGTGCACACACGCACTCGCGAGGATGAGATCAGAGAGTCCGCCGCACGCATGGAGCCCGACGAGCACATCAGCACTTTTGAGCACCTCGGACTCGGACGCATCGCCCTCAAAGCAGTTGAGATTTTCGGGGCGGCCCTTTGCATTGGCGGCGCTTCGCACGGCCCTGACGTTTGTGTCCACCATGGACACGTTGACGCGCCATCCCCATCGCTCCGCAAGGTGCCGCGCGAGCAGCCCCTTGCCGGCGCCCACGTCGACCACGTTGATCGAGCGCTCGCCCCACTGCGGGTGTGAGTGCAGCAGCTCTTCCACCTGCTCCGCCATGAACTCAATCTGTGGGCGTTTTTTGACGGCCCAGCGCGACCCCGAACGACCCGCCTGCAGCAAGCCGCCCTCCTCAGACGTCCCACGGAGCCGCGCGGCTGATGCCGCTCGCACGGGCCTCCCCACGGCAAGTGCTTTGTTCTCTGCTTGCGCCGGCGGTGAGACCCCTCGCGCTGCGCGCAACGGTGCTTGCGGTCGTACTCCTCGTAGAGAGGTGTCGACGACCGAGGCGGCATCTTGTGTGCTGTCCTGCGCAGTCGCGTGGCCGGCCCCTTTGCCGCTACCATCCGACGCAGCGCGCAAAGGATGGCGCCGCCGTAGAGGCTCGTACTGCTCTATGGCCCTCACCTGACCCCCAGTGAGCGTTGCGAGACCGAGCTGTGGGGGTGGCTCCTCGTCCTGGAGCGCTCGAGCGAGCTCAGCAGCTCGCCATCTACGCACGTCGGCGACTTCACCGCCGAGTGCTCTGCGCACGCGTGCAGACTCCACCTCTGCCTCACGAGATCCAGCCGTAGCCGTAGCGACCGACGTACCCAGCTCTCCGTCCACGTCCCACCGCAACGCATGCGCTCCCTCTTGCGCACCGATCCCGCCGCTGGCGATGGCGTCCAGAGCGCATCGGACTGCGGAGAGGGTCCCAGTGCAGCGCTGCAGCCGTGCACCCAGCACGAGCAAGCTGCCTCCAAGCAAGCCTCCTGAGGGGGGGCCACCCACCGCACCTTGTGAGATTTGGCCCGTGCTCCGCTCTCCGCCTTGGTCCGCCCCTGAGGCATTCCAGAGCCCGACAAGCACCCACCTGGAGCCGGGCGCTGCAAGTGCGCTCAGCGTGCCCAGGGTAGAGCTCTCGATCAGATGAGCTCCCCCAGCATTGGTCGCAGCAGCCAGCGCTGCTGCGACTGTCGGCGGCAAACACCCGGTGAGCAGGCAGGGATGCAGTACCGCGCGCACCACCGGCAGGCTCGATTCCTGCTGCGTCTCGAGTGAGTCCTGCAGCTCGAGCAGGCAGCATGCACTGTCCGCAACGCGCGTACCGTCTGCAACACTCGTGCCGTCGGCTACACTCGCGCCGTCGGCGTGTAACCGCCGCCGCCCGCTCACCACAGCTTTGAGCGAGAGCACTCCGCCGTGCATCTCATCGAGAGAGTGCACGAGCTCTGCAACGCTCATTGGAGTCGATGCGGCAGCTGCCGTCTTGGGCGCTCGCCCCACCGACGCCGCGCCTGCCGCAAGCTCGAGCGCTTCTGCCAGCGCTGCCCCTCCAAACTGTTGCAGTTCCCGCTGAGACGCGGCGTCAGGCAACTCTCCCCGCACCCCACAGGCTGCACTGCGGGCCCCCTTGGGTGATGCTGCGACGAGTGCGTCTGAGAGCTGCTCGAGTACATCTTCGAGCATCTCTTCTCCGCTCGCGAGTTGTCTCCGAAGCGACTCCCTCTCCAGGTGGCGCTCTCCACGCTCTCCGCTTTGAGAACTGGGGCTTTGCGAATTGAACGGTACCATGGCCTCAACGGCCTCATCGAGTGAGATGGAGCCACTGTGGAGCGCTGCGAGCACGGTTTGAATGCCGTGAACACTCGGCGCCGCGCTGAGCAGCGACACCGATTGGGCCACGAGCAGTGGCGTGCCGCGCGGGCTCAGCTTGAGGCTCCCCAGAACAGCGACGCGCGCACCTGGCGCAAGGATGGCCTTGTCCAGCTGCACCAGCTCGCCCGTGCCGGCCTTGAGTAGCACCTGCAGTGATCCAGCTTGAGATGCTCCAGCACGCCCGGGTGCGTCGTCTAGCTCCTGCAGATCGACGAAGGCAAGGGAGCGACCAAGCAACCGCCGCGACATGATGAACCCTTCGAAGGCGACGAGCTCGCTCTGCAGGACTGGTTCTCCCTCGGCTGTGCTCGCGCCGATCGTTTGCACGTCGATAGATCGAGCGGGTTGCAGCTGCGGCCACCCAGCGACTGCGGGTGGCAGCCGCAGAGCTGCCGCCGCGTGCAGGAGCAGTGAGAACATGGCCAATCCCGTCCGTCGGACAAAAAATAAGTCGGGTTTTTGTTGTTACATATACGTACAATGTTCTTTTAAACATATGTACCTGTAGTGACTACATATATGTACAGCAGTGACACATTGACGCGACGTCCAGGGTCATCTCGGACCAATCTTGGCATCCGTATACGTATTCCCTTCCACTTCGAAACCATAGTCCAGCCGAAGCCGCAAGTTGCTGTACTTGCCGTAGGAGAGCGTGAGACGCTCGCCTCCGTGCAATACTCTCGCCGTGACGAGGCACGCACTGCCAACGTCGGCACCCTTATCCTGGCGTCTAATCTCGGCGGTGGGCACAAACTGGTGGTTGGCCAGATCAATCAAAGGCAGCAGTACCCCCGCACCCGCACCAGACTTGTCGAGCCGGACAGAACGTGAGGTGACGATGCCGTATGCCCATGCGAGCGTACGCAGCGAGAGGCGTTCCCACCGGCGGCATTCGCCATCGCCGTCTGTAGCTTCGGCTTTGAGACCCTGCGCGACGCTCTTCAAGACACCGGCGCGTCCCACCACCTCCTTTCGCAACGTTGGATGCACCTCCTCCACTTCGCTGAGCATGCTACCTTTCCAAAAGATGGGCAGGCCCGGGAGGCTCTGCGGGAGCATTTGTACGAATGGGCCCCAAGTGGCGGTATCAGCGGCGGCGGCGAGGAGCGCTAATGCGAGCCGCATGTCCCAGAGCTCCTTTGGCACCTGCCGCTCGACAGGGCCGCCGATGGTAGCTTGAAAGCGCGCGTAGCTCAGTTGGGCGGAGGGCGGAACAGAGATCAGGATGGTTCCCTTTGGAATCGTCTTGCCCTCGGCGAGCCGCAGGTCCCATCCCTGGCCTTCGAGGCGCGCAACACGCACTGCTGGGTGAACGAAGCCACCGCGCTCTGTCAGCCAATGCACCAGCGCCTCCAGGCCATTCGTCGCGGTTCCATTCGTCTGCACTGGTCCGGCTGCAGCTGCTGCCGTATTAGAGCCATCGTTCGGCTCAAGGGAAACGGCTGCGCACGGAGAAACGAGCCCAGCGATGAGCACTAGACCTCGCAGGGTGGCTAGAACCTGAGACATCGTGGCTTGCGGCAATGGCAGCGGCGGTCGATGCAGGGTCGCCGCGGATGGACTGCCTTTTCGAAACAGCCGCGCTGATATTGCGTATAGGTTCACATACAGCGGGGTAGTGATCAGTACCCGGGGTTGTATATTATTTAAAATGAACGGGGGAAGGAGACCAACCAAGGGTTGTAGGAATTGGAATAGGTAAGGTTTAGGTTATGTAGTGATAGTCGTAGAAAAGAATGTGACCACTGACAAGTCTGACAATATCTACCTCTATATCTCACACCAAGGCAATGGTAAAGTGCGAGGAAGACATTGGTAGTCAATCAAA